>Ga0180007_10002047_pt1 | contig 24990 bp, 22 predicted proteins | sample MM_PC_MetaG_FD_121122 | JGI IMG/M metagenome (GOLD analysis project Ga0180007, IMG submission 121122) | Groundwater microbial communities from the Aspo Hard Rock Laboratory (HRL) deep subsurface site, Sweden - MM_PC_MetaG | ecosystem: Environmental > Aquatic > Deep subsurface > Groundwater... | reverse complement strand
TGATATTGGCATCCGGTGTCATGGTTAACACCTTGTTCTCCGGTGTCACAATAAGCGCACTCGGCGCTGTGCCAAAACTGCATTGCAGCACTGCGCCCATACATACCTGCATTGCCATTGATCTCTCCTTAAGTAAAGCGGTTCCTTTCTGACCCTTTTCTGTCGAATCCCCCCCTGGAATTCAAAATATACAAATGCGCAATGTTACCGTGCCATAGGGGTGGGGTAACCGCGGTATGTCATAAAGGGAGGCGGCGGAGTGCTATACGTCACCCCCAATATCCTGGTGCAGAAGCCCTCAGCAGTTGTGTAGTCCGCTTCTTTGGTGATATTGTTTGGATAGAGAATCGGTTGATCCGGGAAATTGTAAAGCAACGCATCCAAAACGTTCAGCCGGACGGATTTTTCGTATGCGCCGGGCTTATCGATGGTCAACGACGTTCGTAAACGTTCAGCTATGGCTCGTAGGCTACGCGGAGTGCCTATCAGGGCAAGAGGTCCGAGCGCCTGAGCGAGTGCCTTGCCATCGGTCGCGGCTTCGGTGTCAGCAAGAAATTCATCCTCGACATCCTCAGCGCCAAGAGCAGCACGCGCAATCTTCGCAGCTTCCACCTCTTTCCATTTGGGCGACATGCCTAACCGGTCCACCAGCCCCTTCGCGTGGGCAGGTTTGGCCTTGGCCACCAGCAGAAAAGCCTCCTCGGTTGGAGTGTCTTTGAGAGCCTCGGTGAAGGCATCTCCAAATCGGGCGAGGTCGGGTTGAGTGACGAGCTTACGCAATGCCTCCATGGCTGCCTCCCGCCCAAGATCCGGTTTGGCGAGTCCAGCACCGGCAAGCAGCGCAATGATCTGTGGGTGGCGTAGCACGTCTGCGCCCTTGGGCGTGAGCGGGTCTGTGCGCCGCCCCATGTCCACCAAAAGATTTATGATGTTCTCGCGTACCGATGGATTAGCAACGGCCAACTCCTTCCCCAGGAGTTCGAGTGCGGCCCCGTCCGGCTGGCCGTCAACGATAACCCCAACCGAAGGAGGTGTGAAATCTTCGCCGCGTTGAAAGGTATCGATGTAATCCTGTACGTTCGACATGGTAGTCATTATAATCTCCTGTTTGTTATCTCCTCGGGCCATTCCTCCCGCAACTGACTGAGTAATCAGCAAACAGGTCAGCGCGGCGACGAAAGCAGCCGAATATAGCCATTTATGTATCATCGAGGGATTTTCTCCCACTGGTTCTCGGTCCCGGCTTCGTATGTCTTTGCTCGGGGACAATAGCGTAGCCTGTAGTCTGTGTAGGGTAACGTACTATACATCACATTGCTTGCCTCATTGACATCCACGAGATCGAGGGCGGTATCACGATGACCTACTTCATGGGCTATCGTCCACTTGATGTCGCTCAAACTTAATGTGCCCTCGACAACCAGGATCGGGTCGGAGCTCCAGCCTATCGCAGGGAATTCCATGAAATCTCCAACCGCATGGGCTTTAGTAAGTGCATTACATGTGATCGTGTTTCCTGCTAAACTGACGATCGTCACGGTCTCCCGCGAAGCGCCCGTGCCAATCGGCGCAGTGTCGCCGGGACTATAGAATGTACTCGCTCCCCTGACGGTCAAGGTTGTAGCGCCCACAACGGTTGCCGCGCTCAAATAGTAATAGGATTTCATGTCTCGAACGATTGCCACCCGAACTTTGGTTCCTGTGCCGGTCATGGCGGTACCTATGGCGGTTAGATCAGCACCTCCGCCATTGGCAATGTCATAACTCAACACTCCGGTGCCACTTGCGAAGGTCACGGGTGTGATGGCGTTGCCGGCGTCAAAATTACTGATGTTGTATTTGGCCACGCCTTCCTTTATCTTGTCGTTCACGGTAGTGTTGAACGCGGAATAATTTTCGGTGGCAAATCGAAGATTGGTTGTGGTTGGGTGATCGATCTTGGCGACAACGACCTCAACCACCTTTTCTTTGTATACATGGACCTGGATGTTGGTGAAAGATGTGGCCCCCGGACACTTAACCTTAGCGTGGAGGGTCGTATCGTCTTTGTTGGTGGTCCCTGCGTTCAGGCGCAGGTCAAAGGAGGCGATTCCCCCCGGCGCAACGGTTGTACAAATGTCCGTGTCGTCGCAGATAAAATCGAAGTCTGTGCCGATCGCACCTCCTGCGATGTCAACTTTCAGGAAGGTGTGGTCGGACTTCTTGATGCAAACATGATCATCCAGTGGGTTGGCCGGCGTGTCGAAATTGTCATAGCCGTATCGCTGAGTCGTTGCAGCCGAAAATGTCACTTTAGCCACGGTCACGTTTATGGTCTTGACAATGGGTGAACAGCCGTCAGCGGTCCGGGTTACCGTGATTGTTTCTGCGTCCCGGCTGGCACTGGGGTCAGCGAGCCCCTCTACGGTCACAGTGGGGGAGCCTGGGTTGGTTAAGTTGATCTTGGTGCTGGTAGTTGTCCACTCAAAGTCTCCCTCGGAGAAGTCCGGCAGATTGGTGGCGGACATCTGCACACTGCCGCCGCCGGCCTTAATTATCTTGCATGGGGCATCGACTACGAAGTCGGTTGGACAGGGACAGCCCGAAGCGGTACAACTGGCAGAATTCGCGCCTCCGTTCGCACTCGGCGGTGTAGGTGTAGGATCTTCGCTCATACCTGCTCTCCTTTCCAAGGTCCGGCAAGGACGTGATTAAGCCACGTTATGGACTTTTTCTCCAGTCGCTTGGCCCGGGCTGCCGGGTCAACGATCATCTCATCCATGAGCGTTCGTGAAATCCACGGATAAAGCGGATCGTTAGAGCAGCCGTGACCGAATGCAAACATCAACACCACCATCAGGGTTTCCCCACGGTCCGCGAGGAAACCGTACTTGCTCGCCTCGGCCCTTCCCTCATGGATAAGCGTGGTTAGACTCTCTTCGCCGATGTAAGCTGCCTTCTGCGGGAAAGCATGGGTCATTTCCTGAAGCATTTCTGCTACGAAGTTGTTCGGGGAAAACCTTACCTGCTTTTTAGCAAAGGCAGATAAGGCTGTCAGCGCCTTGCGCACGTTCGCTGCATTGAGGCCCGAGACCTTTTCCTGATAATCAAGGATTCCTTCATATATCTGTTCTGCTCGCAGCATCTGATCACCGGGAGCATTCAGGACATCTCCCAACGCTGGATACTGCGGATCGGTGTCAAAATCGTTGCCATAAAGAAACATCAGCTCGATATAGAGCCGAATGGGCCCACGATTCGTAAATCCATATATGTTGGCCCGTTCCATTGCCTGACGGAGTGCCACCCGAAGCTGCTCATCGCCAAGCACCTTACAAAGACGCGGCGTAAATTCCTTGCTGTGAACCACCATCTCGTCCTCAAAGCGCCGCAGGGCATCATTTCCAAATGCCTTCATTTGTTCTTTTCGGATTATCAACATGGTTTTTCCCTATTCAAATATTATGACTTACTTGAAGCTCTGTTCATTTATTTCATATATGTTCTTAGTCATCTTACAAATTTATTTCATTCTGAACTAAATTAAATTCATCTGTACATATATACTCAACCAACTGTTTTTCTTCTTTTCCTTCAATATAATAACGAGCGACCGGGCCATATATAATTTCAAGCTCGTTTTCATTACAGGTGGGCAGATAGACCCTCATCACCCTGGGGTCATAAAAACGAAAAAAATAAGATTTTCCTTCCTCATCATAAACCGTCAAGAAAGTACGAAAATGACGTTTGAGTTCGTGAAGCGATACGGAAGATCGCACAAAGACGTATCGGCTTTTGCCCCAGCCGCTGTCCAGCAGCCACTGGGTAAAAGGATCTTCACGCTGCAGCTCGACAAGATAAGGGGCCACCCAGGCAAGCTCTTCGGCCGTTTTTCCCCGGTGCAGGCAGACGCTCGCAACTTTTGCGCCCATAATCTTCGGATATATCGACTCGCTCCTGGCTGCATCCACAAGGGCATAGACATTCAGAGGAGTCCGCCCATCAATAGGTTGCCATAACAAGCTAACGATTCTATCAATTTGAGGAGATGTCATTAGTACCTCTTTCTTCTACCTTCTTAAGAGCCGCACGGGCTCACAGTTAAGTCGGTCAGGTGTCGCAGAGCGGCGTTCCCGACTCTGCGGCATCTGCAAATGCCTGGGCCTGGGGTGTGGGAGGCGGTGGCGAGGGCGGTATCGATTGAGCAGTTTCCCCCGGCTCAGCGGTATCCGCCTCACGCGGTTCCTGCGGGGCCTCAGGCGATGATCCTGAGCCGGATCCGGCAGAGCCGCCGCTGTTAATCTTTACCATTGTTCCCTGGATGGTGACTCCTGCCGGGCCGATATCAATAAAATTACCGCCTACTTTAAGAGATATCTGGCTGCCTGCCTCCACAATGACCTTCATGCCCGCCTTCAGATGGATCTCCTGCCCGGCATCAAGGGCATGCTTCCCCCCCACCTTTTCCTGCATGTCCATTCCCGCTTCAAGGGAAACAGTGCCGTCAACCTTTTCGTTGTGGTCGCCGGCGACAGTGAGATGTTTATCTCCCTGGGTCTTCTCCAGCTGGTCTAGCACCACTATCAGATGACTGTCATTGCCGACCCATTCAAACAGGTCGTTTTTAGTGCGGATATCCTGGTTGTACTCGGCATGGATAAAAAGCTGCTCCTCACCTTTCTTATCCTCAAAACGGATCTCGTTAAAGCCGCCACCATCCGGGGAGGTGTTGGATTTGAAAGTGCTCTTGGTCTTTTCATCCGGCAGCTTGTAAGGGGGGAGATTGATGCCGTGATAGACCTGGCCGGTGACGATCGGACGGTCAGGATCTCCCTCGATGAACTCGACAATCACCTCATGGCCGACCCGGGGCAGGAACATGGCCCCCCAGCTGTTGCCGGCCATTGACTGGCTGACCCTCAGCCAGCAGGAGCTGTTTTCATTTCGCTGCCCCTCCCGGTCCCAGTGGAACTGCACCTTTACCCGGCCCAGGTTATCGGTGTAGATCTCTTCACCGGACGGACCGACGACAATGGCGGTCTGCACCCCTTCCACCACCGGTCTGCGGGTGCTGCGCACCGGCCTGAACGGCACCTCATGGGGAATGCACTGAAATTGATTGGTATAGGCGATCTCCGCTTCCGCAGCCGATTGCCCCCTACCGGTAAAGGTTCCTTCCTGTTTTGCATCATGGGTAACGGAGGTCAGCACGTAATCCTTGTCATTCATGTCCGTACGGAAATAGTCCTGCAGCCGGAAGCGGCAGCCGCTGTTAAAGGCCCGGCAGTTGCCGGCGCCGCTCAAGGTGGTGATCCTGGCTTCCTCCTCCTCTATACGGATGGTCGCCAGATGGTCTCCCTCTTTGCGCTTGGCGTATTGGCCCGGATAATCATAAATTTCCCGTTCGCCGGGCCCCAGCACAGGTTTGGAATCCACCGAAACCTTGAGATCGGCATTGGGGATTTCATAATTGAAGTCATTGATGCTGTACTTGCCGGCCCGGATCTCCTTAGCCACCTTGAGGCTGGCCACCATATCCACATCCATGAGGCCGCCGCTGCTGAGGCGGCATTTGGCCGTCTCCTGACCGGGGCACGGCTTGTGCTCCACCGGCGTGTCTGCCAGCACCAGGGTATGCTTCTTTTCCTCATGCTCGAAAAAGTAGTAAATCCCCTCTTCCTCCAGCAGCCGGGAAACAAAGTTGAAGTCGGTTTCCCGGTACTGCACGGTGTAATCCCTTGCCTCATAAGTGCCGCTCAGACGCATGCTGTAATCGGCAAAGCCGTGATCGACAAAAATCTTTTTGACAATGTCAGGCACCGAGAGCTTCTGGAAGATCCTGGAATCCGATGTCCTGGTCAGCAGCCAGAACCAGGGCACAATGATGGCGTGGTATTTCGAAAAATGCCGGGAAGTTGCCTGATCGTCCATGCCATGCTCATGGCTGAACCGTGCGATCAGGCCGTTGATAAACCGCCGGCTGCGGTCGGCCAGAAAAATGGAGACCGTGACATTCTCGCCGATAATTTTCTCAAAAGAGATATTATGGGATTCGGAAAGCAATTCAAGCTCAAACCGGAAAAGATGGGACAGTGCGTCGCTGCCCTGGAACCGGGTGAGCAGCAGCACATCCTCGCCAAGCGGGGTGTTGATAGCAAGAAGTCGATTTTCCTGGGTATAAATGGCACCCCCGTTTGACATGAACTCACCCCGATTCAGGTTAAAATTACATGGTTAAGGCTATCAGATCCGCCCGGCAAATCAGGAAATATAATTTTGTGATACCAAAGCCCCTCCGCCGTTGTCAATAGATAAAAAAAGATAAACAACATATTGAGATCATCAGAAATTTTCAAAATGAATATCCATTCAACTTTGCAAAATTAAAAGTGGGCAAAACCGCCGGACATTGCATCTGTTAATTGCCTTTTGGTTCCATTTATGCTTTATGTTACTTTGACATCAGCAAAAAAAATCACAACACTGACAGCAAGCCGTTTCAGCAACGCCGAAACAGCTGCAACGAACCTGGGAAAACAACACGTGACCGACTCAAGCCGCACATATGTCCTGCCGGTTTTACCCCTTAAAAACGCCGTGGTATTCCCATATGTGGCAATGCCTATTTCCATCAACCGCACCGCTTCGGTGGCCGCGATTGAAGAGGCCCTGTCCAGAAAGAACAAGATGCTGGCGGTCTTTGCCCAGCGGGACGCCACCATTGAAAGCCCCCACATCAAGGATCTGCATGCGATCGGTTCATCGGCCATCATCAAACTGATCGCCCGCTCCGAGTCCATGGTCCATATTATCATCCAGGCGGTGGAGCGGGTGGAAATCGCCGAAACGGAACAGACCACCCCTTTTCTCAAAGTGCGGGTCAGAACATTGCCGATGCCCATGGAGGAGGGCATTGAAGTTGAAGCGCTGCAGCGGGAGATTATGGAACTTACGGGCAAATACTTTGCCCTGGGCCATCCGGAAGTGCAGTTGAACTTCCCCCAGTTTGTCGTGCCGGGTGAAGATTTCATGCAGCTTCTCTACCCGCTGGGACAACTCCTTGCCCTTGATGTCACAAGCTCCCAGGCCCTGCTGGAGGCGTCCACACCCACCGCTGCCATGCAGATTATCAGCAGCCACCTCAACCATGAAATCCAGATCCTTGAGGTGCGCAAAAAAATTGCCAGCGATGCCCAGTCCGAACTCAGCAAAGAGCAGCGCAACTACATTCTGCGCCAGCAGATGCAGGCCATCCAGAAGGAACTGGGAGAACAGGGAACGGCTGAATCGGAAATCGCCGAACTGCAAAAAAAGCTGGAAGAGGCAAAGCTGCCGGAAAATGTCTATGAAGAGGTGAAACGCGAATTGTCCCGTCTCGCTCAGATCCCCGCCATCTCCCCGGAATACCAGGTGTCCCGGGGCCATCTTGACCTCATTGTCGAACTGCCGTGGCACGCCGCGACCACGGATAAACTCGACCTGACCAATGCCAGAAATGTGCTGGATGAGGATCATTACGGCCTCAAGGAGGTCAAGGAGCGGATCATCGAGCAGCTTGCCGTCATGAAGCTGAACCCGGAGGCCAAGGCGCCGATCTTGTGCTTTGTCGGCCCGCCCGGTGTCGGTAAAACCTCACTGGGCCAGTCCATCGCCCGAGCCCTGGGAAGAAAATTTGAACGCTTCAGCCTCGGCGGCATGCATGACGAGGCCGAACTGCGCGGTCACCGCCGCACGTACATCGGCGCCATGCCCGGCCGCATCATCCAGGCCATGCGCCGCTCAGGGGTGCTGAATCCACTGGTGATGCTTGATGAAATAGATAAGCTGGGCCGGGATTTCCACGGCGATCCTTCCGGCGCCCTGATGGAGATCCTTGATCCCGCCCAGAACTGCGCCTTCCGGGACAACTATCTTGACCTGCCCTTTGATCTCTCCAAGGTGTTTTTCATAACCACCGCCAATACCGTTGATAGCGTGCCCAAGCCGCTGCTTGACCGCATGGAAGTGATTCATCTCTCCGGCTACAGCGATGAGGAGAAAATGGAAATCGCCCATCACTATCTCTTCCCCCGGCAGCGAAAGGAAGCGGGTCTTGCCGAGGATCAGTTTTTTGTGCCGGATGCGACCCTGGCCGCGGTTATCCGCCGTTATACGCGGGAGGCAGGTGTCCGCGAACTGGAAAGGATGCTGGGTCGGCTGGCCCGCAAGGTGGCAATCCGTTTTGCCGAGGGCCGGGGTGAGCCGGTTACGGTGCAGCTTGACAATCTGCTGGATATGCTGGGGCCGGAGCGTTTTTTTGTGGAGAAACTGCGCAAGGATATGCCGCCCGGCGTGGCAACCGGCCTGGCATGGACAGAGGCGGGCGGCGACGTTCTCTATGTCGAGGCGATCGACCTGCCGGAAGGGGAGAAATTCACCCTGACCGGCCATCTCGGCGAAGTGATGAAGGAATCAGCCATGGCGGCCAACAGCTACGTCCTCTCCCATAGCGCGGAACTCGGCATAAAAAAACCGAAAGGAACCGTTCATATCCACGTCCCGGCAGGGGCCATCCCAAAGGACGGGCCTTCAGCCGGGGTGACCATGGCGGCGGCCCTGGCCTCGCTCTACAGCCGATTACCCGTGCGCAGCGATACGGCCATGACCGGGGAAATCACCTTAAGCGGCCTGGTGCTGCCGGTGGGCGGCATCAAGGACAAGGTGCTGGCGGCCCGGCGGGCAAGCATTTTCCGGGTCATTCTGCCCAGGGAGAACGAGAAGGATCTGCACGATCTGCCTGATAATGTGCGGGACGAGATGGAATTTATCTTTATCGAGCGCATCGAAGAGGTGCTCAAGGCCGCCATCCCGGAACTGTTCAGGAACTGTCCGTCAGGTTGCTGCCATGAGTCTTAAAATCCCTGTCAGTAAAACATGAAAGCTGTGGGATTTATTCTTTTGCGTATCAAGGTGGGGGGCGATGGCGCGTGAACCGGCGACTTTCTGATATTCCCCCTTCGTGAGCCTGTTTAACTCGTCGGAAGGACTGCCGAGCGCATCAGGATTTCTGTATTTGCGTGTGTTCTGTTTTGCAGCCAGGCCGGAAATTCCCAAACCCATTTCAACCGCCACCAGATCGCCAAGATAAAAACTCTCCAGTTCGCGGCAGGCAACTCGAACCAGCACGTTGTTTTTCCCTGCCTGATTGCAGAGATCGATTAATCTGCTTTTGATGGTGCGGCAGTCGCCGGAATCCTGATCGCGCATGACGACAAAAACCGAATCTGGCAGCCGCCACCCGCGCAGCTTCTTTTTCAGATTCTTTTCCAGATCCTGTTTTCCCTGAAACACAAAAAAGCGAATCTGAATGTTCTCGGGCAGAATGCGCGGCAGAACCCCGGCCAGCATCTCTCTCGCCGACGGTTCTTCAAGAAAAAAAACCATGTTTTTCATCGTGGATCTGCACCTTCAAAAAAACCCTGCTCCCAGAGGTAGCCCATCTGGTCCCCTTCAGACATGTAAACGGCAAGCTGCTCATCTTCTTTTGCCCGGTGAACCTGGGTGTAGCCGTCCTTTTTCACCAGCCAGAACACTTCATCAAGCTTCGCCGCATTCAGAAAATCCGGGGAATGGGTGGAAACAAAAACCTGCCCGCCTCGGTTGGCATAGGCACGGAATTCCTCCGCAAGTTCCCACAACAGCTTGGGGTAAATCTGATTTTCCGGTTCTTCAACGCATAACAGCGGATGAGGTTTCGGGTCATAAAGCAGGATGAGGTAGGCGAGCATTTTGATCGTGCCGTCCGAGACATAACGGGCAAGAAACGGGTCTTCGAAGGAACCGTCCTGAAATTTCAAGAGAACGCGCCCTTCTTCGGTGGTCTTGGATTCGACACGGGATATACCAGGTACGCGCATCTTCAGAAGCGAAAGAATTTTGTTAAATGTGTCTTTTTTATTGTTGTAAAGATATTCAATCACCAGGGAGAGGTTTTCTCCCTCTCTGGAAAGCTGCTCCGCGTATCCTGCCTCCTGTTCCGGACGCGCCTTGCTGATGTGAAAATCCGAGACATGCCAGTTTTCAATGAGATTGCCGAGCGCCATCACGGCCGGAAACCGTTGAAACTGAGCCAGCCCCTTGATGGCAAGGATATCCGGTGATTTCAGGACCTGCTCCTCATCACGCTCCAAATCCTTTACATCCGTTACCGAATCAAGTTCATTGAAGACCGCTGTTCCTTTTCCCTTGGAAAAATTAAGAAAATGCCAGGGCTGGCCACTGCTGCCCCGCCGGTATTTGAGAATCTCCCGCTCAACAAGCGCCCTGCCATGCTTTTCGTTGATCTGCAGAAAATAGGTGATCAACGGACTGTCTTTCCCTGCGCGGAATTTTAATTCGATCTCAATCGGGCCTTTTGAATTTCTACTGCGAACCTCTTTAAAACCGCGGCTCCCTCCCAACTTGGTCAGTGCCGCATTGACATTACTGGCCATAGCATCGCGCAGAAACCCGAACACTTGAAAAATCGTGGATTTTCCCGTGCCGTTAGCACCCACAATAACGCAGAAATTCGGCAATTCCGACAGTTCCGCGTCCTGAAAGGATTTGAAATTTTTTAAGCGAATCGATTCAATTTTCATCTTTCATTCTCCTGCCTATTTCGCTTTCAGCGCAAGTATCACATAATGGGAATGTTGGGTGGGCAACTTCAATTTACAATCACCGCAAGTTCAATCTCTTGGTTTTCTACCCCAAACTGCAGCCAACACAAAACTATTTCTTATTCGAGGCCAATTTGATCGTCTCGCCGGCAACCATGAAAGATCCTTTGCCTCGATGATGGATGGTCCTCGGGTCTTGCAGGGCGGGGTTGATCCAAGCTTTAAGCACTTCGAGGACAAAGAGGTTGTATGCGGGTATCATCTGCCTGTCGACGACCTTGCATTCCAGATTGGCATAGCATTCGTCGATGAGCGGGGCCTTGACGCATGAGGCGGGGGCCGGGGTGAGCCCGAAGAGCTTGAACTTATCGACCTTGCGTCCGGAGGTGTTGCCGCAGCCCACCACCTTTTCCGCCAGCTCCACGGTCGGGATATTGATCACGCACTCCCCGGTCTCCTCAAGGATATCAAAGGTGAAGTTGCTGCTGCTGATCACGCAGCCCAGGACCGGCGGCTCAAAATCCAGCATAGTGTGCCACGACATGGTCATGATGTTGGCCCGCCCCTCGCGGGCGGTGCTGACCAGCACCACCGGCCCCGGCTCGAGCAGGCCATAGACCTTGGACAAGGGGAACGATTTTTTCGCCATCTCTGCACCTCCGTTGCTGAAGTTTTCAACCGCTGTTGTGCTGCAAAATGCTATTGCCGCGTGCTGCACATGCCGCGCCGCTCCCCGGCATAGAAACATTTTCCGCTCCGGCACAGCGGCTGACCGACGCCGCTCCACGGCGTCTGTCCGCCCCTGTGCCCCGGCTTGCCCTGCCGGACTGTGCTATTGACCTCGGGAAAGACGCAGGCCGATGTTGTGGTAGCTATGGCCAGGACCATCGCCACCGCGAAAGGCCGAACGTACAAAGCGGCCGTCGTCGAGCCAACTGCCGCCACGCAGAACACGGAGGACGCCTTGCGCTGGTCCCTGTGGGTCATCTACTATCTCGAGTTGCAATTTTTTAATTATTTCGTAGATTTCATCACCGCCTTGCGCTGGTCCCTGTGGGTCATCCACTATCACGTCCTGATAATCACCCAGCCAGTCGCTGCACCACTCCCACAGGTTGCCGTGCATCTCATAGAGCCCCCAGTTGTTACAGGGCAGGAATTTGACGGCCACCGTCTTTTCCCGGTATTGCCCCTGCGGCCAGACATAATAATGATAGTTGCCCTTAAAATTCACCTGCGCGGTGCTGATATACGGCCCGAAGCTGAAAGGGGTACTGGTGCCGGCCCGGCAGGCATATTCCCACTGGGCCTCCGTGGGCAGCCGCAGGTCAAGGCCAGGGATGAGGCTGTTGATCCTGGCGATGAACTCCATGCCGTCATGCCAGTTCACCGAGTCAACCGGCAGCTGGTCATCGCCGGTGAAGCTGCTGGGATTTTTGCCCGTCACCGCCTGCCATAACCCCTGGGTGCAGGCGGTATCGGCCAGCCAGAAACCCTTGGTCAACACCACCAAATGCTGCAGCTCTCTATCAAATCGCTCCAACTCATCCGCCGGAGAACCCATCAGAAAAAGGTCGGGCGGCAGCCAGCGCAGCTGCTGCCTCACCCCTTTGCAGGCAAAGGATTGCCACAGGCCATAGCGGTCCTGGCCCCAGTCAACGGCCCAGGCAAAGGGAAAGACGGGCGGGGCCAGGCATAATTCCCGCGGGTCACGCACAGCGTCAGCCGCTCCCGAAAATTGCATTCTCATCTTTCTCCACTCTCCAAAAGCTTCTCCACAGGGGCTGACCGACTGCGCTCCGCTGCGTCTGTCCGCTCCTGTTCCCTGTCTGCCCTGCCTTACTTATTGACCTCGGGAAAGACGCAGGCCGAAGTCGTGAAAGCGATTGCCCGGATCATGGCCGTAGCGATAGGCCGAGCGCACATAGCGGCCGCTGTAAATCCAGCCGCCGCCACGCAGAACACGGTCGACGCCTGTGGCAGGCCCCTGGGGATCAGTCACAGTTCCGGCCTCATAATCACCCAGCCAGTCGGCACACCACTCCCACAGGTTGCCGTGCATCTCATAGAGTCCCCAGCCATTACAGTGCAGGGATTTGACGACCACCATCTTTTTCCGGTATTGCCCCGGCGGGCAGCCATAATAGGGATTGTTGCCGTCAAAATTCACCTGCCCGGTTGTAATCTGCTGGCCGAAGCTGAAGGGGGTCACGGTGCCGGCCCGGCAGGCATATTCCCACTGGGCCTCGGTGGGCAATTGCAGGTCAAGGCCAGGGATGAGCCTATTGATCCGGCCGATGAACTCCATGCTGTCATCCCAGCTCACCGAATCAACCGGCAGATTGTCATCCCCGGTAAAGCTGCTGGGATTCTTGCCCATCACTGCCTGCCACAGCCCCTGGGTGCAGGCGGTATCGGCCAGCCAGAAGCCCTGGCTCAGCTCCACCTCATGCTGCAGTTCATTGTACCCTCGCTCCGCTTCCTCCGCCGGCGAACCCATCAGGAAACGACCGGGCTGCAGCCAGCGCAGGCGCTGGGTATGCGCCTTGACGCTGAACTCGACATAGAGGCCATACTGGTCCCGGCCGATGGTGTGGGCCCAAGGTGGCCTGGTCATGGCGTCGATGGTAACAGCGGCATGACCCGTTTTGATGATAAGGGGGGTGCGCTCCGGCTGTGGTATTGCCCGTAGGCGGCAGATGGAGATTGTCCGTCGACGCACGGCGGCCGGGCCGTTCGCATCTGACAGCGGCCCGGCAATGGTCAGGATCGGCATGGTGATTTGCAGCGGAACAAGGGACAACGGCACGCCGGGGCTGGATATTTCCCAAACTGCCGGGGTCAAACTTTCCATCTGTTCCAGCACAAAGTGTTCCCCCACCTGGCGCAGGCTGTAACTTCCGATATCCTGCCCGCTGCCAAAGACCCAGGGCGCCAGCAAGGGATCACAGCCGGGGGGCAGTTCCACCGTCCCCTGTTCGATTTCCTTTTTGTGCACCATGGTCCACAGGGCCAGCAGCTCCTGGTTTTGCCAGCGTTCGGGCGGCTGACGCTTCCCCAGGCGCCGCACCCAGCATTGCAGGGTCTGGCCCGCCCCCTGCCGGGCTGTTTTCACCAGGCGCCGCAGCAGCCCCTTGTCCTGAAAGCCCAGCTCCTCAAACAGGATGGCCGGCGGCAGATGGGCATGGTGGCTGGTGAGCAGGGCCATCACCTGCTGCTGCAGCTCCTCTGGAAATTCTTTGAAGACAGCCCTGTACTTTTGCCGGCTTTCCAGCCCGGCATAAACAAAATAATTGGGTGTGGGGATGACATCCCGGTGGTTCCACGCCCCAGCCTCACCGCCCACATCACATGCAGCGGCGGGCAACAGATAACGGGCGGCCCGCAGCAGGGCTGGTTCCACCAGCACGGCGGGCGCGAGCAGCGTAAGTAGATGTTCAGCCTGGAACTCGGCGGTCTCGGGACCTATGGCAGGCTGGGGCCGTTGCCCGGACAGACGCCGCGGCAACCGCGCGCCCCGGTCCCAGCAGGCCTGAAAATACAGGCCGGCGAGCCGCTGCCGCCACCTCCGCCTGGGGCAGACCGTCAGGGCCACGGGGTTCACCTGGCCGTTCTGCAACAGGCGGCCAAAACGCAGCCAGCTGTTGCGGCGTGCCTCATCGTCATCCAGGCTGCCGAGATCACTCAGCACCAGCACCGGGGTGCCCGGCCCGGGCAGTTTATAGGGCCGCAGCGGGTCATCGACTTTAAAATAATTGCGGCAGAATTCGGACGGGCCGTCTTCCAGTTTCAGGATTTCCAGGCCGGCCAGGCCGCGCAGCCTGGCCACTCCCCGGCTCAGCTCGTTAAAATCATCCCAGAAGGGCAGCAGCCGTTCATGGAAATCAACCAGGATCTGGCAGGAGCGGGCCCAGCCGACCCGCTGCCGGTAGGGAAAACGCCGGACAACCCGTCCTCTGGCAATACTGTCCACCACCCGGCCGAGGTCTATTTTTCTGGTGGTGACTCGGTCACCCAGAACGGTCCGCAGAAAGGGCCAGAGCCGGGACCAGGGGACAAGAGGCCGGGGCCGCGGCGGCATGGCCAGAGGATCGATCCGGCTGTCGTCCGCACTGATAGCCGGACTTGCCGCCAGCCACGCCGGTTCGACCGCTGCCGTGTTATCGCGCCTCTGCTCTTCATACCTTGAAACATAATAAAATCTGGCGTCAGGCACCACCGCCGCTTTCCCTTCAGCGGGCATTGCTGCAGAAAATGGCTGCTCCTCCCTCGCCCTCTGCACAGGGGGAACAGCGGCGGGAATCGGCTTTTTTTTCTTCTCCGGTGGGGCAAAGCCGGCAAACCCGGCCATGTTCCTCAAACCGTCCGTTCCGGCCTGGGCCAGAAACTCGATCAGATCGGCCCTGCTTGCGCCGGTGCGGCGTATGGCCCCGGCTTCCTGCTCGTTTGCCGTGAAAATCATTGATTTTCCGGAGGATATTTTTTCAGGGCGAATTCGCTGATCTTCTCCAACACATCCTGTTGTGCCGCCTCCTTCATCCCCTCGACAACATCTCCGGTCATCCGGCAGACGGCCCGGATCATATCCAGATACTCGGCCTGGCCCGGCGGGGTCAGGCCCTGGCGTCTTGCCTCCCGCCGGTCCCCCAGCAACTGCTCCGCCGCCTTTTTATACACCGATGGAAAACAGCGCTTTCCAAAATGATGGCCGCCGCGCACCACCAGCCAGTCAACAAATTCAGCGTCATCCGCCGGCAGGCTTAGCTGCAGGACAAGACACCGGCGGATAAAGGCGCCGGGCAATTCCCTCTCCTCATTGGTGGTGATGATAACCAGCGGGACCGAGGCCTCCTCGGACAAACCCACAACCTTATCCTGGTAAGGCACGGTAAAGGCGCCGTTGCCGAGGATTTCCAGCAGGCTGTTGGGAAGATCGGCGTCTGCCTTATCGATTTCATCGATCAGCAGCACGCAGCCCCTCTCCGGGCTCCACCCATCCGGCGACTGGGGCCGTCTGATATTATGCCGGCAGCGTTCATACTGCTTCTCGGCGGAATCCCAGTCGAAAACCCACCAGAGCGGGCCGGGGCTCAGATACCGTTCAGCCGCCAGCAGCTTGCCAACCTCCTCGCCCCGCGCCGTCGAACAGAGGGCCTGGGCCTCGCCGAGCCGCGCCACCGCATCAAAATGATATTGCAGGTCCTGCCCCTCGGTCCGGCTGTTCACCACCTCCGAGACAAAGAGCCGGCCGAGTACATGGGCCGCGGCCCGGGCCAGCTGACTCTTGCCGGTGCCGGGCTCCCCCCGCACCAGCAGCGGCCGCCTGGCAGCCATGGCCGCATTGATGGCATGCACGCTTCTCGCGTCAAAGACATGCACCGACTCCGGCCAGGTGCCGGTCCGGGGCAAAGGGACAGGGGCATCGACAACAGCATCGAGTAATTTCATTGATATTCCTTGATTAATTGCAGAAATTCATAGACCAGTGCGAAAAGATCAACCTCGGACAGCAGCAGCACCCCCTCACCGTCGCCGATGCCGAAATCGACAAGCCATAGTCCTGTTAATTCCTGCCTCAGCAGTTGGTATACCGCACGATTGCGCAGAGGGTTGTTTTCTTCCGTAACCGGGATGGAAAGGTAATGATTCTCGCCGCGCCTTTTTCTTGTATTCAGGATGGCGTTTAATTTTTCCGTATGCTGCTGGGTAAAGGGGTGTGGCGGGGCGGCCTGATAAATTTTCCTGTAAATGCGCTTTTTAATCTCCAAGGCGCAATTGACGATATTCCAGTCAACAGCCTCCACTGCACTGCCGCTGATACAATTCTGACCAGTGACCTCCGTGCCGCCGGGGGCAAAGATGAATCTTGCCGGTCCCTGGGAACCAACCCTGGCTACCAGCACTTCAAGTCCCGCCCCGCTGCTGCAGGGGATTTCAAAACGAGCTTCAGTGCTGCCGCCAATTAAAGATAAGCCGTGTTGCCGCACCCATTCATAATCCACTGACAGCAGCACCAGCCAGCCCAGAATATTCAACGCCCCCTGCCACACCGCTTGCAGGGCATCTTCCCGCACACCGTCGTCGACAAGCTTCCGCAGGCATTCTCCGGTGGCCTCATGAAGCAGATCAACTGACTCCACCAGGTCACCCTGGCACAACCAGGCGGCAGCATCCGCATGTGTTTCAGGGGTGGCCTCCGTCACTCGTTTCTGCAGGATTTCCGCAAGGGGTTTTAATGGCTTGCGCTGCAATTCCTTGTGAATATGCAACCGTATCCTGCCGACAAACTTATCCTGCGCAATCGTTACATCTGGTCTCTTTGGCGGGGGTCTCTCCGGCAGGCAACCGTTCCCAATGAGAAAAGCTCTAAAACTGTAAAGCCGAACCAGATAACTCTTATTGCTGTCATGATGCCTGGCCCTGATCAGGCCAACCACCCGCCCATTGGCAATGACAGGTCCTCCGCTCATTCCTCGCGCAACAGATGTGTGGGTGACATCCAAGTCACAGTCACCATCGTAACTGCAGATCGGTACCGGGATGTTTTCCAAATCGGAATCGGCGGTTCCAAAGCCTAGCAACGTCACTGTTGAGCCCTTTGCCGGATCATCATCTTTTTCAGGGGCTAAGGGCAAGAAAACGGATCTGTCTCCCTTTTTTGGCAGATATAAAATTGCCACATCGATATTCTGATTTTCATGACAAACGGCATTCTGCAAATTCCTGATGCCGCTCCAGGCCTGGCCCTGCAGGTAAATCTCAGAGACGGGGCTGTTTTCTATGACATGGGCGGCGGTTAACAGACATTGAGGACTTATCAGAAAGGCAGTGCCAAGATATTTTCCTCTCTCAGTTGGCTTGCCATGCCAAACCCTGACAACTGCCCTATCATCAAACCCTGCCATAGCCTATGCGCCCTCCTTTACTTCTTCCAGGATGCCTTTATCTTGATGGCTACACTGGTTTCCCCGCTTACAATGACTGGAATCGGATTCGCTTTACCCTTAAAGCCGATATTTAACTCCATGCTCCATTCATCAGGTTGTGCCTTCCGGAACGCTTCATGAATTGCCTCCGCCACCGGCTTGAGGGTATCGTGCAAAAGCTGGATAGTATCTTTAACCTTTTCCTTTGCCCCGACCTCGTCCGCACCCTCCGGCAACTTGCGGGCAGTTACTGCCCTTACCGGCGCAGTCGGAATTTTCACATCCTCCGTCTCAACAAAAAGACTCCCGCCCCCTGCCAGTTTAATTTCCGCAATCTGACCCATCAGCCAACTCCCCCCTTCTGCAAAATTGCAATAATTGCCGACTCTTTCCTTTCGACATTTTTTTTACCTGCTCTTTTTAAACAGGGCATCCAGTTTTTTCTTCACCTCGTCGGCGGCATCAGTGGAGGCTGCCTGATCCTCCGCCGGCCGGAAATACTCGCAGAAATTAGCCCTCTCCTTCTCCAAAACCAGTTCGGCGTTTGATTCCCGGCAGTCATTGTCAGCGCCGGTATCGTAAAACAGGCAGTTTTTGCAGATGTGCAGATCAGCGCTGCAATGGGGGCATTCATCACGAAAATGAATCTTTGCGTCCGTATCCACGATTTTGTTACAGGTTGCGCATCGCATAATATGATTACACCCGCTCTTGTTTGCGTTTATCAATTTATTCGGCCTGCATTGCCGCTGTCAGCTTTTCAGTTTATCCCTGTATACTCCCGGTGACGAGCCTGGTATCTCAACAGCATTGACTGTTCCGGTATAAAAATCCACATTGCCCACGCCGCCGATAACGGCATAGGCATAGCCTTCTGCCGCCATGCTGTGCAGGCAGCGCAGCAGCAGGGCGGTGCCGATGTCTTTGTCCCGGTAATTTTCCGCAACCCCGACAGGCCCGAAAAAATTCTTCATGGTGCTGTCATAGCAGGCAAAGCCGGCAATGCCGCCATCAGCTGTGGCAATAAAACAGGAAATGGGGTTATTGGCGAAGGCGACGTCGCATTCCCCGGCCCACCCTTTGCCGAAATGGTCCCGCACCCAGTCAACGACCTGAAATTTTTCATAGGCCATGGCCTTGCGGATCATGATGCCGTCATCGGCCAATCTTGCCAGCAGCATCCGGTCATCCGGCAGTTCATAGAGTTTCACGATCATATCAGGCATCAATCAGCTCCATGGTCCGGCGAGCCGGGTGGGCGGCTCGGCAATGGACTGAAAACGGGCCAGCCGCACCCTGTCCTGGTTCAGAAAGGAGAGCAACGGCATGAGGCCCGCTTCGAGTATCATCTCCGCCGCCCGCTGGCTGAACACGACCTCGGCGCAGGGCTTGGTCCGTGACTCGCCCTCCTGCCTATAAACATGCAGCGGCAGATTGCTGATTTCGTCAATAGATCCCGCCTCCATCCGCCACCCCTGGCGGCTGAATGCCTGGCCGAGGAGCAGGGCGCAGGCCAGGCAGGGATTGCCCCACAGATATTTATGATGACCGCCCTCCTCCCCCATCTCATCAAAAATCATGGTGTCAAGGGGCTCGGTGTCCGCCCCAAAAGGCAACCGCAGCAGAAAACGGGGCAACGCGAGCCCCACATACCGTGCCTCAGGCAGGCTGCGCAGCAGCTGCCACGCCTCTGCCATCTCCGGTTCCGCTTGGGGCTGCCAGTCATCGGGATCAGGGATCTTATGCAAAGACTGGCCGCAGAGTATCCGGTCGCCTGCCGCGGCGATAAACGGCGCCCCGGCCGCTCCGGCAACCTGCGCCATGCGGGCGAGCAGGCCGATATCCGCCAGGGTCTTTTCCACGGTATAACATCCTGCCACAACCGCCCACGGTTCTCCGCCGGGGGTCTGCACCGCCTCCTCCACCAGCAGGCGATAGATGGCACTTTTACGCAGATCACTGTCGGTAGCAAGATCTGCGGCAAGCTCCTCTTTGCTCATGTCAAGCAGGTAAACGCCGAGCTTGTCCTCGGTTTCGATCCTTGCGACCAGAAAGGCCAGCCCCCGCCAGGCCGCCTCCGCCGCCTGAAATTGAGGATGACTGATCACCATGCGCATCAGCTCACCGGCTGCCTTGTCCACCGCTTCAATCATTTCCTGCTGCCGGGGATGGGCCTTTGCCACAAGATGCGGTCTGACAATATCCTGTAGAAAGGTGTCCAACTGTGAGCCTGAACGCTGCGACACCGGCCGGGATGTGGGCTGTTCCGCCTGGTCGATAATCTGATCCAGCAGCCCGCCCGCCTGCAGGGGCGGTTGCTCCGGCGGCATCTCCTGCTCCATTTCCTTGGGCGGCGCTGCCCGCAGCTCATCGGCCAATGCGGCCAGCACTGCGGGATCGTCCAGACCTTCTCTGATGTCCCGCAGTTCCTTGAAAACATCGAGACGCTGATAGATGCTGTCCGGATGGAAATCATCCATTGCGGCAAAACGGATGCTGACCGGCGCATTGTTTTTGCCGGCAAGGGGCAGAGCGATCTCTACATTCATTCTGTTCAGCACGGCATCGATATTGTCCCGGTTAACCGCCACCGGCCGCAACTTGCCTGATGTTTCCCCATCTGACCAGCCCTGACCACGGCTGGTCTTGCCGCTGAAATCGCCCATGAGCAGGATGCGGAATGGTGTTTCAGGCTGCGGTTTTGCCTCACGCTTCTCCAAATCGCCAACAATGGCAAAATCATACTCACTGATTATGACCGGATCAGGCATCATTAAGCCCCCTTTAATAGGTTCGTGCTTCACAAAAAGTCGATTTTATTTTACGTAAAGGAAACAATCGTATATTTTCATTAAAATAGCGTATTTACTTCAATCTGTCATGTCAATAGATAGAAGAAACCGAAATGAAACCGTGAGGATTTTATGATCCCTGCCCCTGACAGCACACCCTAATTCGCTTTCCCCGCTGCGGACGATTACCAGCGCCTGAGAGATCTGCTGGGTGAGGCCGGCTTTCTTGATGAGAGCGTCCTTGATACCATCGACATTAGCGACCTTCCCTCCCTGAAAAATGATCATCCCCTGCGGCATACGCCTCCAAGTGGATCCGCCATACCGAGTTCAACGATGAGGAGACGGAGTTTTCCCAACGCTTCCATCAATGGCTGAACTACTATGACCGACTGGGCATCGAATCATTCGGCGCGGGGCTCATCACCATGCGCCGATCGGAACACGGCGCAAACTGGTTTCACGCCGATGAAAGCCCGGACAGGATGCTTGGCCCATGCGGCGAGTATATCGCCAGGGGCTTTGAGCTGCGGGATTTTCTTGAGACGGTAAAAGACGACCAGGCGCTGCTCGCCTGCCGGCTGCAATATTCGTCTGATATGCGGCTGGAGCAGCAGTTCACCCCCTCGGCCCAGGGCTGGGAGGTGACAGACTCCTCTATCCACCTGGCCAAGGGGCTGGCCTTCCGGGGCAATTCCGACACCTTCATGGCAAACCTGATGATCCACTGCGACGGAAAGAAAACCCTGCATGATCTGCTGCCGGATATGGCAGCGGCACTGGGGGCCGCACCCGCGCAGATCACCCCTTTTGTCTGCCGGCTCATCCGCAAACTTGTCGAGCAGGGATTTCTGTTACCCGCAGGGCGATTCAATTGAAGTTGAAAAAATGCAGTAATTGATGAGATATTGGTAATGACAGGAGAAAGTAAAAAGTAAAGAGATCTGCTGCACGCACGCCATTAGCAGGAGGCAGCCGAAGCATAGCCGGACACCTTGACTCCGGTAGGCGGGCAGAGCGGAACGCCGCGGGAAATCCCCTGAAGCGGCTTCAGATCAATTCGCGGCATAATTTTCTGCAGCAAGCTTCAAAAACTTCCGGCGTACTGCAACATGAGAGAATGGCCGCGGTAGGTCACGTCGTCATCGTCCAGCCAGCCCTTTTCATCATCCAGATGAAAAAAGCGGAACATCAGCTCCAGGTTGCCGGCGGCACTCACATTCCGTTTCACGCTGAAGCCTAATGAATATTTCTTTCTGGTCCCTATGTAGAGAGGGGATGACTCATCATACTGGTTGTCGTCAACATAAAGCAGCTGGACAAAAGGGGTAATACTGTCCTTTTCGCTGAAGTGATAACGCAAAAGGAGATCAGCCACGTATTCATCTCCATAGCCTTCCCTGCTTTCCGTTTTCAACTTGCTGCTTGTCTGGCGAAACTCACTTTTTTCTCTGAAGATTCCTTTGACATTGAACCGGGTTTCCCAATTGTCAGTCAGATAACGTGTTTCCGCACCCAGCAGATAAAAATCCGACTCCCGGTAAAAATCATCGTCGTCAAGCTTGTCTTTATTGAATGACCCGTAATCGCCGTACAGCCGGAGCAGACCATCCTCTGCCAGGTAATAACGGATCTCCCCGGTGATATAGGCGATATCCCCCGGGTCATAGTTGCGGAATTCCCGGCTGTAGTCGTACTCTCCTCTCCACAGAAAGCCTGCGCCAAGGCCGGCGCCCCAGGCTGACCACTCCTTGGTCATGCTGACATTGGGATTGACATTAAATCCCTCACCATGATCAACAATGGAAACCAGGTCCGGGTCACGGATAATAAGCAGATCATCGTCGTCAAGGTTTGTTTTGCCCGTAGGACAGTTAAGGTCAAGGCCAAAAAGGAAGTTAACCGGCAGTTTGTCGACCACAATATAGGAGAGGTTGACTTTTGTGTCGATCACCGAGGAAAGACTCGGGTTGCCGACCCCGCTTATATCGGTTTCCGTTCTCGTGAACGCGGTTATCACCCTGGCGGAGAAATCATCCATTTCAGCGCCGAGCTCGACCGGCACAAATACCTGATTGCCGTCCGTGTCATTATTACCTTTCCACCAGTCGTACCGCAGACCGCTGTGAAAGGTGATTTCGCTGGCACAGACACCGGCGGCGTTTGCGCAGAGAACCAGGGGAAACAGCAGTGTCACCCATCGTTTCATCATCATTTCTCACTTAAGATATTTTCAATCATCATATGCGTCAATCATCAGATATCAAAACAGCCGCACGGTGAATCGGCCACGGTCTTGTTGGGATTATCCGGGCCGCTATTCCATGCAATCAGGTATGGAATTTTCATTCGTATCAGCAGTGTTTTCCTCAGTATCTGCAATACCGCAGTCACAGATCCCCGGTTCGATTTTGTCGGGATCAGTGGAACAAAGGTCATTGCAGTCCAGGGTGCCATCCAGATCAGTGTCCACATCCGCCTTGTCACAGCCGCAGATACCCGGTTCGGTTTTCAAGGGGTACTCCGGGCAGTTGTCATCGCAGTCCATGGTTCCATCATGATCACTGTCCACATCAGCCTCACCGCAGCCGCAGATACCCGGTTCGGTTTTCAGCGGGTCATCCGGACAGAGATCCGGTCGCATCAATCTCTCTCTTTCGACAATCTCATCCGGGGTCCTCACTCGTTTGACCGGATAGACCGGCGTCAAGCTGTCGGTGAAGGAAGCCCGTTCCCGCAGCTCCTTGAGAAATGATTTGCCCCGCCAGCGGTTCCCTCTTTCCCGGCCGAGAAGCCCGAGATCAGAGAGTTCCTGCAGCGCGTCAGCCGCCAGATTCAGATTGGGATCCCGCTCAAGGGCCTTTTTGTAATACTGTTCCGCTTTGTCATACTCTCCCCGGTCACTGAGATCGATTGCCTGAAAAAAAGCAAAAAGTGCTTGGTAATCCGTGGAAAGAGGCTTTTGCAGCGCTGCTTTTTGCTCAGAGGACAAGGTAATCCCCAGCGAGTCGGTAATGCCAAAGAGCAGCTCTTTTTCCATCCTGAAGAGTTCTTCAACCATACCCTGGGAGCCGAAGCTGTCCAGGACCGATTCACGGGGCACATCAAGCAGGTCGGAGGCTACAGCAAGAGAAAGTGACGCATCCTGACCGAATTCACCGCCCACCAGATGCTGTGCTCTGACAAATCGGCCGATCCGGGGCGCACTCGCCTTATCCACCAGACCGGAGGCCCCGAAGCCGATTTCTTCGACCAGCGCCTGCAGCCTTACCCGCTCCAGGACCTGCAGCTCTTTAATCTGAGCCAGATCGGTGATCAGCATGACCGTGAGTCCTTTCTGCCAGGGATCGAGCTCACTGCGGCCCGTCAGATTCTGGAAATAGAGGACCGCCAGCGTGTTGTCACGGATGTCGGAGGCAAGGGATTTCTCCTGGGCAACGGCGTCCCTGGCCCAGTTCCTGAGGTCTTCCGTGACCACCTGGCCGGCATGGGTTGTCACTGTGCATAGGAGTGAAATGAAGGCGAAGGAGAAAATAACGGCAAACAGTTTCTTGTGCATAAGGCACTCGTCTCGTCAATTGTGGGTTCGTGCTTCATTTATTAGGAAGCCGGACACTGTCGACCTGTATTGCAAAACCAGGGTCCAGTTCAATGGCTTTTTGAAAATAAGATTCCGCCTCTTTCCGGTCACCTCGGTCAAGGGCTTCAAGCCCCTTGGAAAAGGCGAGGGCGGCATTCATGGTATTTGCAGAGGCTGATGCCTGGGTGGAAGCCAGTCGCTCTTGAAAGGCGCCGGCGATCTTGCCGGCCAGTTTCTTCTCCAATTGCAGAAACTGGTCTGACGTGCCGCTGATGGATTCAGCCAGGATCGTTTCACTTGTTTCAACATTCACCACCCTGGCATCAATGCGAACCTGTTCGCCGAGAACGACAAAAGAGCCAAAGGCAATAGATTTCGCTCCAAGCAGTTTGCCGATGTGAAGAGCAGTGGCCTGGTCAACATAACCGCTCTGGCTCATGTCGATTTCCTGCAGCAGTTCCTTGATCCTGTTTCGTTCAATAATCTTGAGGTGCGTTGCGGCGTGGCGCAGATCGGTTATCAGCATGGCAGCCAGTCCCCCGGTCAGGGGCTCATACTCTTCATGCCGGGTTACCGCGTTATTTTCAAAAGGAAAAATTGCCAGAGGAGTTGGCAACTCAACGGGTGGCGCCTGCACAGACTGTTCTTCGACAGGTTGCTGCACTCGTACTTCAGCGCAGCCGCTGATAAAAAAAATAACGGCCAGCAAACAGAAAGCCCAGATGAGGGATACTTTGCGCATGTGAATGCTCATTGATAAAGAATTGCTTTCCAGCATTCCGGCTGAAAGTGGCTGACATGAGGATTCATGACAGCCACTGAAACCACATTGTATAAACGATTTCTATAAATAATGACCGCTTTCTGAAATGTCAACAACGATGTTTGCAAGGTGGATAAAAGCGGTCTTCAGCACGGAAGAATGTTTTCATCCGGCGATTCCCACGTTGCGTGATGTGACGATAAATCCAGAGCTAATCCCCCAGCTATGCTGGGGAGAATAGAAAAAGCTATGCTGTAGTATTTGAAAAATGCTCCTTTCGGGGTAATTGGAACAGTTCCGACACTGT
>Ga0180007_10002046_pt1 | contig 24990 bp, 15 predicted proteins | sample MM_PC_MetaG_FD_121122 | JGI IMG/M metagenome (GOLD analysis project Ga0180007, IMG submission 121122) | Groundwater microbial communities from the Aspo Hard Rock Laboratory (HRL) deep subsurface site, Sweden - MM_PC_MetaG | ecosystem: Environmental > Aquatic > Deep subsurface > Groundwater... | reverse complement strand
ATTATTCAACAGTGTCGCCGGATACGGTATGAACCTCGGTCTCAACACCGCGAATAAATATGTTGATGCCGCGTGGGATGTAACCGAGAAGAATAAAGGAATAAAAAAAGGTGCCTACAGCGCATCTGTCAAAGATGTGAACAAGGATTTAAAAAAGCAGAAACTTGCCGATTTAGCGGGTGTGAATATACTCGGACTTTTAGAGAGCCTGGGAAGCGCGGCTGCTGCGGACGGGATAGAGAGTAAGGCGCGGAATTCATTAGCGGAAGATGGGTATAGCGGTGCAGACACGCGGCGGCTCGCTAAGGAAGTGCGGAGTCTTGAAAGTAAGGGAGAAAACTCGAAAGATGCAAAAAAAGCTGTGGTAAATAAAGAGAAAGCGATAAAGACATGGGAAAACAACGGCTACAGCAGGAAAGACGCGGAAAAAATGTACGCGGTAAGCGGACAAGATTTTGATACTATGCAGGTGGCGCATAACGAAGAAAAGCGGAAGCAGGAGGAGGATGCGGCGAGGTTGGCGAATGCAGGGCAGAGTGTGACGCCGGAGGCAGTGAAAGGAGAACAGGGGGAAGTGAGGAATGGGCAGAAGGATGATGGCAATAGTGATCAGCCGTATCGTAAGCCGGAATATCATCGCAATGAGAAAGGTGAGCTTGTAAGTGATAGCGGAATCGGACGGAATCATGTTGCTGCGATTGGATGGCCTGCTGATTTGGAAAACTATATGGGGACTAATGTGGTCGATGAGGGGAATCAAACACAAAAGAAAGTAGAAGGAGCTACCGAGCATACTGTAAAGGCGGGTGATAGCTGGTGGAAAATTGCGAGTGAAAATAATATGACCGTCGAACAATTAAAAGAGCATAATGGGGTAACGACTGATGTAATTCGTGCTGGACAGAAAATCAAGATTCCGTCATCAGAAACAGGAAATAGTGAATCTAATGATGCTGTATTTGGGTATCGTTTCGGCAACGGTTCCGTTTCAAATAACGGAATTAAAATGTTAACAAATCTCGAAGGGAAAAAAGTAGTTAATGGATCACACATGCCATATGACGATAAAACTGGGGAAATTATAACTGATTGGAATGAATGGGAAAAGAAAAAAACTGGAGGTAAAGCAACAATTGGGTATGGTGTGGTAATTGATGAAAAGGGATTTACGATTAAATATAAAAATGGAATAGCTGAAAAAGATGCCAAGGATTTAATCAAAGACAAAGTTCAAGATGCTCAAAAACTAGTTAATTTAGAATTAAAGAAAAATGCACTTCAGGTGAGTCAATCGCAATATGATGCATTAGTAATAAGTGCATACAATCATCAAGTCGGAACACAAAAAATAATTCAAACATTGGCAACTGAAACGAATCCAATAAAACGAGAGCAGGTTTGGCAGACGCATTATAATACACAGGATGGAAATTATTCTGAAGGGTTAAATAATAGAAAATATTCAGAATATCAACTATATACTTCAGGAAGTTACTATCGATATGAAAAAAAGAATAATGCCTGGACATACAAACCAATATAACCTATGTAAGTATGATTGAATTAATTTTAACTTTATTTTTATCATTATTTCCAGCTGGTGTAGATTACGGTTCTAGTGGAAAAAGTGTAAACGTTAGTGAAATTTTACCAAAGCTATATGGAGAATATAGATGTACCAAATTTACCAATGTTTATGGTCGAAATCTTAATGATAGTGATTTGCTTGGTTTAAATTATACCAAAGATGCGCGGATAATAATGAGTAATAATTTTTTCGCAATTATTCACTCTAACCATTCATTTTTTGCCGAGAATCCTAAATATTTTTGTTACAATTTAGCTCATGACGATCCTGTAAGTATATGGGAATTCCCTCTTGCACACAGAACAGAATATTTTAATCCTGATGAGTGGAGAGAACGCATCTTTTATGTTATTGTAAGTAATTGCGTTACTAATAATAAAGGTGAAGTTGATTTTTGGCAAAGAAGATGGCATTTTGAAATTCAAACAAACGGACTATTGATATCTCTAGAAAACCCTTTTGTTTATGTATGGGGAAAAGTGTATGATAATACAAAAATAATAAATATTCAGAGTAAAGAAAAAAGTTGGTGGCAATTTTGGAAATGAATTATGAATCCCCCGACCCTTATCTTCCGAAAAATCCCTGTCCCCTTAATTGGTGCCGCTCCTACGTTCCGTCGCCCTTGCGAGGCTTACTCACTACCTCCCACCTTTTATCCTCTCACGCTCCGTTTTACTCCGCGAGTCCTTCGGATTGCGTTCTTCCCGGATCGCACTTTTGAAAAAGTGCTGGTCAGAACGCGATATGCCTCAGGAGGGCACCGAACAAGGGGAAGTCAGGGACAGCACGCACTCCGGGCGGTCGTGCGCCGTTCAGCGATTCCTTCCGCTGAAGGTGCTGGTTACATCGTGATAACCGCATGCTGCCGAGCCGAGAGTCATTATTCCGGCTGTGTACAGACGGAATAATGACTCTCGGTCGGTTTAACTTTCGGAAGATAAGGGTCTTGCCCTCTGCCCGAAGCCCAAGTTTTTACGGGGAAAAAACTTCCGTAAGGAGAGGGAGAGGGAAAACAGCGGATAAAATTATATTTTGTTTGCATGTATCTGTAATTTTCCTTCGCGCATGATTAGCTTTGATTCGCTTCAAAAAAAAGATCACGATAAAACTGCATTTTCTATTCTTTGAAAGAGTTTAATTGGGAATTCTTCGGGCTTTGCGGTACTGTTTAAATACCATTGTGATACAAGATATTTAAATTTAACTGTACAGTTTCCACCAATTGCATTGCAAATGTGTTCACTGGTACCGAGTGATAACAAAACACAACCGATAGCACCACATAGAAGATCTAATCCTATGTGACCATGGATTATCCATTTTGTTACAGTCTTTTTAGATAGAATTGGTTGTAATGCTGCCGCTCGAGAAAGAATAGAATCGACCTTATTTTGAGGGATGCCCCTTGTTAAAAGTTGAAGTTTGACTGAATTCGTATTAATAACAATTTTATCAGCAGACACCATCTGCCAATCATTATAACAAAATAACCCTTTGCTCTTTGTGCAAAGATTGTGCTCATGGATTGAATATGTTAAAGATGCAGAACTATCCAATATATTTTGCCAATTATCGTTTATTAAATTCTTGTAATTACCAAGCAATTGATCAGGATGGTTAAATTCTAAATATTTAATATAAAAATTAGGTTCAAATAAATAGTTTTCAATGGAATGGCCACGCGTGTACCAAAGGATATCAGATTCTTTGATGTGTATTGGCTTTGAATCAATTTCAATGTTATTAATGTCAAAATATGAATATTCTCTATCAGCAAACATGCTTACATTGTTAGCAGTTGGTGTTCCAACAATACATTCGTGAATTTTCAAAAGCTTATCTTTATTCCCATATGTAACACCATCAGATTCAATTATTTCCATTGTATCAATCACATACTTTTGATTGACTAATTCTTTGGGATTCAAAAAATCAAGAAGGCAATGTTTTACAGCAATACTGTCATCTTTACCTTCGGTACAAATTGTGTGTGTTGATCTATTTCGCAAAGCAATTACATATCCATTTATTGAATATCGAGACAATGTTAATCCTCCAAGCCAATATCACGTTGCTCTGCGCAATCAATGTCAGTCTTTTTAAGTATGGGCAGATTAATAAGATCAATATATGCGTCCATATGCTCGGCTGCAACTTCAGGCGAATGAGTACACGCAATAACTTGCCTATGATTTGCTTGTTTACAAATTTCTCCGAGAATAATTCTTTGCCAATCAATATGGAGTGACAACTCAGGTTCGTCAATTACGACAATCCCTTCAGATGGGGACATATGTGTTGCAGCAAAAAGTAGAGTCACAATATGTCGTTCACCAGAAGAAAAAACATTGAAATCAACCTGTTCGCCGTTAGGAAGGGTTACAAAAGACCTTCCTCTTGCTCTATTTGTTATTTTATTATATGAATAATTTAGAGGTTTATTCTCAAGAAATCGATTTACAGAAGAAATAAAAGTATCAATACCCAGATAAGCTTTATCCTTATGCACAGTTCTTGTTGACAATGCATCATCATACACTTTTAAAATTCCCTTAATAATATCATTCGATGAGTCGGTCACTGTATACTGTGACTGTTTAAGAACTTGAGCAATATCACTATAAACTGCAGGTGCGCTTCTATCACCAGGTTCAAGGTTTTGAACAGCTGAGCGAACTCTATTAACCAAGGAATCTATATCTTCATCAATTCTGGTTTGCTTCTTCGATAATACAACTTCAAGGACGTTTTTAAATACTGCAGAAATATTTTTCTCGTCTTGTGCCGCCACAATAAATCGCGCTCTCTCAACTTCCTCCTCTAATTCCCTGTGTACTTCGGAAATACTGGGGTAACGAACTACTGGTACAAATTTTCCAAACCAGGATCTACACATTAGTGTTTTGTATGCTGTTGAATCTGCTTTTTGTTCAATGTAATAGGGATGCATTGTTACACCTTTCCGCTGTTTCAGGAACTCTGTTTCTCGTGCATTTAGATTTTTTTGTTCCGTTTCTGAAAATTCACTATTCGAACGAGGCAAGAATCGAGAACCGCGAGACGTTCCTTCAAGAATTGTTCGATATGCTGGTAAGTAAACTGGTTTTTTTGTAAAAAGATTCGTTAATGGGTTGATAATATCGGGTGGGTAAGGTTCTTGCTGTGAACAAATACCTAAGCGTTGTCCATCCAAATGCAGTTCAACAATCAGATTATCGGATTTGTCTACAGACTGTCGCAATAGAATAGAGTTGCCTTCATATGTTGTAACTTCAATTTTTTCAAATTTGATGTGAAGAAATCTTTCAATATCTATCTCGAGGAGATTTACAAGGGAATGTAGCAAGGTAGTTTTGCCAGTACCATTTTTTCCATAAATAATGTTTAGACCTGGCCGTAGTTCGATGCACGAACGTTGATGGCCATACATACCCTCTAATAGTACCTTTTTAATTGCAACGTCAACCATCTTGGACTCCTTAAGTGGTAAAATTTGATCAAATGAGATTTATTATCTTCTTGTTTTTTTTAACGTGTATTTTTTCGATTTCGATGGCCTGCTATTGCCAAACAGCAAATTTTATATGCTAATTTTTTTCCTGCTGGAGACGACAACTAATTGTACACTGGGGAAAATACTTTGAAATATGTGAAGCTTCAAAAAATTTCTCCTTATTTTATCATCACACCACTCTTTCTGCATCCACTCCGGTGAGCAAAAATCACACCGGCCGCAAGCGGTCTGTCATGGTTTTAGCATTTCACCTTCCCTTACTTTTAATCTTTTTTCCAATATACTTTTCTGATAAATAACTGAGACCTTCACGGATAGTTTCCACGTCCGCCCCATGTTCAACATGAATCAGCGGATCGTCGAATTAGACACTCTTATTTTTCAGGATACTTAGTAAAAGATAAACAATCAGATAAGGAACAAAATAGAGTAAAGCATATAACCAACCAAAAATAAATGTAAAAATGTTTCTTCCCCCATCTCCTCTTATTTTTTTTAAAATGACTTGTACTTCGGATATTAATTCTATATTAGCATCGTGCATAGAATCATATTCATAATTATATTTTTTTAATTCGTTTTTAAGTTGAATATCATAATAGAAGCAACCTCCATTGATTAAAGCCCAACCGAGTACAGTCTGAATCGAAATTAATGTCAAAAAGTTAATTTTAGGTATGCACTTATACTTAATTAAAAGTAATGACGGTGGAATAACTAAAAACAGAATTAGGAATGGGTTGGTTAATAGATATTTCATATATCTCTGTGTTTAAGATTGTAAAAAAGATTACTATATTTTTTCTTTAACAATATCGGGCTATTGCTATCTACACTCCTTCCAGAACAGTATTGAATTCCTGTTTGCTCAATACCGTATCATAAAGCCCAACATCTTCATTTTTATGACTATTAATTCCAGTATACGAAAGGCTGGCATCTTCATACCGCTTAAATTTATATACAGCGTCATTCATTAATGCGCTGTTAAAAACATTTAGGCTTACAAGAAGTTCAAAATCCTTTATATCAATACCGGTAACTTTTTTAAATAACCCCGGTTCCAGTTTTGTAATAACATCTTTTAGGGTTCTTTCCCGGTAGTCAGTAAGATACATAAAAACAGGAATACGGGTCGCAAACTTAATTAATTTTTCTTGTATTTGTTTTCTTTTATTCTTGATTTCTATTTCTTCGTCCGAGATCTCTTTTTTTTTAGTTTGTGAAACTTCTTTATCTCCAGTCTCTTTTTTGGTTTTGTTCAGTACTTCTGATTTATTAATAATCGTTTCAATATCCTGATTAAGGCTTCTGAAACCTTCAATGCTCATTAGTGCTCTCATGGCATCTGGATTGTTCATTAAACGGAGTAGTGTTGCATTATCCACATTGACAAGCAATGCACTTTCCCAGCGTCTCGCTAATAGAGTAGCAGATGTTCCACTCATGGCAATATCAAGGACGCCTGCCGGGTCAATTTCTTTCATTGAGCTGCCGTCGTAACATAAAACAGGTAAAAAATGAATGAATTCTGCAACTTTAGCTTCCGGGGTTCCTTCGTTTACATTTAGCCGGCAGCTGTAGTCAGCTATTTGCCGTAATGCACGGTCAGGGGCGAAGTCAAAAATATAACATTCTTTTTTGATTATTTCTTCTTTATTTGGCGAAAGACCGTCAGGATTTTTTATTGTCCATGGTGTTTGTACGCGAAAAGCAGCTTGAAAATAAGTTTCAGGGCTGGATGAATTTCGCAGCATAAAGATACCAGTCCAGGGCTTGACTGATACCCCCGTTGTTAGCTTCCCGCAAGACAATGTTATTGTTTTTGATGTAAGCGGATTTTCCATTGCTTCAAAAACTGGCGGCAAAGCATCTACACCAACACCTGCTGATTTCCCTGCAGATACTATTACTTTGTATTCGTAAAAAAAGAGATTTTGTTTTTCAGTTAAAAGGTTTTTCATGGCCTGGCATGATGAAACAGTTGGTAAAAACCAAAAGGTGTGCAGCAGTAAGCCAAGTAGCCTGCTGTCGGCAAAAGGAAGAGGTGGTTTTTTTGCTCCCATTTTTAAATTGTCAATTGTAGTTTCTTGCAGGGATCCGCGGATCAGGTCAAGCCATTTTTGAACTTCATTTTTGTAGGTGAAAGCAGCGTTTTTTCCACTGCCTTCTGCCTTGAAAAAAATATTTAAATCAAATTCGTTAAACTCCCCCTGAATGGCGACTTCTCTGATGTTGTCGGGAAGCTGGTATGTCATCATCACCATTCTTGGAAGGGGTAAGTAAGGATTATTTTCGCCCTGCCATTCTTCTTTGGCTTTTTGTTCGTCTGAATATGTCCAGTTAAAAATCTGTTCTTCAATAAATTCACCTGAGGCAATAGCTCTGAATGGAGTGCCGGAAAGATATAAATAGTGAGAGGTAGTAATGGGTATTATTTCTTCATCAATATTATCAATACCGTGCCCTGCACCAAACTCACTCTCACTCTCACCTTCTGCCTCGAATAACTCTTTTGCGTTTTCCCTCCATGCTCCAAAATGGTATTCATCAAAAACAACACAATCCCAGTTAATTGCATGTGCCCATTCATTTTTTAACTTAATTCCGCCAATGTCATTTTTCCCTAAAAAATCCTGAAATGAAGCAAAGCAAACAAAGGGTTTTTTAATGTTTATTTCATCGTATGAAAGGCCATTTCTTGAGAGAAATTGCCAGTCTTTGAAGTCAATATGACTTTTTATATCCTCTTCCCAGGCGCTCTGAACTGCCGGTTTGAAGGTAAGCACAAGAACTTTTGTCCATTTCATTTTCATGGCTAATTGATATGTTGCGAATGTTTTCCCAAAGCGCATTTTTGCATTCCAGAGAAAATGTGGTGTTTTTTCCGGAATTTCTTTGATAAAACTTTTGTAATACTGAATTGCTTTGGTTACTGCATTTTGCTGTTCAGGACGCATTTTAAAATCAAGGTTTCTGTTGTTTTCAATAAATTTTCCTGTTTTTATTTCGAGAACAGCACTTTCGATATCTTTAACAGAGCATTTGAACCATTCGCCTTCAGGATTTGAAATATTGTGTTTTTTTAAAGCATTATGCACATCGTGGTCAGTAAAAGCTGAACCGTCATTTCGAACTGCCGACATTTCAAGTACGATATTGTAGGGAGGTTTGCCGGGTTTTAATGTAGGATACTGTTCTCTGACCCGATCAATGACTTTTTTTGTAGTGAAGCCGACTTTCAGTAGACCAGCATATTGAGGATTAGTATCTTCGTAAGCATAAATTTTTGGAAAAATATCAGGACGGGGCGGAAAAAAAGACTTAGTCATCGGACGACTCCAATCTGTTTTGTGCGCGTTCAATTGCCTGATGCAGCTTCTTTTCAAGTATTTTTTTATCGGGAAGCTTTGTTAAATATTCTGCAACTTTTATATTGCTTTTTTCTAATCGAAGAAGCTCAACATGTTCTTCGTTTTTAAAAGCACATAATATAAGTCCTATCGGCAGGTTTTCTCCTTCAATAGTCTCATATTTTTCAAGCCAACCCAAATACAGTTCCATTTGACCTTTGTGTGCTGCCTCAAATTTCCCAAGTTTTAAATCAATTGCAACTAAACACTTTAATTTTCTGTGATAAAAAAGAAGGTCTATGTAATAATCATCGGAATCAATAGTAATTCTCTTTTGGCGTGCGATAAAGGCAAAATCTGAACCCAGTTCAATAATAAAATTTTGGAGTTCAATAAGAATTGCGGTCTCCAAATCTTTTTCAGAGTATTGATTTTTTAAGCCGAAAAAATCAAGAAAATATGGATCACGAAAAACCATGTCAGCTGATATTTTTTGATCATTTTTCAGAAGTTCTAGATCATGTTTAATAGTATCCTCTGGTTTTTTACTGATAGCTGTCCTTTCAAAAAGCATGGAATTGATACGTTCGCTAAAGACCCGGACACTCCATCTCTCATATCTGCACATTTCCAGATAAAAATTACGTTTTAAAGGGTCATCAATAAATAAAACCAACCGGATATGACTCCAGCTTAATTGTCTACACAGTGTGTATACAATTTCACTATCAGGAAATATATCTGCAAAACGGATACAATGACGAAGTTGTTTTTCGCCCCAGCCTTTCCCGTACTCCAGCGTCAGCTGCTTTGATAAACCTATAATAATATTTTTTCCATATTCAGCCCTTTCATCTTTTAAAATTTCTTTATTGATGCGTTCGCCGACTTTCCAGTACAGGAGTGTTAAAGCAGAGTTCACAAATATTGCGGCTTGTGATCGCGCATCATTTATTAATGAACGAATTTCGTTAAGTAAATTGGATTTTTTTTTATTCATAATAGTTATCCGAAGGCGTTCTATAAACATAAGTTTTAAATTTTATCCAAAAAACATCTGTATTGGATTTAGTTTCAAAAGCATTTATAATTTTAAATTCTGTTTTTAAATTTACTGGCATCATTGATTTTCCCCATCAAAATAATCTTATTTTAATATTCAAGTATTTTTAAACCAATGTTTTCATCTTTATAAGTGCATCTTCTATTAAATTTATTAGGAAGCGTAGGGAAAAAGATTTAGACATTATCCAGTTCCATTGGCCTGACCATTTCGTTAATAAAGCTAATTTCTTTTAGGGTTAGTTTGTATTTTGTATTTAGTTTTTCATCATTCCATTCTTCAGAAAAATCTTGTAATGGTGCGTGAGTAAAAACTCGCCTTGGTGAGTCTTGTGTATTTTTTTGAAGTAAAACAAGAAACCTGAAAAATTTTGTGGCAATATAGTTTTGTATATTTATCGCTTCTGATTTATTTTTTACCGGACCAATCATTAAGTAAGTTTCAGAACAACAGCTGTTTTTTTCACCAATAAACGGTTTAGCAGTAACTAAATAGGGGAATGAACCTCTTTCACCATAGGCCTTTGCAATAAATAGTTTAAACTTATCAATAGCATTAGTATTAGTCTTGATGCTATTTCGTTTTATGTAACCGCTTTTAGGATAAGCATAGATTTTTACGAAGTCATTTTTTGGCGATTCATACACTTTAACTTTTGTTCCGAAACCAAAAGGTTTTCTAGCACTCACAATGTCTATAAATTTATTTTCATTGAATTCGTAAATTTTTTCAATGATGCTATTGGCCTCATTAAATCTAATAAAGTGACCAACTTTTTTTTCTATTAGGTTGCGTTTTTGTTCTGATGTTATACCGTTCAGATGAGATATTATTTTACATTTATCATGCCCTGTGTTGTTTCCCCATAAAAAATAACAAATGCCGCCCGAAATGTCAACGCCAGGGAAGCACTCTGTTGAGTCAAAGTAATCTACAAGGGTAATCAATTGTTTGTCGTTTAACATGTTATTCCTAAACTCATCCAATCCTTTCCCACCAGAGTACCATCTAGCTGGAATAATCATTGTAAGAAAACGAGGTTTAAGTTTCTTTGCCTGTTCCACAAACCGATGATAAATAGGGGACGCGCTCTTCCCGTGGCCACCATCACTGAGTTGATACGGTGGATTTCCTATAATTACATCAAATTTCATTTTTAATATTTCCTCTGGTTTTTCAGTGTGAAGTAACTCATACGCATGAATTTCCAAGCCTTCTTCACGATTGTAATTTTCTTCACTTGCGCTACAAAAAACACATTTGCCGTCTTTCCATGAATGTTCGGTTTGTTCAAATCTTATATTGCCTTTTTCATTGTTAAAAACTGTGCATACAGAATATTTTCCATTAGCAATTTTTGAACAGTAAACCGAGCGTCTTGAGAGCAGAGCTGTCAGTTCTGTGATTGCAATTCCATAAATTTGTCTTGTGAAAATGTGGTTCAGCCTTTTTTGTAAATCCGGGATTTCGTTTTCTAAACCTTTGATTAAACGTTTTGTAATTTCTCTCAAAAATACACCGGATTTACAAAAGGGATCTAAAAATCTGGTTTCTTTATCTGCAAATAATTCCTGCGGTAAAATATCGAGTATTTCATTTACTAGTTTTGGGGGAGTAAATACTTCATCGCTGCTCAAATTGGCAATGCAGCTTAAAACATCAGGATTATAATTAACATTAATCAGGTTATTCATATTCTTCGACTTTTAAAAAGTGTTTTACAGGATACTCTTTAATTGGATCTGGTAAAAACACATCTTCACCAAGGTCAGAAAACATGGGCATACTTAGTGTTTGATCCGTTTTTTCTTGATTTTCAAGTAATGTGGCGAAAGAAAAGTCTCTTCTTTTTATGTTGCTTCCATTTACAAGAGACCATTCCGGAAAAATAATTGGTTCGCCTGTATTGTTCCGCATGGTTAAAGCATCACCTGTAACAAGGTTTTTAGTTAGTATATATTTGATACTGTTCAAAAATTGTCCGTTTACAGTGGTTTTAAAAAGGTTCCTATATTTTGATGTAATATATCCTAACAAACGATCTCTTGCTTCAATAACATTGTCTTCTTGTAAATCAACGCCGTATATGCTAGAAACTGCAAGAACGCCATACCGTTCATATTCCATTTGGCTATTTTTATATTTTGATTCAACTACATTTAGTTTCCGTTCCAATATTTTTATTAAAAAATTACCATGCCCACAGGCTGGTTCAAGAAATCTGGACTCTATTCTTTCAGTTTCTTGTTTAACCAAATCAAGCATAGCGTTTACTTCACGTTCGGAAGTAAAAACTTCTCCGTGATTGGTAACACGGTCTTTGGATTTTATTAAGTTTTCTTCAGTATAAGCCATATATTTTATATATTTATATCATGTGATTTTATCATCATACCACTCTTTCCGCATCCGCTCCGGTGAGCAAAAACCACGCCCGCCGTAAGCGGACTGTCATGGTTTTTGCATTTCACCTACGCTTACTTTTAATCATTTTTCCAATATACTTTTCTGTTAAATAACTGACTCCTCCTCCGGCGCAGTTTCCGCGTCCGCCCCCTGTTCAGGGTGAAGGGGAGGCCTCGGAAAGCTGCTGCCGAGGAGGTCTCATGTCACTTCATTACACAATTTACGGCGCGCACGGGTTGCTGTCGCCGGTTGTTCCGCGCGCGTTTCTTCACAGCTTGTCAGCGCAGTCAGTTGTCGGGTTTGCCGGTTTACGCAGTTTTTCACCGTGTCCGTCAATCTGTTTGTCGCTGCTGTGTCAGCTTGCCAGTTCGCGGTGTCGGTTCGCGGTCGGTTGTGCGTCAGGTGTTGACCGTGCATTTACATTCCCGCTGGTGTTTCACTTTTCCGGCAGTGCGTCGTTTTACCGTGCATTTCCTGAGCTGTCGTCGCTCGGTTTGCCGGTTGCGTGGTCAAGTTCTGCGGGTTTACGTCCTGCGGTTGCATTGGCTACGCGTACCCGGCAGCTCGTTACGGCATGTTCTCACTTGGTTGTGCACGCTGTGCAAAGAATATGGAATTGTAGGGTGGCACCAAGACTCATACCTTATTAGTAATTTCAAAAGCAAGATGCGCTTTATTCAAAATTGTAAACGGAGCGGACGTAAAAGTGATGAAAACGAGAAAAAAATAAATAAAGCACATCAAGAGTATATCAACCTGGCTGGCAGTTATCTGGAAAGGATGCGTGAAAGTGTGTCTCAGATTGAAAAAAAAAAGTATTTCATCACGTAGTATGGCAGAGTTGATAGTCTTCGAAAAGTATGTAAAAGACGCTAAATTGCAGATAGAGCTGATCTTTCGACGTATAATTTGCGGTGAAACAATAGCGCACAAAGAAAAAATCATTTCTATATTTGAGAGGCATACGGAGTGGATATCCAAAGGCAAAGCTGGATTTCCCATGGAATTGGGGATACCGATCAGTATTATCCATGATCAGTTTGGACTTATTTTGAACTACAGAATCATGAATCACGAGGCTGATGCCGCAGTAGCTGTGCCATTTACTTTGAAAACAAAAAATCTTTTCCCGAAGCTGAATGAATGTAGTTATGATAGAGGTTATTACAGCCAGGGAAATCTTCAAGCACTATTAAAAATTATGGAAAAGGTGACAATGCCGAAGAAGGGAAAGCTCAGTGGTGATGAACGAGTTGCTGAAAAGGAAAAAGAATTTCTGGCTAATAGAAGAAAGCACTCGGTGGTAGAATCCTCGATCAGCGCTTTAATAAACCATGGACTGGATTTATGTTGGGACAAGGGAGAAAAAGGTTTCAACAGGTATATTTAGCAATTTCTGTTGTTGCACGGAATATTCAGATACTCGGACACATTTCTCAACAGAAAAATTTAAAAAAACTTTTACGAAAAAACAAAGCTGCGAAAAAGCGAAATAATCTTTTTTACGCAGCATGATCCTATCATAGCTAATACTAAAAAAAAATAAAGTTTAGGAGAACTGTTTCAAAATAGTGCTTGAAAACTTCGTTTTATGTCTGCACTTATATGTAGAAATACATATAATATATATTATAATAAATCAACACATCGGAGGACTGGAAAATTACCGATGGTTTGGCAATTGGAAGCGTGGTTTTCTGTCAGGCACTAACTACGTCTTGTTGAGATAAGCGGCACAATGCAAAATCTGTGCCAACTGGTGAAATTTGCATCCTAAATTTATCTTAGTAAATTTGCACCTCGAAAATTGCACCTCGAAAATTTGACAATTTTACAAAAATGCTGTATACTACATAATGTGTATATAATTTAGTTATCCACTAATCGAACAAATGGGGAGAAAATGAAAAATATTCGAATTATTTCACTATTGTTCACGTTTTTTTTCAAGTTAGTGCTGGCCAGAGATTTCATACTTCTAAATGAAACTTTTGAAGATGAGACGAAAACAACATCATGGAGTTGTGCGAGTTTCACCGGTGCATTTTCAATTGTGAGTAATGCGCTTCAAATAAATATCGCCGAACTGGGGCCGGAAAACAGCATCTATGCCATGGCGACAATAAAATCATTTGAAGCGCCAATAGATATTTCCACGGTAAATATGATTTCTTTCGACGTCTTCATCCCGCAGCAGGCTAAGCGGGAATGTTTTCACATTATGTATCGAGTAAAAGGGCAGTGGCAAAAAATAAATTATGAATATAAGGGGCTGGCTGTCATTCCGGAAAAAAAATGGACAACGCTCACGTATATAATACGCGACGCGGAGGACGGTGAGGCCGATGGTTTGCGCCTTTATTTCAATCAATTCCGTGATCTTGATAAAATTAAAAATCTAGAAATTGACAACCTGATTCTTACGGGTTCAACGGATGTGACCGAAAAAAAAGAGACACCATTATTCGAACGACAAGAGCCGATTGTCAAGCCGACACGCACCATGGTCTTTCCGCGCACACAGTTGAAATACTCGCTTTTTCAAAACTATCTGCACCAATGGATTGATCGTCCGCTTTTATTCGATCGTTCCCTGCGTTTTCCGACCGGATCTTGGGAATTTCTCACCTACGACAGCTTTTCCAAGGATATCGAAATCGTCAAATCATACGGTCTCGACGGCCTGGCGAATATTGCAAACAGCGGGCTCGTGCTATACCAGACCGCTGATGATATCGCCAACAAATATACCGCATCGGGTTTTATCCTTTTTCCCGAATTCAGCGGCGGACCGAAAATCGACGACACACTGATCGATACATGTGAAAAAATCGTACGTCGAGCAATGACTTCAAAATGCTCGTGGAAGCTTGGCGGGCGCGTGGTGGTAACTTCATACGTCGCCGATGCCTGGACGCCGAAACAAATCAAAGAGCTGCTTGACTGTGTTCGCACCAGAGCGGGTGATTTCATTTTCATCGCGGATATGCGTATCGATATCAACACACTTATTGACGCTTTTCAGAACGAAACAATCAACGAAACCGTTGCGCTGACCATTCGTGATAAGTGGAAATCATACCTTGACGTATGTGACGGGTTAATGTTCGCCGGAGCAAATCATATGGCATATCTTCATAATAAAAACGCCTATGGTCTGGGGCATCATCTGGCCACCGATTTCTACGAAGAGGGCCTCATACCATTTTTTCAAAGCATATTTTTCGAACCCCAATATGCGAATAAACTGTTCGGGTTGAGCGCGGCAGTCGGATATGTAAACCATTTAAATGCCAGTATACAGTTCGAGGAATGTACGAAGCATCTGCGCAACAGCATGGAAATTGCCCTGCGGGCAAAGCCGGATTTCATACTCATGCCTGAGTGGAATGAGGTAAATGAGAACACTTCTATCCAACCAACGGTTGCCGGCTCATTTGCGAATCAGCGGATAATGAAATATTATATGCGACAATTAAAGAAAGAGGTCGTTTCCGCAAATCCCGGCGACGATCGTACTATTCCCAACATGATCATTTCGTATCGTCGGGTAGTGAAAATCGGCGAGCGCATCGATATTGAACTGCTGAATGTACCCGATACCCTGCAAAAGAGCGTGTATGCGGCAACGCTTGCGCTTAAAGACTTCTCGGGAAACATCGTAATCGAATTTCCCAAAGAGACTTTTTCCGCGCAGAAGATGCGTGATAAAACATACTCGATAGGATCTGAGGAATATGCCGGGTATCGCGTGCTGTGTCCCGAACTGACCGTGGTGAATTCAGCCGGTCAGGCGATACCGTTCACTTCCGGGCTTTCTCCAATACTAATGCAGACGACTTGGAATATCGATTATCAATGCGTCAAACAGCCACTGCGCGATGTATGCCGACCGATTTCCAGTTCGCTAACGGTCGTTGACAGCACGAACAATACAGGAAGAAGCATCCGGTTACGAGCCTTCTGCGAGTGCGCCGAAGAAATCGCATCTGCCGAAATCCTTGAGAACGATGTTGAAGTATACTCGCTTGACAGGCTCAAAGAGTTTGATCCGGAAAACAATATCATGCTGCGCGGATCTCTCATGAGTAAAGCGACCAGAATGTTAAATGGGAAAATGTATATTCGCAATGCGTCGTCTTTCAATTTACGTCCGTCAGAGCTGGCCAACAGCGATATTCGTGATTATAAAATTGAAAAGGACTGTGTATCATTCGCTCAACGCGCAAATGCCAATTGGCGATTGTTTCTATTGACCATTCCCAAAAAGGATATCGGAAAAGCCGTTCTCGATTTTGATCTTGATACAGGAAAGTTTTCCATACAACTTAAAAAAATCGTTGAGAATGGCTATTTCGGTAAAGCATTTAACGAGCAGTTTTATTTCTCGTTGGAGCGATATACCCGTCTGGCCGACATCCCTGTGCCGGTAAATTCCAAAAAAATTGATTTTACCTGTGCGGTCTATCCGGAAAATCCAAATCCGGTCTATTATCTGCGGATTATAACAAAAACAAGGAAAATTTATCGAAGTAAGCCGCTGATGCCAATGGATACAGTGGGCGAAATCGTCGCGATGCCCGTATTTTCAGAAATAAAAAACAGTGTTACACAGGTAAGGGTGAAAGCAAAAGATATTCTGGATTTGAATTATGAATTTTCACCAAGATTGAATGATGCTATCCCCTGCCTCGCAGGGACTATGTGGGTTGGAGAGTTCGGTGGCGGCACAAGATATGGGGGGCCTTTCCACGGTTCAGGTTTACAGGGATATCCATCGTCGGAAACAAACGCCAGTCCGATCTGGGTAATAGAGGACAACTTTCAATGCCTCAAATTCGACGGTCTTGGTCAATATATAAATTTTCCAACCGAGGCATTTCCGCGTGGCGCCTTCACTCTAGAATTTACGATAAAAATGACGGTAAATAAAAATCAGGTATTGTTCAGGCACCACGGAATGCTTATCGGTTCACTGACTTTATTCGTGAAAAACGGAAAACTCAGCGCACTTTTTACAGATTCTGATCAGGTAAATACTGCGTTTGAATCTGAGATAGAAGTACCTGTAGCAAAATGGACGAAAATTGATATTATGTACGATTTGAAGCAGATGATTTTCAAAGTTGATGATAAAACAAGTGCCCCATTCCCATTTAACAAAGAAGCCATATTCTTTGCGCCCTGCGTTTTTGGCGGACAAACCAGACCGGGATTTGGACTGGACAGCGGATATAATTATTTTCAGGGATATTTGAAATCATTTCGCATTACGCACAACGCAAAAACGGTACGGTGATTTTTTAGTAAATACTCTTGACAAAGAAAGAGTTTTGGATTATAATATCTTATTGGACAACATATACATTTGAACAATATGTAATGGAGGACTAAAATGTGTAAAAAATCACAAATATTAACATATGCAGCGCTGGTAACAATTTATTTTCACTTTACACAGGCTTTTGCAGATTATAATACAATTCCAAACGGTAATTTTGAATCCACAGTCGGCGGTTGGTTGGCAAGAGATTCTGGCGGGGCTGCCAGAACTATATCGCTATCAACGACTTTTGCAGCCGACGGACAATCGTCTGCCAAGGTCGCCGGTGACGTGGCAAAAACAATCTATATAGTTTCAGGCGATATAGCCGTTAATTATAAAAAGCAATACTGTTTTTCAGCCAGGCTGTTGCAGGAATACTCTTTCGGAAATACCGGCAAAGCTTGGGTAACCGTGGCTATACTGGACAAAAATAAAAACGTTGTCCGATCCGAGGATCTGTTACCGAGCCAGGTTCAGAAATATTGGGAATGTTTGAATACAACCATTTTGCCGCTTGATATCAGCGCGTATATCAGAATCACAGTCCAGGTGAAAAACTTTAAAGGCAATATTTATCTGGACAATGTCTGCCTTCTTGATGACGTAAATCTCATTCAAAATCCCGGATTTGAAAATGTGGACGGTTGGAGTTGCTATGGAACGGATGGCAACCGTGAATTTCGCGGGAGCGATCAGAAACACGCCGGAGTCTATTCCGGAAAGGTTCAGACTGTACCGGAAGATAAGGTTCTGTTGCGCTCCAAAGCTGTTCCGATTAATGAGTTTAAAACGTTTTATTTTTCTTTATATCTGAAAGTGAAGATCGAATCCGGTACGCCAATGGTTGCGGTTCATGAGATCGATACGCAGGGACGCACAGTCGGCTTTTACTATTTCAAGACGATAACCGCAAGCCACGGCTGGAAACATTTCGAATGGAACCACACAATAATCAATGCCGCTACGACTCAGATTGAGCTGCTGGTTCGGATGTTTGATACGACGTCAATCATTTGGATAGATGATGTTCTGTGCCGGCCGATAGATAATCCCTTGGTAAACAGCGGGTTTGAACGTTCGATTGGGACAACCGACTGGCAGGTATGGAAAAATGGCAGCAATGTCGGCTGCGATCGCATCAATAGGTTGTCGACTGAAGGAGCATGGAGCGGTCGGCTCTATGGAACTTACCCGATAACCGCTACAAACCTGACCCAGGATGTGGTCTATCTGAGCAGTATTTTCCAGGTTCGTCCGAATGAGGTGTATTTGGTCTCGTTTGACGTGCGAACACAGTTCTTGACGGGTGGAACGTTGACGGCTTATATAGGACAATTTGATGTGAACGGTCGATTGATAGCGGTTCAACCGATAAATCAGCAGGTTTCGAAAATCGAGACTATGACCAAAGTCAGCGGCGCCACAAGAATCCCCTTATACTTTTTCACCTGTAAAGATGCTCGGTACGCTAAAGTGTTTTTCGGGGCCTACGACATCAAAGGTGAATTAACGGTCGACAATGTCATTTGCAATTGGCTTTCCCAACCGGAAGAAATCGCCGTTGATGGGAGCGCACACTCGGTGGTGTTTGAAGGCGAGCCCGCAAAGCAGGGCATGAGAATTTTATGCGTCGATTATAATGCTACAGCGGGGTTGTGGCATATCGATACGATCGCCGGAACATTCGAAATAGATGGCGCTCATGACTCCATCACGGTACACCAGATCGCCGGCGGCGGTATCCAAGCTTATCAACCCGGTAGTTTGCAGCGGCGCGCCTTGGCCAAAGTTCAGTTCAGCACGGGCACGCTGGCCAACTTGAAGCTTATACGGCGAGATCAGAACATAGCCGTTTTCACCAGTGTCAATCCGCAGAAAATTACCGAGCTCTCCATCGGCGGCGATTCACTGCTCTTACTCAATTCAAGTTGCACTGCCCGCCTCACAATTTCCGGTCTCGGTGAAATGGTTCCGCAGACTTTTCCTTCTGCGGGTACTGCGCCCGGAAACCAGTTCAAACATGATTTCGACGGTGTCTGGAATGGCGGGTTATACTTGGCCGATGAAATCGGCGGTGTCGGCGTATATCCTTCCTGTGAAATCGGTTCGGGGTATGAACGCGATGATTTTTTAGTTTCAAAAACGAATATGCAAACCCCATATTGGCGGGCTGACTATTGCATGCCGGCGCAGAAATTATTAGGCATTTCAATGTTTCCGCCAAAAAACTACGATGAAATGTTCAATTATAATAACAGAACCGGCGTCATTTTATGCGAATCCAACAACAACTTTGAATTCCTGACAAACTACGCGAACAGTTTCATGATAGGTAATTGTTGGCGAAGCGATCCGCGCTTCGCTTACGGTGAACAGATATCCGGGCCGTTCATAGCTGAAAATCCAGCACTCCTCAGTACAATAGTGTCTGAACTCCATGAGCGAGGTTGTAAGGCGATCTTATATATCGGCAGTTACTATTATCATCAAGCACGCAACAGCAGCTTGAACAACAATTATTCCTATACATTTTACGAAAAAGAAACAGTCGATTTACTGTATGCTGAACTGAAAAACCTAATTCAACAATATAGTCTCGACGGCTTTTACCTGGATAATATGCCCAAGTTCAATGACTGGACGATGGCCTATGAGTTGTTGAGGAAATTGCGCTCCCTGAAGCCGGGTATTCAATTAAACATGCATCTGACGGACAACTGTTTCGGGGGACGTTATGACAACGGTGTATTGTTCAATATGCCCATTCTGGATGCCCAGGTTGATTTCCTGCATCGGGGGGAAGCCGTACAGTTCACTATGTTCGACAACGCCATCCCGCAGGCGTTTCATCCGTACTGGGACGCGCTCAAGTCGCGCGGCAGGGGGAATACGCCAATAATCCCTGTGGCCAGTTACTATGACGCGGATTGCGACGGCGTTTTCGGCGAACAGGATCACGACAAAATCAATAATGTGATTCCACTTGTGGAGGTCGCTGAAAAGATGTTCGATCTCGGTGGCGCCGTACTCTGTTCTCTGAAGAAAATTAGCCAGAATATCTGGAATTACTGCGTTTATAAATTTTTACCGGCGTTGGAAACCAGTTATAGCGATGGAAATTTCGGAGAAATCACTGCGGAAAAAAAAATCGTCAGCTTCCAGGGGCAGTACGGAGCTGAAATGCCGGAGTTGTCCGAGAGCCTGTCAATCAGCTCAACCGGGAAAAATAAAAAATGGGTTGCTGGAATCCTCTATGAAAATAACGAAGATGCCGGTTGGTTGGGGATTTCAAAAATATGCGGGATGACGCCTGATAAGATTACACTGATGGTACTCGATACATATTCTCCACCAGTAGGCGGGAAACGGCGGGCTTATCTGCAGTTGTGCAGCTATTTAAGTGAAATTCCCGATAGTATTGTTGAGATTAATCTGGATATTTTTTCCGCATCACAAGCGGTTCGGTATGATTTGGATGAAGGAAACGGAATGATCGCCATCGACACATCCGGCAATAACTGCGACGGTTTATTGAAAAACAGCAGCGATGCCGCCTGGGTGTCCGGCTGCATCGGCAATGCGTTGCAGTTCGCCGGAGTCGATGATTACATCGATGCGCGTCAGATAAAATTTGACACTTCACGTTTTACCTTTACCGCTTGGATAAAAGACGGAGCGGCGACAGCGCTTTACGGCGTAATTTTTTCGTCAGTAGAAAATTCCTGGGATAATGAAATCATACGTCTGGGAGTGCGTGGGGCGACCGCCATTACCGCAATAAATGACTTTGATTTGAATGTTTCTTTCAACCCACCGACTTTTTCGGGGTGGCACCAGGTGTCCTTAGTTTTTTGCTATCCTGAAAAAGCGTCTCTCTTCTGGGATGGGGTAAAAGTGGCGGAAGACACTACAGTAAAATCAATCACCGCACTTCCGTTGATCTCCAGCGTGGGTGCGGGTCTTTCAGGAAACTATCCTTACAAAGGAATAATGGACGAGGTGAAAATTTACAACTGCGCGCTGAACGATGAAGCGGTTCGTGACTTGTTTATCTCCAGAGGCCGGTGGCATTTCGATGAGGGGAAGGGGATGATCGCGGGTGACTCTTCGGGGTATGATTTAAATGGAATACTGGTGAATATGGATCCCGGCTCTTGTTGGACTGACGGGAAAATCGGTAAGGCTCTTGAATTTGACGGAGTTGACGATTACCTTGAAGTAAGTCAGGTAAAATACGATACCAAACACTTCTCAGTAAGCGTTTGGGTAAAAGATGCGGCGTCTGCGGGGCTCTATGGCACTCTTTTCAGCACCGTCGAGAGTTCGTGGGATAATGAGGTAGTACGGCTGGGATTATATAACAGCAATGCCATTCGCGCACTGAATGATTACGATCTGGATCTTTTCTATATCCCGGTCACGCTGCTCGGCTGGCATCACGTTGTGTTCACTTACGATTATCCGGCAAAAGCCTCGCTTTTCTGGGACGGTGTACCAGTCGCTGAGGATGAAGATTTTGAAGATATTTTTGCATGTCCGGAGCGCTCCCGTATGGGTGGGCATGCCGCTGGGGGCTATCCGTTAAGGGGCGACCTGGATGAGGCGAGGATTTTCAATTACGCATTAACTGCGGCGGATGTGAAAAAACTGTTTCTGGTTAATGCGGTACCATAGTTTTTAATCGCCTATATGGATCCGCGGATTACAATTTCGCCGGGCAAGGTAATTCGCACGTCATTACGAAATTCAAATTCAAACATTTCGATGAGGGTTTCAACCATGGTGCGTCCGATTGCGGCAAGCGGGGTGCGGACCGCGCTGAGCTGTAGAGTTGTGTATTGAGGAAGATCGTCAAATACAATAACCGCTGAGCGAGTCGGGAATGGCATATTGAGTATTTTTAATGTTTCCAATACGGATGAAGTAAAGCTGTTGCTGGAAATGAAAATGCCGGGAACTTCAGAACAGCTCCGCAGAGCGGCTCCTAACTGTTCGACATCAAGCTGTAAATCGACGTTGAACGGTATTTGGAAACGTCTTTCTGGAAGAATGCCTGCTTTATCGCAAGCGGCGCTGAATGATTTCCAGCGTAATCGACTGGAAGGGAAAGACACGTTCCAGCCTGCGAAAACAAGGTCATGGCAGCCGCGTTGAATAAGGTGGGTAACCGCCTGGAAGGTAGTTTGTCTACTGTTATGGTTAATAAAATTAAAATCGGCCTCTTCACTGACGTAGGCAATGAAGGGAATCCGTTCGAGGTTGCATATTTTAATAACATCCAACTCAGAATACGGATTAGTGATTATCAACCCGCTGTGTGGCCCGAGAGCAAGAATATTTTCGCGAATCTGATCGAATGAATCGCGCTCGCGCAATACCAGGTAGCGAAGACTACCTCGCGTCACCGCCTCGGAACTGATGATGCCGTCCAGGAGTCCGTAGTAACTGGCGCCGGCGCCGGTTCGCAGAATGTCACGAAAATCGTTTTCGTGGTGGAGTATATTAAATGAGTATCCGGTATGAGCCGTCGGTATCGTCGGAAACGAGCCTTTTCCACGAACCCGCCGCAGATATCCTTCTTTTTCTAGCATATTCAGAAGATAACGCGCGGTGTTGCGGCTCACTCGATGATCATTCATAAGCGCCGTTTCAGAAATTTTCTCCGTCAGAGACTGAGAGATGATTGCAGCCTTCAACGCTTTGTAGATAGCGCGGTTGGTGCTGTCGAGTGCTTTCTGATCAGGCATGGTCATTATTGTAGAAGTATTTCGGAGAACGATAAAATATTATATCCTTTGAAGGGATATTTATCAAACAGGCGTGAATTCTAATCTTGGGTAAGTAAAGCAGTCAATCGAATCTTTGTGTAAGATTTCTTTATAATTTTCAACAAAATATTATCTTTTTAGAAAACTTCGAAAACCCAGACAGCCACCAGAACCCATGAAGAATCGCTCGCGATCCTACAACCGGCGTTAACAAAAATCATCGTGACTTCCTTTAACTTTCCGTTAGGTGCAGTGCCTGACTTCATTTTTAATTATAAATATGGTCTGACTAGAGACATGGAATCTTCATAAACCTCCTTACCAATTTTTTCATTTAGAACGATTTCATTCCAAACATGAACACTTAGCTTTTTATTATAGGAGATAATCTCGCCTGATTTAAATGGTAGATATTCTTCTGTCATAATCCAACTTGCGGTTCTACCACTTCGTTTTGAACTTGATGTGTCTGGTAAAAATATACCAATTAAAGGCATAAAAAATTGCCATAGAAATTTCATAATCCCATTTTGATTTCGAGCTAATCCAGTGCCAGGCATTAGGCCAGGATCTAATACAAACGAAGAAAATGTATTATATCTTCTTGAAAGTTCAACTGCTGTAATTGTATTGAGTAGTTTAGAAGTTGCATATCTATCTAGATTTAATTGCACAATATCTGAAGTATTGCCTAACCCCTCTGATAATTCTTTTATTGAGGTGTATTGCGCTCCTCTAAAGCCAAACATTCTTGCTACTGAATGATTGGGATTATGTGTCCCACTACCAATAAATAATACACGACCATTCTTTAAATGCTTTTCCAGACCAATTGTTAATAAAAAAGCTGCTAAGTGATTGACAGCAATGGTTTCTTCAAAGCCATCAGATGTAAAACTGTTTTTTGACGTGAATTGAACGCCGGCATTGTTAATAAGCCCATCAATTTTGACATTCCAATTAGTAATAAACTCCTTAATGTTTTTAAAACTTGAAAGATCAAGTTTTACAACTGACACATTATTACCAAGTGATGAAGCGATTTCATTTCCTTTATCAATATTTCTTACAGCTATAATGATATTCACATCTTGTTTTAAAGCTAAATATTTTACAACCTGCAATCCAAGTCCTTGCGTTGCTCCTGTTATTAAAATAGTTTTCATATTATTACCCCTTAAAACCCTTTTTATTTTGAAGTCAGGCAAAACACCTAACAAATTTTATTCGCTATTTTACTTCGTATACTATCCAATTTTGTTAGTATATGTCCATTCGGACATCAATGCATTATTTTATCATCACACCATTCTTTTCGCATCCGCTCCGGTGAGCAAAAACCACGCCAGCAAGCTGTCATGGTTTTTGCATTTCACCTGCGCCAGCTTTTAATCAATTTTTCAAATAGATTTTTCTGATAAATACCTGACTCCTCCTCCGGCGCGCACGGGTTGCTGTCGCCGGTTGTTCCGCGCGCGTTTCTTCACAGCTTGTCAGCGCAGTCGGTTGTCGGGTTTGCCGGTTCACGCAGTTTTTCACCGTGTCCGTCATTCTGTTTGTCGCTGCTGTGTCAGCTTGCCAGTTCGCGTTGTCGGTTCGCAGTCGGCTGTGCGCCTGGTGTTGACCGTGTGTTTCATTTCCCGCTGGTGTTTCACTTTTCCGGCAGTGCGTCGTTTTACCGCGCATTTCCTGAGCGGTCGTCGCTTGGTTTGCCGGTTGCATGGTCTTCGCCTGCGGGTTTACGTCCTGCGGTTGCACTTGCTACACGCACTCGGCAGCTTGTCACGGCTTGCACGCACTTGGTGCTGGTGCCTCACCGCTGGGGTCCGGGTTCACGGTTGTGTTACCGGTTGTGCCGTGAACGCGGTGTTGTGGTGCTGGTGGTGGTGTAGCAGGCACTTTTATCCGGCGTAAAAGCGGCTGTTTCGGTGTGAGCCGGGGCGCCGCTTTTTTTGTGGCGGGTTTTTTT
>Ga0180007_10002045_pt1 | contig 24992 bp, 30 predicted proteins | sample MM_PC_MetaG_FD_121122 | JGI IMG/M metagenome (GOLD analysis project Ga0180007, IMG submission 121122) | Groundwater microbial communities from the Aspo Hard Rock Laboratory (HRL) deep subsurface site, Sweden - MM_PC_MetaG | ecosystem: Environmental > Aquatic > Deep subsurface > Groundwater... | reverse complement strand
TTTGATCTTGTAATTCTCCTAATTTCCCCAATATTTCTTTATTGTCTTTTTCTATATCAAAATCTTTTTCCGTTAGTGCTTTTGCCGATATCTCAAATATATCCAACAATTTTGTCATCTGGTTTGCCACTCCATCCAACTTTATGGTAAGATTTGTAAGAACTCTCTGTAACGACACAAAATTTTCAATTAAAACACTATCAACTCTTGGAGTTTTAAAAACTGGAGCCTGTTGAACTATAATCTTACTAACTTTTGGCTTGGCTTTTCTTTTAGTCTTCCTTTTTTTCACCTTCTTTTTTGTCATGGGTTATAGAGGGTTTGAATCTTTATAAATTTAATTAAAATATGTCTAGCTTTTCTTCTTTTTCTTCAATCTTTGGTTCGGTATTAGCTTCATTGTGATCTTTAAACTCTGGTTCTTCTTCTGTTGGTTCGTTAACTTGGTCTTTATGGTGGAATTCTGGTTTGTGATCAAAATGTTTTTTAAGTTCTTTTATTTTGGGTTTATTATTTTCTTTTCTTTGATATTCTCTTTTCTCTTTTTCTATTTCTTTTATGTCTTTTTTTATTTGTTCTTCTTGTTTCTCATTCTCTACGGCAGTTATTGGTTGTTCTTCTTTTTTTGGTTGATATCTTCTGGGTTCTTCATCTGTTCCTTCAACCATATTTTTTTCTAACTCTGCAACATAATCTGCTATTTCTTTTGCTTTATCTGCGTTAACGCTTATACTATTTATTCCTCTTTCCACTAGGTATTTCACCATTGGTTTTGTGCTTCCAGATTGACCGCAGATAGAGGTTTCAACATTGTTTCTTTTACACACTCTTATTACAAAACCTATTTGGTAGAGTATTGCTGGGTGCATTTCGTTATAAAGATACTGGACCTTTTCATTTCCCCTATCAATTGCTAACATATATTGCGTTAGATCATTTGTGCCAAAACTAACAAAATCTATCCCTTCATCACATATGTCTTTTATTATTTGTACACATGCCGGAGTTTCTACCATCACTCCTATCTTTGCTTTATTGAATCCCAGTTCTTTTGTGTATTTCTTTACCTCTTTTACTTCCTCAACAGATATTATTTGGGGGAGCAATAACCCAATTGTTTTTCCTGTTTCTGCAACTCTTTTTAGGGCTCTTATTTCTGCTTTGAGGATTTCTGGATTTTTTAGGCTGTATCTTATTCCGTGGAAACCTAACATTGGATTTACTTCTATTTCTTGAGGGGCCCCCTCTAAATTGTGGAATTCATCACTTCTTATGTCTGAAGTACGTATCCACATTTCTTCAAAGTATTGTCCTATGTCCTTTATTCCCTTAAAGATTATTTCTTCGTATTCTTGCATCTTGTTTTGTTTTAGGAAATACTCTGGGTGTCTTCCGGATTCTGCTATTATCCCTTCAATTCTTGTTAATCCAACCTTCTTTATTCCAGATTCGGACGCCCTTTTTGCGGCGGAGGGTAGGTCCACAATTAATTTTATTTTTGTTTTAGTTTCTGAAGTTACTTTTAATATTTCTTTTTGAACTGTTTCAGATACCTTTCCCTTGTAAACTTTTCCTGTGAATCCGTCTACAGTTATTGTTTCCCCTTCTTTTAGTTTTTGGGTTGCTTCTTGGGTTCCAACTACGGCAGGAATTCCCATTTCTCTAGAAACTATTGCTGCATGGCTTGTTAAGCCACCTTCGTCTGTTACTATTGCTGCCGATTTTTGCATTGTGACAACCATGTCTGGGTTTGTCATCTCTGTTACCAATACATCCCCTTTGTTTATTTTTTGGAGATCTTCCATTGTGTGAACTATTTTTATTTTTCCAACGCCTATTCCTGGAGATGCTGCCAAACCTGTAAGGATTACTTCTCCCTTTAGTTCTTCAACATTTTCACCTATTCTCTTTTCCATTGTTGTTATTGGACGTGTTTGGACTATGGAGATTTCTCCGTTTTCAATAGCGAATTCTATATCTTGTGGTTTTTTATAATGGTCTTCAAGTTTCAGTGCTAGTTCTGCAAGTGTTTTTATTTCATGGTCTTTAAGGACCTGAGATTTTGATTTTTCTTCGTTTAGTTTGACTATCTCTTGGTTTCCCCCAGAATCTCTTGTTATTGCTATCTTTTTTTCAGATATTTTCTTGTCAAGGATTTCAATATCTTTTGAAATTCTATACGTGTCTGGAGTTATTCTTCCGGAAACTATTCCTTCTCCTAGGCCAAATACGGCTTCCATAAGTATGGTGTCTTTATCATAGGAAGGGTCTTTTGAGAAGATGACGCCAGATTTATCACTATCAACCATCTTTTGGACAACTACTGCAAGACTTGCTTGCTCGTGTTTGAATCCTTTTTTGTTCCTATAGTAGGTTGCTCTTGATGTGAATAAGGAGGCAAAAGCTTTTTTTATGTTAGTTATAAGTGCTTGATTTCCTTTTACATTAACAAAAGAGTCTTGTTGTCCTGCAAAGCTTGCTTCTGCAAGGTCTTCGGTTGTGGCAGAACTTCTTACCGCAACAAAAACGGGTTCTGCTCCGGTTCTTAATATATCGTGTGCAGCGCTTCTTTGATAGTCATTTTTATCTACTCCCAAGGCCTCATAGGATTCTATTATCTCCTCTTCCATATCTTTTGGCATGGCTGATTTTAGAATTAAATCCCTTATTTTTTTTGTTATGTCATCTAATTTTTTTGTGTCTTCATAAGCTATTGGTGCTAAGAGTTCATTTATTTTTTTATCTATTTCAGCTTTTTTGATAAAATATTTGTAGGCTTGTTCTGTTACAACAAAGCCGGGAGGGACAGGTATTTTTAAATTAAATATTTCGGAGAGATTAGCCCCTTTTCCCCCAGCGACGCTGCCAGAATCCTTATTTAGTTCAGAAAACCATTTTACAAAACCTATCTTTGCCTCTTCTTCTGCCATAATGATTAAAATCTAAGAAAGTTAATAAAGGTTTTTGTTCTATTTGCTTATCACATTTACCGGGCATTCTTCTATTGCTTTATCCACACAAGGGTTTGCTGATTTGGCTTGTCCTTTTTTTACACTCGCCTTTCCATCATCAGCCATCTCGAAAACCTCTGGACAAACCGAAGGGCAGTTTCCACATCCTATACATCCTTGACGATTTATCTTTACCATCTTTCTTAGTAATTTAGATAGGTTTATAAATTTAATTTTCCTGAATTTTTTATGTTGTGGTTATGGATACTAATTGCTGTTGTAGTTATTTTAGCAATTGTATTTTTCTCTTATTTTAATAGATTTGCTAGATTGGGAAATAGAATTGACAATTCTCTTAGTCAGATAGATGTTCAGCTTAAAAGAAGAGCGGATTTGATTCCGAATTTGATTGAGGCTGTTAAAGGGTTTATGAAACACGAAAAAGCAGCCATAAAGGCTGTTACTGATGCTAGAAAAGCGCTTGTTTCGGCCAAGGATCTTCCGGGAAAGGTTAAAGCAGATAAAGGCTTGGAGAGTGCACTTAAGACAATCTTTGCCATAGCTGAAGGGTATCCGGATTTAAAGGCAAACACAAACTTCCTTCAATTACAGGGCGAATTGACAACAACCGAGGATAAAGTTGCTTATTCAAGGCAGTTCTACAATGATTCTATACTGGCTTATAATAATTTATGTAAGACTTTCCCTGGAAATTTTTTTGCAGGGGTGTATGGTAAAAAGGCTGGAGAATACATAAAGATTGCGGAGGCTGAGAAGAAGCCTGTTAAAGTAAAGTTTGATTAGAGAACGATAATCTTTATGAATGATTGATAATTTCTGTGGTTATGGGGTTTGACTTTAATTTTAGGATGGTTGAAAGTGTTAGAGATAGAGACAGACTAAGCACATTTTTGCATGCTCAAAGTTTGAGTTATCCAAATTATGCGGACTGGGTTGAAAAAACAAGGGTTGAGTTGGCACAAGGGGACAAAAGATGTATTATCGCACAAAGTAATGGGGTTCTCGTTGGCGACTGCGTTTATCAACAACACAGACAATTTCCAAGAATAAGAGAGGTAAAGAATATGAGGGTTCACGAACAGGTCAGAGGAAGACATTTTGCAACTTTTATGCTTAGACAGGCTGAAGTTGAAACCCCTGAAGAGTATGACGCAATGATTACGGATATAAGGGCTAATCAACCAGGTTTAGTAGAGATGGTAAGAACAATGGGATACTCTGAGTTGGCAAGGATTCCTTTATATGAAACAAACATGGATGAAGTAGTAATGATAAAGACATTTGAAAGAACTCCGGAAGGATTATATGCCCCTTTTAAGAGCCATTTATTTTCTATAGCTTCTTAGTTAAAATTAAAAACCCATTCTTATTTTATTACTTATGGAGAGAATAGACTTTAGGGACCAGATATCAAGAAACAAGTGGAAGAGTTTTTTTCTTATGATAATAATTTTTATTGTAATTATTGTTTTAGGATATGTTATAACTATGGCAACTGATCCTGGGTTATTTTTTATTATAATGATTGTAGCAACAATAATATCAATTCTTTATATCTGGATAAGCTATTACAACTCCCATAAAATAGCAATTGCGAGTGTTGGTGCTAAAGAAGCGAAGGATAGCGAGTATAGGGAGTATCATAACCTTGTTGAAGGATTGACTCTTGCTTCTGGTTTGCCTAAACCCAAACTTTATATTATGAAATCAAAAAATATAAATGCTTTTGCTAGTGGAAGAGATCCGGAGCATGCGGTTATTTGTGTTACTGAAGGTGCATTGGAAAAACTTGATAAAAGAGAGTTGGAAGGAGTTTTAGCTCACGAGCTTGGGCATATAGCTACTTATGATATCAGATTCATGACTCTTGTTGCGGTTATGGTCGGAATGGTTTCTATAATAAGCCAGCTTTTTCTTAGGAGTTTGTGGTTTGGGGCCGGAGGTGGTGGAGGAAAAGACAATCGAGCTGGAGCTATTTTTATGATAATTGGAATAGTTTTGGCTATTCTTGCCCCAATTGTTGTATTTTTTGTTCAAATGGCTATTTCAAGGAAAAGAGAGTTTAGTGCAGATGCTTCTGCAGTTAAATTCACAAGATACCCTAATGGGTTGATTAGTGCTTTAAAAAAGATACAGAGCGAGAATCCTGAGCCGGAAAAGAAAGTAAATAAGGCTATTGCTCCTTTGTTTATATCAAATCCTTTTAAGAATGCTGGAAGAACACATCCCCCTTTGTCTGATAGGATAAAGGTTTTAGAACGAATGTGAGTTTTTGTAAATTTGTTCAGGCTTGGTCAAATTAAAGGATGTAGAAACTTTTTAAACTGCTCTTTCTTATTTAATTTATGGGAGTGATAAGGGGTGGGCTTTTAGTTATAGTGAGTAGTTTGTTATTTCTTAGTCTTTTGGCTGGAGGATTATTCTTAGTTCTATCAACTTCTTTAAATTATGAAGGTGTTCAGAATGGTTTGGGTTCTTTCATTAGGCATGAGGTAGGAAAGGGCGGGTTTGAATTTTCTTTGTCACAGCAAAACTGTTTGGATAGGTCCGAGTTTGTTATTAATGCCGAAGGGTTTAGTCTTACGATTCCTTGTTCTGAGGTAGAAAAAGGAGAGGGAGCAGTTATAAATTATGCAATTGAACAACTTGTTGCCGATGTTTATTATGAGGGATACTCTTGTGGATTTTGGGAGTGCCTTAATGATGGAAAAGGTATTTTTGTTTTAATATCCGAAAAGGCTAAAACATACTGGATGGATAAATTTTATTATTCTTTAATAGCTTTTATTATACTCTCGGTTTTGATCTTTTTCTTGATTGAGAATAAAATGAATTATCCAATCCTTTTGGGATCGTTTATACTTTTTTCAGGATTTATTGTGTCAAAAATAAGTTTAGTCCTTTCACTTTTAGGAGATTCTTATAAAGCTTTCTTGGATATATTTATTTCTAAAGCAGGTTCTGTTTCTGGTTTGATGATGCTTATTGGGGCTGTTCTTCTTATTTTTGGAGTCTTATTAAGACTATTCTTATCGGATTATGTTAAGAAAAAATTTTCTAAGAGCGAGGTAAAAGATATTGTGAGGAAGGAAGTGGCTAAAAAGACTTCTTCAAAAAATGTTTCAAAAGAAGAAACACAAAAAAAATCTTTTCCAAAAAAATCAGGAGAATCTGGAAAGTTTACACGGTTTTTTATGTTTAAGAAAAAAATTCAAGATAAGGACTCTAAAAAAGATAAGGACCATAAGCCAGAGTTTAAGGAAGTTCCAAAAGAGAGTAAATTAGTTAAAATAAAAAAGAAATAGTTAAATATAAATATATGGGCTTTTCTTAACTAAGAAGAAATCTCCATTTTTTTAAGATGGAGTGAAGTTTCTCCCCGCTGATTATTTATTCTAAGAATTGATTATAAAAGAAGGTTAGATACTAACCTCCTGAATGTTACAATTAGCAGTAGCTTTCTTTCTAAATAAACCTTTCGGAGAATAAAATGGATGAACAATTACAAATTAACCAGTATGAAAGAACAGATCATAGCGTTGGAGTTATGATGTTACATTTAGAATGGTGTATTAAATATTGATATAAGATGTTTAGAAAACTAAAATATAAAAATCTTCTAACTGCTTGCGTTAGGAGATCAGCGTCGAGACACAACATAAAAATAATTGAACTTGATGTTCAACCAGAACACGTTCATTGTGTTGTGGGAGTAAGTTTTACGATGTTTGTTTCAAAGACATTGCAATTATTGAAAGGAGGTTCTTCAAAATTATTTTTTGAGTTTCATAAAAAAGCAAGGCTTCGTTATTCAAAAGGACATTTGTGGAGTAGAGGAAAATTTGCTTCTAGTGTTGGATTTGTTCAACTTGATGTAGTCAGGAATTATGTAAGAAATCAGTCAGAGCATCATGGAAACTCCACACTTTAGTGTGGGAGGATGTCATATAGTGTAAAATAAAATGGGAGCAATAAGGAAAACTGTTATTGGGGGATTGGCAGTTATTGCCTTGGGATGTGGCGGTGAATCCAATGTTCCAGTTTTAGATTATGAGATAACTCCTGTTTTTGTTGATGGAGCACACACCTATAGTGCCAGGTTTTCTGCAAGAGATGTTGATGGAGATTTAAGATCACTTACTATTTTTGTTTATGGTAGAGGCGATACAAAAAGAATTAGCAATGTAATAACCTTCAAATACGATGGAGATATGGCTAGGGCCCTTAGGGGAGAGGCTTTCTCTTTTGAAGCAGGTGGGAGCGGTTATTGGCGCTCAAGGAAAGGGACTTTTTGGAGAGCTAAAAAAAGGACAATACTCCTTACAACTAAGAGCAGAAGATAGAAAATGGAATAGTACAACCTCTCCTCTTTATATTTTTGAAATCTAACTTAAATCTAAATTATATAGTGCTAGAATATCATCTTCTGATAGTGTTGTATTAAAAATCATGAATTCATCTATTTTTCCGTTGAAGTCCCAGACAATGTTCTCATCTGTTCCAATTAATAAATGATCATTAGTTAGTGTTGATGATGTTGAAGCTAAAACCTCTTCTCTATCTAGATCACCATTTATATAAATTTTTATTATAGTATTGCCAGCATTATTAAAATCATGTGTTCCTGTTATATGGTACCAATTATCTGAGGAGAGAGTATTAGTGCTGGCAGCACTTGAGTATCTGGTTCCAAAAAAAGGAGCATCATTTAAAGTTGCTAAACCATAACCATCCACAAAATTAAATATATTCCCTTTAGTTACAAAAGATTTCCAAACTGCCGTATAATCATTTAAATAAACCCATGTTGCTATTGTGAAGTTTGAGTTTTCTAATTGAAGTGAAACATCATTTGTAATATTGATATAATCATCAGCTCCGTCAAATGCATAGGCTTTTCCAAATTTTCCATCTGTTTGTGTTGCTCCATTAGCTACACCATTGTTATCTCCTACTTCATCCTGGGCATTACCTTCAAATCTCCACCACGATACTAGTCCAGGCATGTTTTCTATTGCCTCTCTACCAGAATATTCTATTGTTCCTTGTATTTTTCCAGCAACAACAGAGTCCGAGTCTGACTTTAAAAGAGGAGCGACTCCAACGCTTTTAATAATGCCAGGATAATCGACTGTGAATTTTTTTGTTGTTAGCTCTCCTAAATCAAGGGAATTAACCTTCACTATTTTTTGTTGGGCTCCGTCAAAGAAAACTATATTCAATCCAGAGATTTCCCCCCTTCCAACATCTCTTTTTACGGTAATTTCCACAGAACCGTCATTTATAATAACTTTTTCTATCTTTAGGTTAATAGTGAATTTTCCCAATTCTACTTCATTGCTTCCTTCAGAAATAGTTTTTCCTATTACCGCCCACACAAGCACCACCGCAACTATTCCTAGTCCTATTAATATGAGAGTTACAATAACGGTGGATAAGCCTTTTTTATCCCCTCTTTTCATAGGTAATCTAAAGTAAGGGGTATTTATAAAATTATTTTTTAGATTAGTGTCTACATAACTAAGAAGAAATTGGTTCTTTCACCCAATTCATTTGATATTGATGTTAGCTGTTAATACAACGTTCTGGGGGCAAAATCTATACCTTATTAGTATATTTTGGGAAATTCCGAGCTTTAGTGAGTTAAATTTAATTTCTTGCACATTAATTTCAGCAATAGATAAATTTTTTTAGGTATTTATTTCTTTTCAATTCTTTCTAGAAAACTTTTAATGAATTGTTTGTGTTGGTCTGTGTCTTGTATAGATTTTATGGTGAAGTATTTTGTGGTTCCACTAATTTTTCTTTCTGTTTTTACGCTTGCATCTACTCTTTCCTTTATTTTTTCTGCTAGAAGGATTTCTCCTTTAGATATTGTAGATAGTTTTTTAGCAGTGGTTATAAGGGTTCCCATGCTCATGAAGTTAAATGATTGGAGTTCTTGTTTACCAACAATTGTTCCGTAGTTTAATGCTATTCCATAATCTATTTTCTGTTTGAACATTTTGTTGTGGTGTATTAGTATTGGTTGTATTTTGTTTGCAAGCTCAATTGCTATCTTTTCGTTTTTAAATGTCTTAGTTTTTGTAGGAGAGAATATAAAAAAGATATTGTCCTGGTTTTCATAACTTAGTGCTTTATTTTCTTCGGCTAGATTTACTATCTTTTGGAGAGTTTCCTCTGAATTTCCCTTTTCTGATTCAAGCTCTCTTAGGTTTTTTATTTTTAGTGCAACAATTGAAACGTTTTGTTTGTCACCTTTTATTGACAGTGAGAGTTCTGCTTTATTTTTTGTATTGATTAGTGATTTTTTTCTCATTGGTACTGTGTGGTTTGGAGTGTTTTCTGTTGTCTTATATGTTTCTTTTTTTCTTCCTATGCCGATTCTTCCAATAAAACTTCTTTGATATCCTTTTTTATAGATAGTCATTGCAATAAATCCCAAGATTCCCATAACGAAAAGCCATATGAAGGGATGTCTTGTTAGTGTTCCTATGCTGCTGGATGCTTCTTTTATGCTTATTGCGTTACCAGTAAGCACAATATTTTCGGCAGTTTTTGTTTCTTCTTCGGTTATTATTTCTACTAAGTACTCTCCATCAGGGGCGCTTAGAGAGTATTTTTGTTCTTCACCAAGGTTTAGACAGACATCCAGATTTAGAGTTTCTTCCCCTATTTTAACTAATACTGATTTGTTGCAGTATGGAACATTTCCGGTGTTTATTATTGAAAGAGTTCTATTTAAAACAAATACATCAATTTTTGGTTTTTCTATTATTTGAAAGGTCATCTCACTTGAGAGTTCTCCGGTGTTCGCCACTATTTTAAATTCTTCTGGAGGTTCATTACTTAATATAGGAAAATCAAAAAATTCGTTTGTTGCAACTTCTATTTTCTCCCTTATTTGATTTTTTGAATCAGTTATTGTAAGGGTTGTTAGCGAATCTATGTTCTCTCCTGTTTGATCGTGGAGTATTGCCTTTATTCTTGCGGAAGTTCCTGGTTCAACTATTGGGTTTTCAATTATTATCTCTATATTGTTTGCTATTTGAAGTACTAAGAACTTATTATTTCCGTATCCAAGATTAGTTATTTCTCCTAGTCCGCTTTTTTCATAAGCGATTAGTTTTATAAGGTACTCTCCTGCTGGCATGTCCTCTGGAGCAGTTATATTTACTGAGAAAAATCCATTGTTTATGGTATCTAATTTTTTCAAATAGGTTGTTGCGTTTGCGGTATCTGCTTTGGATATTTCTATTTCTAGGAAACCATTAACATCTTTTCCGCTTTCTTTTGTTGCACCACCATCAATAATTATCTCTTTTCCAGGAAATATTTCTGTTTGTTGAATGGTATTGTGGAGGCTTATCTGACTAGATATTGAAAAATCATCGGTTAAGATGTATTCATCTCCAAGCATTATTTTTATTTTACAGGCTCCTAGCGTCTTCCCTATCATGGATTCGGTTAAAATAAGAGAGGCCTCGAATTTTTTTTCTTCTCCAGAAGAGAGGAAGACCCCGTTTTTGTAGAAGTTTATCTCGTGTCCGTTACACAATAATGTCATCTCTAAACTATTTGAAACATCTGTTAGTGTTTTTATTGTAACGGGTATTGTCACCATCTCCCCAAGATTATAGGTTCCTACTGGTTGTTTTGTTATAATTATTTCTGCCGATACAGAATAAATGAGGAGAATTCCTACCAAAAGCAATAAGACTTTTTTCATTTTCTTTTTATGTTTTCTTGAACAAACGATTCTTTATAAATATTATGTGGATGTTTTGATGTTTTTGATGGATTTTGGATAAATTTAAAAGAGTTGGGGGCTTCTTTTTGTTATGGATTTAAAGAAACTTCAAGAAGATAATGAGAAGCTCGTTAAGAGATTTGGAGCGGAGCCTTTATCGAAGTTAAAGGATTTGCCAGATTTTTACACTTTTAAGAAGGGGCTGATATATTCCCATAGGGATTTTGATAGGTTTTTTGCGGCCTTGAAGAGGGGAGAGAAGTGTGCTATTCTTTCAGGATTTAACGCTTCTGGCACAATACACATAGGGCATAAGGTTGTTTTCGATACTAATTTGTTTTTTCAAAAAAAGTATGGTGTTAAAGTATTTATTCCTATATCTGACGATGAATCTTATGTTGCGGGGAAGGTTGAAAATCAGGACGAGGCTTTACAAAATGCTTTGAAACTGGCTAAAGAGCTTTTGGCTTACGGATTTAATCCCAAGAAAACCTATTTTATTATAGATCAGATTTATACAAACATATACAATTTAGCAATAAAACTATCTAGGAAAATTAATCTTTCTGAGATAAAGGCGACTTACGGATATAAAAACGAGGAGAATATTGGGTTGCATTTTTATCCAGCAATTCAGGCAGCGCATATCTTGTTTCCTCAGGAAAAGTTTGGAATAAAGAATGTTTTGGTACCAATAGGCCCTGATGAAGATGCCCACATAAGAATCTCAAGAGATATTGCGAGAAGACTGGGATATAGGGCCCCTTCAATACTTCATGCTGGTTTTTTGCCTGGATTGGATGGAGAGAAAATGTCAAAATCTAAGAGTAACGCTATATTTTTTAGCGATTCTAAGAAAGACATAATAAAAAAGGTCAATAGTGCTTTTTCTGGTGGACAAAAGACCATTGATGAACATAGAGAAAAAGGTGGAAATTCCGAGAAGGATGTTTCTTATCTTTATCTTAAAGATTTTTTCTTTGATGATAAAAAAACAAAAGAGGTTTACGAGGATTACAGGAAAGGAAAGATTCTAAGCGGAGAGATGAAGAAAATGCTTTCTGAAGAACTTATTAAATTAATAGGCGATTTTCAAAATAGATTAGATAAGGTTAAGAAGGGTGATTTGGATGGGTGCATTCTTAAAAACTAATTATTTAAACTATAAAAGAAAGCCTTTCTATTCTCTTTTAAATCAACAACCAATAGTGGTGTTTTTGGGACTCTTTCTTTGTTTTCATCAAGAATAAACTTTCCGTCTTTGGTCATTTCATAGGCCCATCCTGGGATGCCCCTTCGAGATGCCTGATTTTTTGTTGTGTTTTTCCTTGGATCGTGGCCAACAAAAAAATGAGTTGCGTTTGCTAAACTAGTATCTACCTCTAGTCTGCCCTCTAAAACCTGTTTTGCTGTTAAATAACATCTATTCCAGATATTTTCTTGATTGGGATTTCTTGGAGGATGTAAACTTGAAATGACCCTGTAGTTTGGATCAGACGGGTCAAAACAAGAATAGTGGTAAACTACTTTATCTGGATGGATTGTTTTCTCTAAAAGGGTTCTTCTTATTCCCAACCCGGTCTTGGCTCTGTTTACTATTGTGCTTACAACTCCCCCAATATATGTGTCATTATCTAATTCTCCTCTCGCTTCCCCATAGATTGCTTGTGCTAAAATTAATGTATCCAGATGATTAACATTTTTTGGGGTGATTTTTGCTCTTTGTTGGAAACTTAACCTTTCTTCTGATGTGTGTGCTGGTTCCAGATTTCTAAGTTGGGGGCTATCCGATTGTTCTGTTTCTTTAGGTATGGCTGTTGCTAGTGCTAGCCCGGCTCCACCGATTAATAGAATATTTCTTAATTTCATTGTATTGGATTTGTTAGAGTGTTTTTAAAACTTTTCATGACTTCAAACGAGATTGTAAGAAAGTTTTATAAGTAAGTTAGCTTTAGAAATTCCATGAAAATTTTATTGTTACATTCTAGTTATATAAGATATAAACCCTTGAAAAAAGCTCTAAAAAAGATTGAGGATCTTACTGGAAAAGAGATGGAGGGGAAGGAAATAAAAGAGGCTTTGGTTGTTATGACTGCTGTTGAAAAAGGAGACTCTAAGAAGAGTGTTAAGGCTTTTGTTCAGCATATAAAAGAGGTTGCAGAGCAGGTTAAAGCAAAAAATATTGTTCTTTATCCCTATGCCCATCTTTCTCAAAATTTGGCTGCTCCAGATGTTGCTGTAGAGGTTTTGAAAGATGCCGAGAAGGTTTTGAAAAAAGATTATAGTGTTTCAAGAGCTCCTTTTGGGTATTATAAGGAGTTTGAGTTAAAGGTCAAGGGACATCCCTTGAGTGAGTTGAGTAGGGAGATAAAACCAGATTTAGAAGGGGAAGAAGTAATTGAAGAGGAGATTGACTTTAAAAAACTCCTTAATGAGATTTCTAGGTCTAGGCTTGACACTTCAAAGTTAAAAGAGAATGATCACAGGATTTTGGGGCAACAAATGGATTTGTATTCCTTTAATGAGGTTGCTCCTGGTATGATTTTTTGGCATAACAATGGACTTGCAATTAAAGACGAATTAATTAATTTTTGGAAAGAAACCCATAAAAAAAATGGTTATCAAGAGATATCAACCCCCCAAATAATGGATAAAAAACTCTGGCAGATTTCTGGCCACTGGGATAAGTATAAAGAAAATAACTTTTTGACTTATTATGAGAATAAGCCTGCAATTATAAAGCCCATGAATTGCCCTGGGGGAATGCTTGTTTATAGAAACGGGACCAAGTCGTACAAAGATCTTCCTTTAAGAGTAGGAGAGTTGGGAGTGGTCCATAGGCAAGAACTTTCTGGAGTCATTGGGGGACTGTTTAGGCTTGTTCAATTTACTCAAGATGATGCACATATTTTTTGTACGGAGGAGCAGACCGAAGATGAAATATCAAAAATTATGGATTTAATTGATTTTTTCTATAAGAAGTTTAATCTCCCTTATGTTCTGGAGCTTTCTACTAGGCCCGAGAAGAGAATAGGGAGTGATAAAGATTGGGATAAGGCCGAGAAGCTTCTTGAAAGAGTTTTGAAAAGAAAAAAAGTAAAATTTAAACTTAATTCTGGAGATGGAGCTTTTTACGGGCCTAAAATTGATTTTCATATTAAAGATTCTCTTGGAAGGTCTTGGCAGTGTGCTACCATTCAGTTGGATTTCCAGATGCCTGAGAGATTTGAATTAGAATATGTAGATAAAGATAATAAAAGAAAAAGACCGGTAATGATTCACCGAGTTATATATGGTGCTTTGGAGAGATTTATTGGGATAATGATAGAGCATTTTAATGGAAGACTTCCGACATGGTTAGCTCCCATCCAGGTAAGAGTTCTTAGTTTTACGGATAGGAGTGTTAAATATGCTGAAAAGATAGTGAAGGAACTTGAAGAAGAGATTCCTAATCTGAGGGTTGATACTGATTTTAAGGATGCTACCGTTCAGGGAAAGGTTAAGGATGCCGAATTAATGAAAATTCCTTACATTATTGTTGTTGGAGATAAAGAAGAAAAGGGTAAGAATTTGGCAATTAGAAATCATGGCAAGGTTAAGCTTGGTGTAAAGTTAGATGGTTTTATTAAGGATTTGAGGAAAGAGATAGAGGAGAGAGATTAAAATGTTGGAAGTTAAACTTGGAGTGTGGGGAAAAGATAGAATTGCAGATGAAAAAGGGCTTTGTCATGCTGGAGATTATTATTGTGTGAGATGTTATTCTAAAGATAAAAAAGTTAAGGCAGAGGGATTTTGGCCTTGTATTGATCCTGATATTAGGAGTTTTCCTTATTGTAAAGGTTGTATTACAATGCTTCAGTATGAGTTAATGATGAATCTAGGTAAGGAATAAAATAAAATGTTAGAATTTGAGACTCGTGTTAATGGGGCTTTAGCAAGACATGTTTATGTTGTTAGACAAGGGGGTATTTCTCCCGATGGTAATTTCTATAAGGTTGTTTATTATAGGCCAAATGAAAACCCAGAGCTACTTAGGTTTCAGATTTTCCATAAACACTCTGATGGGCTTGAGGCTTTAACTCTTTTGGTTTTTAAAGAAGTTGCTAAATTAACTAGAAAAAGTTAATTTCTTTCTCTTAAAATATCTGATATTGCGGCGTCTTCGGCCCACCTATCTGATAGAAGGTATCTAATCGTGTCAATTCCACTTTTTGGGATAATGGTTCTTTGTCTTTCTTGTAAAACTTTCGTGGGGGTTTGACGGTGTGTTTGGTAATATCTATCTAATAGGTTGCTTTGTTGTAGTAGTCCCATGTAATTAATTTTTTGTATGATTATTTAAGTATTTTGCTTATTAAGAATAAGGTTTATAAGGTCAATTAAATATGGAGGGTTATGAATTTCCAGTTTTATGTTGAGAAGTTGAAGGGATCTAGCGAGTATGAAGAGTTTATGAAAAATAATAAAGGGGCTATTCCAGTCTCTGGGTTTTTGGTTATGGATAAGCAAGGAGCAGAGCCCCTTGTTACTTCGTCCAAGCTTGGCCAAAGTAAAGAAAAATCAGATAATCAACAGCATTTTGATTTTTTTGTTCCAGAAGAGAAAAAAATGTTTTCCTTAAAATTAGAGAAGGGATGTGAGCTTTCTTCTATTGATATTTTTGGAGAGAGTCCTCCAAAAGAAATAGATTTGGATATGGATTTTGATTTTAATGAGGTTGAAGATCTTATTTTGAGTAGAATGGAGAAAGAAGGGGTTAAGAATAAGATACAAAAATTACTTTTTTCCTTACAAAAGAAGGATGGAAAGCATTATCTTATAGGGACTATCTTCATTTCTTCTTTGGGGTTGTTAAAGGTTAGTGTTGATGTTGAAGATATGAAGATAGAGGATTTTGAGAAGAAAAGTTTCTTCGACATAGTTAAAATTAAAAAAAAATGATTATGTTTTGGTTTTTGTTTATTGGATAGTTTTTTATATCTTTTGTAACTCTATTTATGGTGGAGAAGATGGTTGGGCTTTTATAAGGAGAGTTACTTTTAGGGGACAGTCAGATGGAAACGAGATTAAAGCTATTGGGCTGAGGGATGGAGTAGGCATTTTTTATGATACTGAGAAATATAATCCAAAAGATATAGGGGAGTTTTTAGTGGCTTTAGATGGGGTTTTGGCTGAAAGTGATTGGTATTTATTAGGATGTAATTTTGACATCACCGGTTTTAGGGGCCATGCTAGGGTTTATGGGAATTTACACTCTTATAATCAGTTGCCAAGAGATGAAGGAAAAAGAGATTAAGGTTTCTGAACAACAAAAGTTATCATTCTGTCTGGGGTAAATTTCTTTTTTATTTTGAAACCAGCGTTTTTGAATAAATTATAAACTTCTTCTGCATTGTAAAGGTAATAATATCTTTTGCCTTTTTTTCTCCATCCGACAAAACAATCTTTTGGAGAGTTTTTGAAACGTTTTGAGTCTTTATTCCATACGGCAATTTTTGCTTTTGCGTTTGGTTTTAGCACTCTGTAGAGTTCTTTTACAGAGTTTAGCCTTGCTTCTTCTGTTTCAACACAGTGGAGGTGGGCTATTGAGATTGCTGTATCGAAAAAGTCATCTTCAAATGGGAGACTATCGGAGGAAGCAACAAAGAATTCTGCTGGAATTTTTTTTTCTTTTGCTCTTTTTTTAGCGTGTTTTATCATCTCTTTTGAGAAATCAACGAGATACATTTTTCCTTCTTTTATCTCTGTTAGATATCTTCCGGCACCAGAACCAAGATCAAGAATTTTCCCTTTTTGTTCTTTAAGAAAATTTATTATTTCTTTACCCGGGTTTGTTTTAAATTCAGACCAGTCTGGAGCTATTTTGTCCCATAGTTTTCTTTGATTTTGCATGGAGAAGAGAAAGGGTTTACATTTAAAAACCTAGTTTTTTATGAAGAGATATGGCAAAGAAACCTGTAAGAACAATATCTGGAGTTACTCCTTTAACTGTTGTGTTAAAACCCAGAAAGTGTAATCACGGTACCTGCATATACTGTCCTGGGGGGGAGTTTGTTCCACAGAGCTATACCGATAAGAGTCCGGCAATAATGAGGGCCATGGCTTTGAAATACGACCCGTTTGAACAAGTTAAATCTAGATTAGATACTCTTGAGAAGATGGGGCATCCAACAGATAAGATCGAGTTAATAATTCTTGGAGGAACTTTTTTACAATATGATTTAGATTATCAGTACGGGTACATTAAGGCTTGTTTTGATGCGCTTAACGATAAAAAGAGTAAGAATCTGGAAGAGGCTAAGAAACTGAATGAAAAATCAAGACACAGGTGTGTTGCTATGTGCATAGAGAACCGACCAGATAATTGTAGTGATGAAGAGGTAAAGAGAATGTTAGAATTTGGGTGCACAAGGGTTGAAATTGGAATTCAGATTTTAGACGATGAAATTTATAAGAAGATAAAACGCGGGCACACGGTTAAAGATGTTGTTGATGCAACTAAGAGGCTGAAGGACGCTGGATTTAAGGTGGGTTATCATGTTATGCCCGGGTTACCTTATAGTAATCCAGGGAAAGATATCAGGTTGTTTAAGAAGATATATTCTGATGATAGGTTTAGACCGGATCAATTAAAGATTTACCCGTGCCAGATAGTGGATGATTCTCCTTTGGCTAGTATGTATAAGAAAATTAATTATGAGCCGTATAACGAAGCACAGACAAGAGAGATTATAAATAAAATAATGGATATTATTCCAGAGTATTGCAGGGTAATGAGGGTCATGAGAGAGATTCCTAAGGAAAAAATGGCGTTTGATCCTGTTAGAATTGATTTAAGAAAGGATGTGGAACAAAAAATAAGGGATTCTGGAAGAAAAATTAGTGAGATAAGAATGAGAGAGATAGGGTTTGCTTTGTCGCGAACCTCGTCCAAGCGTGGCCAAGGTGGAGAAATAGGTTTTAATATTGATGTTGATAAAAATATTAAATTGAAGGTTGTTAGATACAAGGCTTCCGGAGGAGAGGAGTATTTTTTAGAGATTGTGAATAAAGATAATATCCTTTTTGGATTACTTAGGCTGAGAATATTTGATGAAGATTTATCTAAATCCTCCACATCTCCGACCACTGCCTCTTACAAGGTTAATGGTAAAACTCAAAATGAACTATCAGTTAATGCTTCTAAAAATTCTCGAGCGAAGCGAGTCAAACATGCAATTGTTAGGGAGCTTCATGTTTACGGACAGGCTCTTGCCCTTGGTGCAGAAGGGAAGTTGGGACAGCATACCGGATTAGGTAAGTGGCTCATGGGAGAGGCTGAGAGGATTGTTTTGAAGAATAAAATTGAAGAGTTAAAGGTTATTTCTGGTGTTGGAGTTAGGGAGTATTATCATAAGATGGGTTACAGATTAGAAGGTTCTTACATGGTTAAGAAGTTTTAAATAATAAAGATTATTTGTTTGTGGATGGAACTTGAGAGTTCTGTAAAATGCGTTCATCAGGTTTTTAGACCAAAAGAGGAGGTTTATATGCCTCCTTTTATGAGAGGCGAGGGGGTTGGTGATTGTTCTGTTTGTTCTCATGACCCCAATAACAATGGGAAGTGTAAGATGTATTCTCCCGTAAGAATATTTTATCTTGAGATTGATCCTAAACCTTGATTTTACCGGTCTGCCAGTCTTTTAGTATTAATCTTGAAGCACTATCGAAGTTTACTTCCCCTCTTTTTTTGAGAAGATTTTTTCTTTTTCCCAGCTCTTCCAAAAGGATTTCTGAGTTTCCTTGAGCTTCTATTGAATAGTGTTCTTCTAGCAGATTTGGAAATTCTCTCATTAAACTAGCAATTATTTGCTCTGGATTTTTTACGCTTGAATATGAACGTGATCCAACCTTGGTGTGTTTTGTAATGAGGTTCTCTTCAATTGAAGAGTATTCTTCTTTTGGAATTACTCCCGGGCTGTCTATAAGTAGGATGTTTCCAGATAGCTTTAGTTTCTGTACTCCTTTTGTGTACCCTGGTTGGGGAGCGGAGGGGGCTGATTTTTTTCCTATCAGGAGATTTATTAGTGAGGATTTGCCGGTATTGGGGTAGCCAACAATTCCCACAGTGATTTTGTCTTTTTTAATTCTAGATGCGAGTATTTTTATTTTGTCTCTTAAGACTCGTATACCCTTCCTGTTTTTACAAGAGACCATTGCGTGTGGTTTTGGCACTTCTTTTATTTTTTCTGCCAAATCGGACTTGTTTATTACGTAAATCATTCCTTTAGATGATTTTTCAACGTATTTTTCAAGATCTTTGTTTCTTGTTTCTTCAATAAATCTTGCATCCAAGACCTGGATTATTATGTCTGCCTCGTAAAGGAGTTTTTGTAGTATTGCTGGAAATTTGGCCTTTTCCTTTCTAATGTTTTTTGGATCTTTTGCCTGCCCTGTGTGTCTTGAAGAAAAGGAGTATCTTTTTCTCATATCTTATAAATGTGGTGGGGGTTTATAAGGGTTTTATGAAAAATCTTGGGAAAGATATATAAACGGTTAAAAATTTTTTCGATTGAATTTAACCGAAAATTATGTTTTGGTGATAATTAGGAAAGTTAAGATGAAACAAGGAAGACACGTTGTTTTGGGAATTGAAAGACAAAATAGTGGTACTTTTGAGCATGCTTTCGCTTTTGCTAGACAAATGGCCGATAGGGGGTATCCTATTGAGTATTATGCTAATTGGTTTGGAGGCCCGGTAAAAAGGCTTGATCTTGATACAGAAAAGCCAACTATTGTTTCTCCAGATGCTATAGGCACAAAAGGAACATATTACTTGCAAAGTCACACGTGGGAACACGATGGGCTTCTTGGAGGAATTAGTGCTGATTCTGAATCGCAAATTGTTATGAATCTTCATGCCGTTATTCCTTATTTCTATTTGTCAGCTCATCTTAAACCATCTTTCTTGGATGGGACTCTGCCTGAAGGAGAGATGAGGCAGATTATTGATTTTGTTATGAGCGAGAGGGAGAGGTCTCAATTAAAAGCAATAGGGCGTTCTAATGTTCTTTTAGCAATAAGCGAATTACATAAACTTGCTTTAGAAAGACTGGGGTTTGACAAAAGAGTTGGTGTTTTTGAGAATGTTTCGGATGTTTCTGTGCTCGATTCAGAAATTTTAGATGGTGCTAGGGTTGAAGGGGAGAGGTATAGAGCAGGGCTTGACTCTGAAAATGTCCTTCTTTATTATGGAAGATTAGGTCTTGGAAAAAGAGGAAGAGAGCTTTTTGATGCTTTTGGTAATATTATGGAGTCTCATCCCTCAACTAAATTAATCCTTCTTGGATCTGGAGAAAAAGGAAAAGATAGTCTTGTTGGTGCTGGGTTGAATCCTGTCTGTTGGAAAGAGTGGTTTTGGTTTCCTGGATTGATAAGAAAACTCCTCAAGGGAGAATTGATTTCTTTAAGAATTATTTTGCTTCAGATGTTTTGATTCAACCAATGGTTACTGATGGCCTTTTTGCAAAGACGGTTATTGATGCAATGGATGTTGGATTGCCCACAATAACTAGTAGGAGTGATTATACTATTGGTCCTTCGGAAAAATCTGAGGATATTGTTAGTGCTTTTAACTTTTTTAAGGATAATCCTGCTTCTGTAAGAGAGATGGTTGATAGGGCTAGAGAGAAAGTTAGAAGGGAGAACACCTGGGATAGTTATATTTCTAGATTAGAAAGTCTTTTATCAAGAGAATAAACGCCCCGACCGTAAAGGGCAGTATCTTGTGATTTTAGTGTGATCAACTTTTTCACAGCGGATGATAATAGTCCGATACTTTATAAGTGACTGCTTTTATTTATAAAGATTGTCGAGATGGGAGTGATAGATCAAGATTCTTTACACAACCACAACAATAAAGGCATGGCTTCTCTGTTTTTTACTGATTGTTTTATGAGTTTCTTGATTTCTTCTTTTGATTTGCACATTAGAATTTCATATGAGAAAGAGCTGAGGAAATTCCAACTAAGATAAATACTTCTTTTTAATATAATCTACAAAAGGCCTTTCATCCTTTTCAATCTGGTATTTATCAAGGGCATCATAATAATTTTCCAAGTCTTCTATGGGAATATCTATTAAAGGATAACTTTTTTTCCATAAAATCCAATTCATTAACAATCTTGATAATCTGCTGTTTCCATCAACAAAAGGTTGTATTGAAATTAATTTTAAATGTATTAATGAAGCTAGCTCTAAAGGATGCAATTTTCTATTACTTGCTTTATACCATTTAAAAAATTCATCCAATTCTTTTTTTATTTCAGTCCATTTAGGAGGCACATAAGCGGTTCCAGCTATTTTCACATCTCTCTTTAGTTCATTTCTTAGCTTGCCAGTAATTGTATCATCAATTCCAGAAAAAAGAACCTTGTGCAATTTTTTTAGAAAGTTAATGTCAAATTTGCCTTTGTATTTTGTTATTGCAATAAATCCTTTTTCATGGTTTTCGATTTCTTTGGCAATTCTTAAGTTTTTAAAGTCTTTTGGAATTATTCCTTCTTTTAGAATTAAAAAAGTTTGTCTTAATGTAACATTAATCCCCGAAAGTTTACTACTGTCATAAGTATATCTAATCGCAAATTCATTTAGCTTTTTTTCTTTCTCTATTTTGCTTAGTTTTTTTAATTCTTGTTTATATTTTCTTTTCTTTTCCTCAATTTTTTCCAAATCTTCTTTAGAAAGATATTTATATTTGTCTCCAGAAAGTTCCTGTAAGAATTCTTTTTTTAACTGCTCCAACCTAGTTTTTGGAGGAAGGGATTTACCAATATACTTTTTCTTTTGAATAACTTTATTCCCTTTTCTGACTGAGTGAATTAGTATCCAGTATTTTTTTCCTTTAACTTCTATTTGTTTTTCGGTAACCATAGATTAGTTATGTACTACTCTTATTTAAATCTTTCTATTATGTACTACATTAGAAAAAATACATCACTCTATTATGCCAAAATGGTATTACGCCCCGTCCGAATCAGAGACGATCTGGACCAAGTCTATGGGACTCTTTTTATCTCGAGTATTTGCTTTTTTAATGCAGGAAGATCTTTTTTAATTATTTCCCAAACAATATCCAAATCTATTCCAAAATAATGATGGATTATTCTATCTCTTGTTCCAGCAATTTTCTTCCAAGGAATTTTTGGGTAGTTTTTTCTAAATGATTCTGGAAGATTTTTAACAGCTTCTCCAATAATTTCTATTGATCTAATGATTGCTTTTTGTCTTAGTTTATCTTCAGATATTTTATTTTTAGTTAATTCTTTAGAAAATTCTTCTATGTCTTTTATATTTTCTAGAATGTGTTTAATATATGTGTTTGGATTATTTTTGATCATATTATTCTAATTTCATCTTCCATTACACTTTTTTTAATTAAAGGATGAATACTTTTGTATGTAAGTAAATCGATCTTTTTTCCAAGTTTATCTTCTAATTCTAATGCAAGGCCTACAAATTCCAATCCCATTCCAGGAGTTGGTTGGATTATTAGATCGATATCACTCTTTTTTTTAAAATCTCCTCTTGCATAACTTCCAAAAATACTTGCTTTTTTTATTTTGTATTGCTTTAAAATTTTCAAAATTTGAGTTTTTATTTTTTTTAGAGCTTCTGTTTCTTTTTTATTTTCAATCCCTAAAATTTTATCAGCTTCCGCTTCTTTTTTCTGAAGGTCTTTTTTTGATAAATCAACACCTAAGTATTTTCGTTTTTTTGCCACTTTCCTACTATTTCTTACAGATAAAACTCGGTAATAATATTTTTTCTTGTTTCTTTCTTTAATTTCTGTAAATACCATACAATATTGTGTGTCTACTAATATATAAATCTTGTGGTGTAGACGTACATATTTAGAATCCGAGACGATCTAGACCAAGTCCATGGGACTCTTTTTATCTCGACTTGGTTATAGTTTGTTGTGATCTTTAAATTTTATAAAGATTGTCAAGATGGATTGTATGGGTAGGGGTGACCACAAAAGTAGAAATATTTATAAACGTGGGCACCTTTGATATATTATGTATATTGAAAAAAGAAAATCAGGTAAATCAATAAAATATTATCTTGTTCATTCTTACAGAGATAAAGAAAGAGTAGAAAAGATAAGAAAATATCTGGGAGCAAATCTTTCTAAGGAAGAACTGGAAAAAGCCAGAAAAAAGGCCGAAAAAAAGATAAAGGAATTGCTGGAAAAAATTAACACGGATGTTTTTTTATTTTCCTTGACAAAAAAACAGATTGAAACTTTAAACAAGTATAGTGATAAAATTGACATTGTCCATTTAAGTGATAAAGAGTGGGAGATTTTTACACAAGATTTTGTTTATAATACTAATGCAATTGAAGGATCAATTGTTACAGAAGAAGAAGTTCCTGAGATTCTTTCAAAAATACGAGCGGAAAATGAAGAAGAGGTAGAAACTAAGGGTGTTGCAGGAGCTGTAAATTATATAAGAAAAACTAAGGAAGATGTCTCGATAAAACTACTTTTAAAATTACATGAGTTATGTTTCAAGGGGGCTAAGCCATTTGCAGGAAAATTCAGAAATGTTAATGTTGTTGTTAGAAATTCTGCAGGGCATATTCTTCATGCAGGAGTTCCAAAGGAGGAACTTAAAGATTATTTAGAGGATTTTATTGAGTGGTATAAAGAAAATAAAGATAAATTCAAACCTTTAGCACTTGCAGGAATAATGCATAATCAGTTTGAGCATATTCACCCCTTTCAGGATGGGAATGGAAGAGTTGGAAGATTGCTTCTTAATTTCATTCTTCTTAAAAATAAATCTCCTCCAATAAACATTATGCTTGAAGATAGAATGGAATACTATCAAACTCTTCAAAAGTATTCCAAACAAGATGATATTAAGACTACATTAAGATTCTTGATCAAACAATATAAGAAAACTTTAAAAGAGGTGACTACAAAAAAGAAGAAAGTAAAGAAAAGTGGTCACCTAGATAAGTAATTCTTCATCTCCTTTGGGTGCCAAAAAGGCTATACGCCCCGTCCGGGATTCGAACCCGGGTCACTGCCGTGCTTCATGATGGTCGTGCCATTTGAATCGGAAACACAAGGTTTCCTCAACAAACGCCGACTTGTGCCGTCATTTGAAAGGGCAGCATACTTGGCCTCTGTACTAACGGGGCTGTAAGACAACCTATGGTTTTCTTGACATTCAACTTTCCTTTAATATAGTTGATATTGCTTAGAGATAAAAATGCTTTTTAAAACTAACTAAAAACCTTTAAATAGAAAGATATTTATGTTTTATAAGTCAGGAGCCTATAGCTCAGCCTGGTCAGAGCACTGCTCTTATATGAATGCGGTCCGTTAGGATTGTAGGTATCTTAGTTTTTCTAAGAAAGGCAGGGGTCCTCGGTTCGAATCCGAGTAGGCTCATTTTTCTAACTATTCGATTTCCGTCCAAGCGTAGCCGGTTTAGAGTAGGCTCATTTGTTTTTATAGAAATGTTTTAAAAGCTACTTCTTGATTTGAAACTATGGTAGCTACTCTTACTGGAACTTTAATGGCTATGGCGGATTATCCTTATTTAGCATCTGCTGATTTAATGGGGCACGTTATGACAGGGTATCTTTTATCTAAAGAATTTTATCCTGGTGCTGGTAGGGTTGAGACTGCTGTAAGGAGTGTTGTTGGAGGATTTTTACCAGATATTGATTTTGCTGGAGATTTTTTGCTGGCTAATGATGTTCTTCCTCAAATAGAACACAGGAGTTTTACTCATTCTTTGAGGTATGGTGTTGTCCTACCTGCTGTTTGGGCTTTATTTGCAAAGGCCAAGATGAAGACTTTTGCTTGGTTAGGTGCAGGTGTTGCTGGGCATTTAATTCTTGATAGTTGCGGAACTTTGGAAGAGAGAGCTATGTATATTGGAACAATGAGTGTTGCATTACTTTTACAAAAATATACAAAGATGGTGGATCAGAGTAATAGGATAGATATTTCTAAGATCTCTTCGGCAAATAATAATATTTAAATAGTTACCCTACTCAGTTTTATTACTTCGTCCAGGCTTGGCCAAAGTAAAGAGGTAACTGATGGTTTATAAAAAATATATAAAAAGAGATGGGAAAACTTATGGTCCTTACCTTTATCATAGTATAAAAAAAGATGGTAAGGTAACAACAAAATATCTTGGTAGTCATGAAGAAAATAAAAAACATCATCTTTCTTTAGGAAGAAAGAATATTTCTCCCAAAGTTGG
>Ga0180007_10002044_pt1 | contig 24994 bp, 13 predicted proteins | sample MM_PC_MetaG_FD_121122 | JGI IMG/M metagenome (GOLD analysis project Ga0180007, IMG submission 121122) | Groundwater microbial communities from the Aspo Hard Rock Laboratory (HRL) deep subsurface site, Sweden - MM_PC_MetaG | ecosystem: Environmental > Aquatic > Deep subsurface > Groundwater... | reverse complement strand
CTTCAACGGCACCGACTCCTATACCTACACAGTCACTTCTGGCGGTGTGACCGAAACGGCCACGGTTACCGTGACCATCAATCAGATCGATGATCCGGCCACCATCGGCGGCGACATCTCCGGCTCCGGTGTCGAGGACGGTGGTGCCATCACCGGCACTCTGACGGCCTCGGACGCGGCCGACGGCCTGACTGACGGCACGATCTTCAGTGTGACCACGGCCGCTGGCAACGGCATGGCGAGCATCGACGCGGCCAGCGGAGCGTGGACCTATACGCCAAACGCCGACTACAACGGTTCCGACAGCTTCGTTGTGACCATCACCGACGATGACGGAAACACGACGACCCAGACCATAAATCTGACGGTCACGGCCGTGGCGGACATCGCGTCCGACACCCAGACCGTGGACGAGGACGAGGACGTCACGACGAATCTGCTGGGCAACGACAGCTTCGACAACGCCGGGCGCACCATCACCTCTGTTGGCGCGGCCAGCAACGGCACAGTGGAAATCGTCGATGCGGCACTGGGCACAGTCAAATACACGCCGAATGTCAACTTCAACGGCAGCGACTCCTACACCTACACGGTAACCAGCGGTGGCGTGACCGAGACAGCCACAGTCAACGTGACGGTCAATCAGGTCAATGATCCGGCCGTTTTTGGCGGTAACACCAGTGGCAGCGGCGCGGAAGATGGCGGAGATATCACCGGCATTCTGACCGTGAGCGATACCGCTGACGGCATGACGACGCCCAACTTCCGTATCGAGACGGGAGACGGCCCGAGCCACGGCACGGCGACCATCAATGCCACGACCGGTACCTGGAGTTACACACCCACGGCGGATTACAACGGAGTCGACAGCTTTACCGTGAGCGTGACTGATGACGATGGCAACGTTGAAACTCAGACCATCAATCTGGCGGTCACGGCCGTGGCGGACATCGCGGCCGACACCCAGACCGTGGACGAGGACGGCGATGTCACGACGAACCTGCTGAGCAATGACAGCTTCGAAGGCACGCCAGCCATAACCAGCGTGACACAGGGTACGCACGGTGCGGTCGTCAACAACGGTGACGGAACCATCACCTACACGCCAAACGCCAACTACCATGGTGCGGATTCCTACACCTACACAGTGACCAGTCCAACTGGCGTGACTGAAACAGCCACGGTGAACGTCGCCGTCAACCCGGTGGTGGACCTCGTGGCGGCGGATGACAGTTTCTCCGGTGCAGAAGATACGACTATTTCTGGCAGCGTGGCCGGGAACGATGCCACCACTTCGGGCGGCGCGCTGAGCTTTTTCAAGGCCACGGACCCGGGCCACGGCACGGTCATGGTCAATGCCGACGGCACCTTCACCTACACACCGGTGGCGGATTACAACGGGATGGACAGCTTCACTTACACCGTGACCGATGCGGCCAGCGGTGAAACTCAGATCCGGACTGTGAACCTGGACGTTACCCTGGTGGCGGACATCGCAGCGGACAGCGTGAGCACCAACGCAGATACGTCCATCATTACCAACGTGCTCGGAAATGACACCTTTGAGGGTATTCCGGTTGTGTCAGTGGAAAACGGCGATGGTCCGGCGCATGGCGTCGTGACGGTGAACCCGGATGGCACCGTCACCTACACCCCCGACCGCGACTATTTTGGGCCCGACGAGTTCACCTATACGGTGACCAGTGGTGGGGTGACCGAAACGGCAGTGGTGAGCGTCACCGTGGCTCGACCTGTCTATACGAACAACGGTGGAGGCACTCCCGGTGTTTCCACCTTACCCGGAGCCGGTTCTTTGGATTCACAAACCGGTATGAATCGGCCGCTGACCTTAGTCAGGACTTCCCAATCCGGAATTTCGTTCGATCAGCGAATCCTGGCTCGACCCTTGGAGTTGTCAGAATTTCCACGTCGACTGGAAGTGGCTTACGTCCAGTGGATCAACCTGTGGCGTGACGATCAGCCGCACACCTCGGTCGACATTCCTCCTGAAGCGCTGTCTGTGCTCACTGGCACGGAGATTCGCTCCGAGGCCAGGCAGGCCGATGGTTCTCCTCTGCCTTTCTGGGTCCGCTTTGACCAGGATGCCCGCGCCCTGCGAGTTACAGTACCCAGTGAACTGGACCGGGAAGGCGTGACCGTGAAAGTATGGTTCTGGGATGAAAAGGGCAACGAGGCGGTGGTCAGCATCACGTTGAATCTGGACCGCGACGCGACCGAAGATTCCGTCGAAGACGCTTCGCAACTCGGTCAGTGGAACACGGAGCAAAACTACAGCGCGCGGCCCGGGCAAACGGACAGTGTTGCCCTGTCCTTGGAGAAGCGCCTGGATGAGCAGGGCTCCTCCAAGGACGAGCCTGGCAGTTCGGCTGACATTCATGATGTGCGCGTGCCTTCTGCCGGAGAGGGTCACGAGGTCATGAAGGGGGGAGCGGTACCCGCCCGGACTTCCTTTACGGCTCAGTTGGCCTCGTGTCTGCTGATATAAGAATAAGGTAATCCCAAACACGATTTTTGAACCTTCAGACAACGTTAATCACGAAAAGGATTTTCCATGCCCCGCATCATGAAAACCATCGCCCTGTTGTTCGGCATCGCGCTGCTGGTCACCGGCTGCGCCATCAAGCCCCAGACCATCACCGCCACCGAGGCTCGGAAAGCCGCCGCGTTTTTGCAAAACCGTGTTCAGGCCCCCCAGGAAACCCTTCCGGTCGCCCTGAGCCTGGACGAGGCCATTGCCCGCGTGCTGAAGTACAACCTCGAGCACCGGGTGAAAATGTTCGAGGTGTCTTTGAAGCAGCGTCAGTACGATCTGAGCATGTACGATATGTTGCCGGAACTCACCGCCCGGGGAGAGGCCGAACATCGCTCCAACTGGGATGGGTCCGTCAGTCGTAACCTGCGCACGGGCATCACTTCGACGGACTATACTACCAGCGAAGACCGCGATCAGCACATGGGGCAGCTTTCCCTGTCCTGGAACATTCTGGATGTGGGCGTCAGTTATTACAACCTGCACCAGCAGGCCAACCGTTTTCTCATGGCCAAGGAACAGCAGCGCAAGGTTGTCCAGGACCTGGTCGGGGAAACGCGTACCGCTTTTTTCAAGGTACTCGTGGCTCAGGATCTGCGCGACGATATCGGTAAGGCCCTGGCTCAGGCCGAAGAGGCCTTGTCAACGGCCAAGAGCATCGAAGATCAGCGTCTGCGACCGCTTGAAGAGGTCCTGACCTATCAGAAGAACCTGCTTCAGATGATCCGCCAACTTGAAGAGTTGCAACGTGGCTTGTCCCTGGCCAAGGTAAAGTTGGCGGCCCTTATGAACCTCCCGTCTGATCGGCTGCCGACCCTGGAAAAACCTACCTGGTACGGTTCCGTACGTGGTCTGGAGCTGACGCGCGAGTACATGGAAAACTATGCGTTCTCACATCGCCCGGAAATTTTTGAATGGGGCTATCAGCAGCGAATCACAGCTCTGGAATCCAAAAAAGCCATCCTGGATCTGGTGCCCGGCATCGGTTTCAATCTGTCCACCAATTATGATTCCAACAGCTTCGATTTGTATTCCACCTGGCAGCAAGCCTCGGTACATGTGGCCTACAACCTGATGAACCTGGCCAAGTGGCCCGCCAAGAAGAAAATGCTCCAAGTGCAGCAGAAGATGGAAGAAGCTCAGGGTTTGGCCATGGGTATGGCCGTACTTGCGCAGGTAAACCTTGCCGCACAGCAGCACGAATTCGCGGCTCAGGCCGCAAGCAGGGCCAAAACTCTGGCTGAGGTCGAAGAACGCCTGAAGGAACTCTCGGCCCGACAGGTCAGCCAGGGGCAGGGCATGCGACTGGATACCATCCAGAAAGCCGTGTCCGCCATCACCGGAAACGTGAACCGCGAGGAAGCCTTCATCAGTTACTACCAGGCCCTGAATAATTTGTTCACCGCCCTGGGTGTGGACTATCTTGATTATTCGGCCCTGCCTCGCGAATTGAACGACCTGACCGCAGTCATCGCCGGTGCCAATGCCAGACTCTGGGGGCCGGGTGACATCACGGAAGTGCTCGTTGCACCCGCGCCGACCGCAAGTGTGGAGCAGCCACTGTGAAATGGCGAATAATCCTCGCTGTCGTATTGCTGGTCTTGCTGGCTCATTCGGTATTGGCCGAAGAAGCCGTGCGTGGGCAAGTCGTGGCACGCGACAGGGCCGTGCTCTCCAGCCAACTCGATGCCATCGTCAGCACTTTGCGCGTGCGTGAAGGTGACACGTTCAAGGCCGGAGCAACGCTTATCGACCTGGATTGCAGGGGATTCAAGGCTCAACTTGCTCAGGCCGGCGCTGCGGAGCGCCTGGCCAAGGCCGTGCTACATAACACCCAGAGTTTGGCGCGCATGGAATCGGCCAGCGTGCAGGAAGTAGAAAAGGCCAGGGCCGAATTGGATATCTGCGCCCAGGCCAAGGTTTTGGCCCAACTCGACGTGGAGCGTTGCGGCGTACTCGCTCCTTTTGCCGGAGCCGTGGTTTCCCTGCCCGTAGGCAAGGGTGAATTTGTCAGCGCAGGCAAACCGCTGCTGGAAATCGTGGGCACGGATAATCTGGAAGTGCACTTCCTGTTGCCTTCCACTGCCGCACAGGACGTGCAACCAGACCAACCCTTTGTCATGGACGTGTACGAAATCAATGCCACCGTGAACGGTACAGTGCGCCAGGTCGCTCCCGTGGCTGATCCCCTGAACCGAACTATCAAAGTCTTTGGCCAATTGCGCGGAGATTCGAACGCGGTCAGGCCTGGCATGTCTGGAACCGTTGTTCTGGTTCGGTAGTGGCAGTCGCCCAATGCTCAGAAGCCTCGCCGGGGTTCTGACCCTTTTCATTGGTCCGGTCTCCTGGTCAGCCTTCCAGGAGACCGGACCAGGTGCGTTATGGCATACTCTGCCGCAAAGCGCCCGGCAGCCATAAAAGGATACTATGAAACTGGATATTTCCCGCAGGGATTTTCTTGAAGACCGCCTGTTGGCGGCACGCAGTGCACGGGAAGTCCTGCTTGTCCTGGTCAACGAGTCGCGTCAGGTCCTGCCGCATGAATTCGCGGTATTTTTACCCTCCGACCATGCCCCGGATCTGGAATTGACCTTCGCCAGTATCGTGGGTGCGGACAAGAACGTCCCATGCGTTCAGTATCTGCGTCGTTTGGAGCGCGATTGGGGCAGCCCCGGCGCACCTCGGACTCTTCGTCCCTCCGACGTCTCCCGCGCTATGAGCCGGGAATGGTCTCAGTGGCTTCCTGCCCAAGTGCTGATCTGTCCTATTTTCCTTCGGGATGGTGTTCTGGCGGGTTATTTGCTGCTTGGTCGGACTCAGGAATGGAGCGAAGAGGATCTGACCCTGGCCCGCCGCCTGGGAAAGCTGGGGGGGGCCATGCTGCGCACCCTGCGCCGGCCTGGATTTTTCAAACGTATGCGTGGCTATTTTAAGATCAGCCCCGCCTGGATCGCAACTCTGTTTTTACTTGGTGCGGGCATGTTGCCGGTGACTTCAGCTGTATTGGGCTTGGGCGAGGTGGTTCCGCTGGAGCCCACGGTGGTGCGCTCGCCCGTTGAAGGTATCGTGCAGAGTATGGTCGTGAAGCCGTTTCAGAGCGTGGACGCCGGAGACGTGCTGGTGGTTTTTGAACAGCTCAAGGTCGACAATCAGATACTGGTTGCTCGGGAGAATCTCGCCAGCGCAGAGGAAGCGGTACGTCAGGCACAGCAGGGCGCACTGTCCATGAATGATAGCGTGTTACGTTTGCCCGAGTTGGAAGTGCGGCGTGAAGAAGCCAGGGCGGAACTCTCATACCTGACGGAACTGAAAACACGCATGAATGTCGTGGCGCAGGGGCCGGGCATCGCCCTGGTGGATGATTATCCGTCATGGGCCGGAAAGTCCGTGGGTATGGGCGAGCGGTTGCTGACTGTCGCCGAACCCGATCGAATGGAAGTCAAGGTTTGGGTCCCGGCTACTGATGCCGGCCTGCTGCGTTTGGGCGACGCGGTTCATCTCTATCTGAACCTGACTCCCAATAAGCCAATCAAAGCCACGGTCCGCTCCATCGGTTACCAGCCCAGAGAAAGTCCCAAGGGGATACTGGCCTACGAAGTGTTGGCTTCCGTCGATCAGAATGTACCGGAAATGCGCATCGGATATTTCGGCACAGGTCGTATTTTCGGTGAAAAAATGCCCTTGGGTTTTTATCTGCTGCGCCGGCCACTGGCTATCGCACGCATGTGGCTGGGGGTGTGATTTTCATGAGCGCACAACACTTCCTGACATTGATAGGGCGTAAGTTTTATGCCTCAATGTTCTTCTCTGGATTGGAAGCGAGCCCTAACCCGCAAGGGAAGTACGCATGACCCAGGCCGCGACCTTGTTGCGCCCGCTGCGAGAAGACATCGACATTCATTCAGCGCCGCAGCGTGAGAACGGCGCGCCATGCTGGACCTTGCACGACATTACAGCCAATCGTTTTTTTTCCGTAGGGCAGGATGAAATTCGCATTCTCAAGCATTGGAACGCCGGGGTTCCCGAGCTTGTGGCTCTGGCAGCATCGAAGGACTCGCCCTGGCCCATCAAGCCCAAACAGGTTGAAGAATTGGCGGCCTTCCTGGCCCAAAGTCAGCTTCTGCAGGCTTCCAGCCCCAGGGATACGCAGTATCTGCTGACTCTGGCCCAGCGGCGGGAACAGAGCCTGTTAAAGCAAATCCTCCACACCTACCTGTCCGTCCGTATTCCACTTCTGCACCCGCAGCATTTTTTGCAAGCCATGCTTCCCTACACGAGATGGCTGTTCAGCCCCCTTTTTGTGCTGCTCACCGTGCTGGCGGGCCTTTGTGGAGCAGCACTTGTTTCCGAGCGATGGGGGGAGTTTACATCATATCTGCCGGACATGCTCACTCCTTCGGGCATTATCGCCATGTTGCTGGCTCTGGCTCTGGCTAAAACCCTGCATGAATTTGGGCACGCTTTAACCGCTGTTCATCAGGGGTGCCGGGTTTCGGCCATGGGGTTGGCCTTTATCGTGGGTTGCCCCATGCTTTATACCGATGCAACTGAAGCGTGGAAGTTGTCCCGTCATCGCGCACGTTTTCTGATCAGTCTGGCCGGACTTGGCGCGGAATTCATTCTGGCAGCATGGGCGCTACTATTCTGGACTCTGGTTGAACCCGGCCATCTGCGCGACGCATTGTTTCTTTTTTCCGGAGTGACTTGGCTGGTCAGCCTGGCCATCAACTTCAGTCCATTCATGCGTTTTGACGGTTACTATCTGCTCATGGATTTGTGGGGCGTCCCAAATCTTCAGACCAGGTCCTTCGCATTGGCTACCTGGAGATTGCGCAGCCTGATCTTCAAGCTGGATCAGCCAAGCCCGGACAGTGCTCCTTCGCGCACCCAACGTCTCATGATTCTCTATGCCGTATGCACTTGGCTCTACCGTTTTTTTCTGTTTCTAGGCATCGCTCTGCTGGTTTATACCTTTTTTTTCAAAGTGCTTGGAGTCTTCCTCATGGTCGTGGAAATCGGTTGGTTCATTGTCCTCCCCGTCTGGCGGGAAATCCGCGCATGGCAGGCAATACGTAAACACGCAGCAGTGCGACCAGCGGTCCTGATTTTTCTGGCTGCATTTTTGGCTGCGCTTCTGGTCATGCCTTGGCCGCACACTGTTTCCATGCCTGCGGTGCTTCAACGTCAAAATGAAGTGCATGTGTATGCACCGCAGGGGGGACGCGTGGAGGAAATGGCCGTTAGGATTGGCGATACTGTCCGCTCCGGCCAGCTTCTGGTTCGTTTGCGCAGTCCTGAACTGGAGCAGGAGCATACCGTCAGTCGCCTCAGAGTGGCTCTGGCCGAACAGAGGGTGAGAGTGGCCAGCCTGAGCGGGCGGCATGGGGCGGAACTGTCCATCCTGCGCGAGGAGTTGCGCGCTGCCTACGCAGGTTTGCGACAGCGCCAGGATGACATTTCCCGGTTGATCATGGTCTCTCCTGGCGACGCTGTGGTCATGGATATGGACATGACCGTCAAGCCTGGTTCCACCGTGAGTAGGGGTCAAGAACTGCTGCTCCTTACCGCTGCAGACAAGTGGGAGATAAACGCCTTGGTCGAGAGCGATAATTTTTCACGGTTGGCCATGAACCTCCCCGCACGTTTTCTGCCTGACAATCCGGCACTGCCCGCCACGCCCTGCGTGATTCGCCGTCTGGACAGTTACGCCGACAGAACTCTTGAGTGGCCGCTCCTGTCGAGCGTTCATGGGGGACAGATAGAGACCGGTCGCCAAGATACTTTGTTCATGCAGGTGCCGCGACATCGGGTATATTGCACCCCCGAAGGGCGTGTTGATGCACAAACCTGCATTCGTGGTGTTGTCACGGTTCGAGTCTGGACGGAATCCCTAGCTTGGCATGGCTGGATGAAGCTGCGTGTACTTTGGGAAAGGGAATTGGGGTTTTGATTCCAGTCGGGTCAACATTGTCTTGGTGCTTAAAAACGCCGATGGAAAAGCCTTTGAAGAAGCTGCGTGTCATTCTCGTAAATGTGTGTCGGCATGGTCAAGCGGATAATGTCAGGCTTTCCCCCAGAGCCTGGCTTGTGTGTGATCTTTTCTTTTCAGACAGTTAGAATGCAAGGTTTGTCTTTCTCTGGGCGTGGCGATTTTTCGTGGAGAAATTTCAAGAATGATGTATGCATTGATGATATTTATATCGGACTTTTTGTACGAAAAAAATACGTAGTCGTATTTTTAGCTCGAATAATTACGTATTTTAACTGTATTAGTGTGTGTTTAATAATTCTTTAGAGATGATGTAGATGTGTTCCAAGTATCGAATTAGCGTTCTGGATTTAAGGATTTTCCTTTTCAGATCCTCGAACTCGATGGAACTCATTATCCGGAAGGTGCATCATGCTCTACGTGTTGCCCGCGACGTTGGGTGTCACCGTAATGCTCATTCTCATGCTCAACCCTTTGGCCACCGTGGTCGGTCTGTTGGATCAACCTTCGATGCGCAAGCAGCACGACGGTTCCGTGCCCCTCGTTGGCGGCATCGCCATCTATTCCGCCCTGATCCTCTGTGCCGTAGCGGCTCCCGCCTGGCATGCGGGGGGAGGTCTGGGCTTGCTTGGGCTCTGTTTTCCCATTCTGGCCATCGGGATCGCTGACGACCGCTGGGAGGTGTCTTTCAAGGCGCGCATGGCTCTGGAAGTACTGTGCTGCCTGGCGGCTGCAGAGTGGTTTGGCGTGCGTCTTGAGGGACTCGGAGAGCTTTGGCCCGGAACACACGTAGCCTTGGGTTGGGTTGGGACGCCGTTGACTGTCTTCGGCATGCTCGGGGTCATGAACGCTTTCAACATGGTCGACGGCGTGGACGGCTTGTCCGGCGGACTCGGGTTCATGGTCTTCGGGGCCTTGGCATTGCTGGCGCTGCCTGTGAACCCTGACACCTCGCTGCAACTCTTCTGTTTTTCTGCCTCTCTTCTGGGTTTTCTGCTTTTCAATTCGCGTTTTTTTGGCCGCTCACGTGCGGCCATCTTCATGGGCGACGCCGGGACCATGATCCTGGGCTTCGCCCTATCCTGGTACTTGGTCAGCCTCTCTCAGGGTGAAGGAGCTGTCATCACTCCCGTCATGGCGTTGTGGCTCTTTGCCATCCCCCTTCTCGACACGGCCGCAGTATCCATCCGGCGCGTACGGCGCGGTTGCTCTCCGTTCAGGCCGGATCGAGGCCATCTGCACCACCTGTTTCTGGCATTTGGGTTAGACGTGAACAGGACTGTGTTGGCCATACTGTCACTGCAAGGGGCGTGTATCGCTTATGCTTTGGCCAGTCAGATTCTTGAAATTCCTGAATGGTTCAGCTTCTGGCTCTTCATAGTTTTCTTTGGAGTTTATTATGTAGCCACAGCGCATGCCTGTAGCCGCAAGGACAGTCTGAATGTCTGTTAAATTTTGATTTTATTTTTGAGAAAAAATGTGAGCAGAGATTATTTTTTTTTAAATTATTAAGATTAATAAAAGTACATATTTTTTTTAATTTTATATTTAGTAGTATATTTGATTTATGTATCGTTTATTTTTTTCGCATAATCGGGAACGCTAATTCAGTACGTACAAATTCCTCGGGAAAAGCATTATAATATGAAAATAATCAATGTTGTCGGCGCAAGGCCTAATTTCATGAAGATCGCACCGCTCATCGAGGCGCTGAACACAAGGCCGGACGTTGAGCACCTTCTGGTTCATACAGGTCAGCACTACGACCGCAGGATGAGTCAGGCTTTTTTTGAGGAGCTTGGCATGCCAAGGCCGGACATGGATCTGGGAGTGGGATCAGGTTCCCATGCAGAGCAGACTGCCTCGGTCATGGTCGAGTTCGAGAAAGTCCTTCTCTGCGAACGGCCGGATTGGGTTGTGGTGGTGGGTGATGTCAACTCGACCATGGCGTGTACCATTACGGCCAAGAAACTCGGCGTAAAAGTGGCCCACGTTGAGGCTGGTCTGCGCAGTAGGGACATGACCATGCCTGAGGAGGTCAATCGCTTGGTAACGGATCGTTTGAGTGATCTGCTGCTCACGCCCGATCGGCTTTCGAGCGGGAATCTTCTACAGGAAGGTGTGCCGGTAGAAAAGATCCGCTTCGTGGGCAATATCATGATCGATACTCTTGAGGCTCATCGGGAGAGGGCCGCCATGCTCGACGTGACTGAAGTTGTCCGCAAGAATGTTTTGCTGTCCGGAACGGACGTGCCAGACCTCTCCAGTAATTTCGCGCTGCTGACCATGCACAGGCCCTCCAACGTGGATCAAGTGGACGTGCTGGAGCCCCTCCTGGCGTTTCTGACTGAGGAGGTCGCTCCCACTATTCCTCTGATCTGGCCTATCCACCCCCGCACCGTGAAGATGCTCGAGTCATTCGGACTGTGGGACAAGGCCGCGTCGTGCCCTGGCCTTGTTCTCATGCATCCCATTGGCTACCACGAAATGCTGCGCCTCAATATGCAGGCCGTCGTCGCTCTGACCGATAGCGGTGGCCTGCAGGAGGAGTGTTGTGTCCTTGGAACACCCTGTCTGACCTTGCGTTGGAATACCGAGCGACCCGTCACTCTCAAGGAGTACGGAGGGGCAGGGGTGCTGGTTGGTAACAGCGTCGAACGCATCAGACATGAATTCCACGCAGCCCTGGGTGCCGACCGTGTGCCGCAACGTCCAGAATTCTGGGATGGTCGGACTGCCATGCGCTGTGTGACTGCCATTTTTGAAGTATAGCCATGATTGTTCATCGATCACGGGTAGTTCTAAAACCGTGACTGCTAGTGACCATCGAATACATGCTGCCACATCCTTTTCGGTTTTAGGCCAGTCACCCCTTGTGGTGCGACCAAGGCCAGTGCGTTTGGCCGTGACTTGGATTTGCGGTGTGGTCATGTACGAGATCTTCATGTTCGGACTGACGCATTATCGATTCTTTGAGCATCAGGACAAGGTGGTTCATGTGCTGGCTTCTTTCCTCTTGTCCATTCTTTTGCGTTGGTCTCTCGGCCTGGAACCGGTTGCTGTCGCAGTTGCTGCAATCTGTGTCGGCGGATTGGACGAAATGCTGCAACTCTTTCAGCCAGGGCGCCACGCAGACCCCCTCGATTTTCTGGCAAATGTCTTTGGGACCCTCTTGGCCTGCATGACGCTGGCGTTGTGGTTGCGCCCTCGCTGCACTGCGTCCTCGTGGAGAGATGTAGCGGACAAGGGAGGACACATGTGACTGGTATGTGCTGTTAACTTCAGCAAGGCTTGAAACAACTCTTTGAGATGCTTTTAATTGCATTTATCTCAAGCAGTAGTCCGCAACTAATTATATTTTTTTATTTATTTATCTGCTAAATTTTACGTAAAAAATATGCACTTATTTATCTATTTTTAAATTTTTAATATAGTAGTAATTTTATAAATATTAATTAATATTAATAATTATTTAAAAGTATATATATGTAATTTTTTGAGGTTATAATGATCGTTGAAGAATTCGTAAAGCTTTTGCGCTCTAAGGAAGATTGGCTCATGGAGCGTATTCTTGGATATTCTCGCCAGCATAACTATACAAGATATTCTTCTACTTTGCTGGAAGCGTGGCGAATATCTATCGCAGAATTGACAGAGGCTTTATCTGCTACACTTTTGTTTCATTCTGATGCAGAAATGTCACTAGATATTGGACTTGATACAGCTTTTAATGAAGATCCAGCATCACATTTCGCCATTGGTCAGGCTCGACGGCACAGGCAGAGAGGTGTCGCCCTCGAGATGTTTCTTGGACTCTTCGTATATTATCGTCGGACATATCGTGACCTTGTGCATGAATTTGTCTCTAATCAGGATGATCGAGCAAGTCTGGATGATCTTGTCATCATGATTTTTGATCGTATGAGCATCGGGTTTTGCACTGAATGGGCCAATGTCAGTGGGCAAAAAACACTGATCGAGATGGCCTTGACCTTGCGTGACATGACCAACGAGAAAAACAGATATCTGACTTTTTTCGAAAGTCTTTCTACTCCTGCCGTATTTTTGGAACCCGATCTTACCATAAGCAGCGTCAACAGTGCCGCCGTGCGCTTGTTGGACTCTACCGTCTGCTCAGGCAGAAACTATTATGCCGCAGTGGATTCAGATTACCGCCAAGAAATTTTGGGTCGCAAGCTTGAGACGGTCTATCCTTGGCTTGAGTCACTTCAAATTCCTGCACTGGCGGAACGGCGGGGGACATTCGAGGCCGATGTCTCTCAACCTTTGCCTTTCGGCGACAAACATTTTCGAGCTATACTTAACAGGCACCCTGATGTTTCGGGACGTATCGCCGGTTTTTCACTTATTCTACACGATCAGACTGACAGAATGCGGGTTCAGGAACAGATTTTGGGCATCAAAGAAGAACTTGATCGAACCTTCAACGCGATTTCGGATCTGGTTTTTCTGGTCGATAACGATATGACCTTGCTCCGGATCAACAAGGCCTTGGAAATTCGTCTGGGATGTTCCTCTCGCGAAATTATCGGCAGGACATGTACGGAGGTGTTCGGGGAATTCGATTGCGATTTTTCTGAGGGTACCACACTCAAAGAGCGTATTCCCATGGTGCTTGGCACTATCCCGGGAAAATTTTTGCTCAATTGGGATCAAATTTTTGAAGAAAACGGTTCGCCGAAAGGAACTGTTTTTGTGGCCAGAGATGTTACTGCACTGGAAAAAATTCGCGATACACTTCATGACATTGAGGACAAGTACAGGGATATTTTTGAGAATGCCCCTGTAGGTATTTTTCAGGTCTCACCCCATGGCTTTATGAGTTTGAATCAAACCTTGGCCTCCATATTCGGTTTCGAATCGACCGAAGAAATGCGACGATATTATGTTGATATTCCTAGACAAATGTATGTCAACTCAAAAGATCGTGAAGAACTCTTGAATGAAGCGACAACTACAGGCCGAGTCATGGATAAAGAAATCCAACTTCGACGAAACGGCGGAGTGCCTTTTTGGGCTAAGGTCAGTGGTCGCGCTATTTTGGACGCGAATGGTGAGGTTCAGTACTTTGAGGGATTTCTGCAGGACGTGACAGAACTTCGCTCTTCAGTGGACAGGCTTTTTGAAAGTGAGAAAAAATTCAGAGGCTTGGCTGAAACAATGCAGCAGGGTCTAGTACAAGTTGGCGTTCAGGGCGGGGTAACTTTTTGTAATCGCTACTTTTGTGAACTCGTTCAAAAGCAACGGGAAGATATCATCGGCCTCAAAATGGATAGTTTGGTTCATCCTGGTGATAAGGATACATATCTGCGAATGCTTGATACAGTGGGGTGTGGCGAGAAAATCCAGGCCTGCGACATCCGTTGGCTCGTGTCCGGTAAGCATATTTTCAGTATTGTCACGCCGGTGATGCAGAATGAAGCAAAAGAAGAATGTGTCGGCCTTTGGCTTTTGGTCATGGATGTTACGCAGCGAAAGCTCATGGAGGCGCAGTTGCTGCAAACTCAAAAGATGGAAGCCATAGGGCAACTGGCCGCTGGAATTGCTCACGAAATCAACACGCCAACTCAATACATCCTCAACTACGCCTGGTTTATAAAGGAAGCCATCGTGCACATCGCGCAGGCATTTGAAGGGCACGGAATTCTGTTTGATCGATTGGCGTCGGATCCTGACCTCGAAAGTGAAATTGCCGCCATCAGGGTCAAGGATGAAAAATCGCAGATTCCGCTATATTTGGAGGAATTACCATCAGCCGTGGAAGATGTGCTGCACGGCTTGGACAAAATCATGACCATAGTCGGTTCGGTCAAACAATTCGTGCACCCCGGCCACGACATCATGACGGACGTGGACCTGAACAGACTCGTAACGGATACGGTCAATCTGTCCCGGAACGAATGGAAGTACGTGGCGGAATTGAGCATGGATCTGGATCTTGAATTGCCGCTTGTGAGGTGCCTGGGGCAGGAAATCGGGCAGGTACTGCTTAATCTGATTGTCAACGCAGCTCACGCTATATCAGATGCCAAAGGCGATGGGGCAGTCTCTATGGGCGAGATTCATGTGCTCACGCGCAGAGACGGTGATTGGGTCGAAATTCAAATCAGGGATACCGGGAGCGGGATGCCGCAGCATGTTCAGGAGCATGCTTTTGAGCCTTTTTTCACCACCAAGGCGGTGGGAACGGGTACTGGTCAGGGATTGTTTATCGCACATCGTATTGTCACAGAAGTTCATGACGGAACTATCAGTTTTGAATCCCAGTCCGGTGAGGGGACGACTTTTACAATCCGGTTGCCCCTGAAACAGCGGCCTCAGCCTTTGATGGAGAACAACGATAATGTAGCAACTGCGTTTAGAGACAATATGAATTAGAGATACTTATCTGAACATGTCATTGGTTTTGCGGTCACGATTGCCTGCAAACTTCAAGAGTGAACGACTCGACGAACAATGATCCGGATAGTTCATCGTTCGGTTGCTGAAAATCTGGTTGCGTGAGGTGTTTTATGTGCGAAAATTACGATGGGCTTGACCCTTCTTCTCACCATATTGTGATTGTCGGCGACAATGAGAGTGAACTGCTCTCCCTGGTGCGTCTTTTGATTGGGGCGGGCTATAGACCGAGTTGCGTGCCGAGTACAGAAGCCGTGAACACGATTCAAGAGCAATGTCCGCCATTCGTTTTACTGTCGCCTTCCTTGCCGGACGGTATTGTTGTAGGGTTGTGCAGCACGTTAGCCGTTGCGTCAGAATATGAAGACGTTACTTGTCTGCTTGTGGTCTCGTGCGACGAATTGTCGAATTCTCGGCGTGATTTGCTCGGCCAGGGGGTTGTAGCAGGCGCCTTGGTCTGGCCTTCGGATGAATCCCTGGTGCTCAGTTGGTTGAGGATGTATGCACTGCAGGCCTCTGCACGCAGGCCTGCACGGGAATCCTGCCATAATTATCTTGAAGTTTACGACAAAATGCCCGTCGTGATGCTGTTCTTTGACCCAGAAAATGGACGGATAGTGGATGCAAATTTTGCAGCAGAACGATTTTACGGTTGGTCAAAATCTGAATTGCGCAAGAAGAGGGTATGGGAGATCAACACGGCATCCCGAGAAGAGATCGCCTCAGCAATGAGACAGGCTCAGGATGCCTCGCGGAATAACTTCCAGTTCCGGCATCGACTCTGCGATGGTTCCGTCAGGGATGTCTCAGTTTATTCCGCCCCAGTGCAGATTCATGGCCGATACCTGCTGTACTCAATCGTCTTCGACATTACTCTTCGCAAGGAAGCCGAGGCGGCCCTGGTCCAAGCGCGAAATGACTGGGAGAACATTTTTCAGGCCATCGGCCAGCCCGCTGTTGTCCTTGGTTGCGATTTTGAGATTCTAGCTGCCAACAGAGCGGTGCTCGACCTCACAGGACTGGACATGCAAAGTATTTCCGGCCGGAAGTGTTTCGAGGTCTTTCACAAAGGGGAAGAACCTCATTTTAATTGCCCAGTGGTAAAGATGAAGCATACCGGCGTGACCGAGCAGGCTGAACTTGAAATGAACTTATTCTGCAAAACCTACATGGTTTCCTGCACTCCTGTTTTCGATAGTCAGGGCACACTTGCCAAGATCATTCATGTTGCCATTGATGTCAGCGACCGTAAAAACTTTGAAAAAGAACTTGAAGTTACGAATCGTAATCTGAAGGATGCACTCAGAAAAGCACAGGAGCTTGGTGCTCAAAGCGAGATGGTCAGCCAGGCCAAGAGTGAGTTTTTGGCCAATATGAGTCACGAAATTCGCACCCCGCTGAATGGTGCCAGCGGGATGATCGAAGTCCTGCAGCAGACGGAGCTTGATCCGGAGCAACGCGACTTCGCACGCAAGGCGCAGAATTGCCTATCTCGTCTGAACAGACTTCTTGCAGACATTCTCGACCTCTCCAAGATTGAGGCTGGCAAACTTGGCCTGCATGAAGATGTCTTTGACCTCACGAGCATGCGCCAGCAACTGAGCGAGGTGTTTTTGTTCAGTGCATCCGCAAAGAAACTAAGGTTGGAGTTCGTTTTCGACTCGAACCTGCCGGTACAGGTCCGCGGCGACGAAGCTCGACTACGTCAGATCCTTTTTAATCTTGTCGGTAACGCGGTAAAGTTTACGGAGCAAGGTTTCGTTCGAGTCGAGGTCAAACCGCTTTCGTGGGGTGTTGATGGGCGAATGACAGTTCTTTTTACCATCCGGGATTCCGGGCCCGGAATCGCCGAGGATATTTTGAACACAATCTTTGAACCGTTCATACAGGGCGAGCAAAGTTATGTACGCGAACATCAAGGAGCAGGGTTGGGGCTGGCTATAGTCCGACGTCTGGTTGATCTTATGGGCGGGGATATTTCTTTGCAGAGCGAAATGGGTCAGGGGACGGTGGTCACGTTCTTCCTTCCTTTTGAATTAAACGCAGTCAAAGAAAGCAGTGAGCAAGTATCTGTCAATATAGTAAAGCCTCCAGTTCGGCGCATACTCTTGGCGGAAGACGATTTGGTGAATGCCATGTTTGTTGAGACAATGCTCGCCAGAATTGGCTGTCAAGTTGTGGTGGCAAGAGATGGGAAAGAAGCCTTGCGAAAACTTCGTGAGGAATTCTTTGATGTTGTACTCATGGATGTGCAGATGCCGATAATGGATGGCGTGGAAGCTACACGTATTGTCAGATCTTGGGAGGGAGGTGTCGCGTCAATACCGATCATTGCTCTTACGGCCTACGCTATGTGTGGTGATTCCGAAAAATTTCTGGCTGCGGGCATGAACGCATATTTGACCAAGCCAGTAAGCATGCAGGAGATCATTCGTACAATCGATCAGGTCATGACTGAAAATAAATCCGCGCAGGTAGAAGAGATTCAATGCTTTTCGCATCAGGCTGGAGTGTTGTCATGAATGTCGAAGTACTAGACCTTCCGAAAGTTAGCCCGCCGGTAGCAGAAGAGTATGCGCGCCTCGCTTATGTGCTTGTTGAATCGGTAAACTCGCGAATGAGCGGGCGACAAGATCTAGCTACTCTCATTGGCTCCAACCCTGTTGATGTCATGTATGAAAATCATCGTAACCATGCCTTCTTCATGGCCTGTGTCTTTCGTCTCGGAGATTACGGCATTCTGGCCAAGACATTGCCTTGGGTTTATCGGGCCTATCATAATCGTGGTTTTTCCCATGCGTATTTCACTACGGTACTGCCTGTATGGATAGACGTCATACGCGAATTCATGGGGCACGACTCGGTTGACATTCTGGATATCTACAAGTGGATGCTTGCCATTCACGAAGAGACGGTTCGAGTCTCCCTGCAACCAGCAACGGAACCTGATGCAGGCACCCTGGACTGGCAACTTGACTACGAACGGTTCCTTGACGCCTTGATGGTCGGGGATATTTATGCCTGTGACAATATAGCCAGGAGTAGAGTCGACAGTGCAGAGAGGATGGCCGATTTTTTTGTGCATGTAGTGCAGCCTGCCATGTATGCCGTTGGGGCACGTTGGGAGAACGGGTTGGTCAGTGTCGCCCAGGAACATCTTGCTTCAGCTATGGTTTCTCGCATCATGACTTCCGTATCCAGTTTCGGGTTCAGTTCGGCCCCGCACCGTGGAAAGGCGGTCATCAGTTCGGCTGTTAACGAGTTTCATGAAATTGGGGCCTGGATGATCGCTTCTTGTCTGGAAAGTGACGGGTGGGATGTGCGATATTTGGGGGCAAACACGCCACTTAAAGACCTCTTGGCCTATGTGCGTGTGGAGAAACCGGACCTGCTCTGCATATCCGTGGCGATGATTTTCAATATCAGTGCGGTCAAAGAATTAATTGACGGTGTCCGAGATGACGAGTCGCTGGCCGGGACGAAGATTGTTGTCGGTGGTCAAGCGTTGCTGCAGCACCCTGACACATTTCATCTTTTGAAGGCGGACGCCATGGCGAAGGATTGCAAATCTGCTATGGAATTGGCCCGGACATTCTCAGTAAGGAGTGGAAGTCGATGAATCTCGATTGTCCTGATTGTGGAGGCAGTGCTCTGACAGTATTTCTGGAGCATGCGGAGAATGTGATTGTGGCCAGAGCCGATCTGGATCGTCGTATTTTATACTGCAACTTGGCTCTCATGCGCCTTTTGCGTAAGAGCGATCGACCTTTGGGGATGAGGCTGGAGGATATTTTTCGCAATCCCGACGGGACGGAAGCGGTTTTTTCGCCCAGCGTGCCAGGCACCAATCCTCTTTCGCAGATCCTCAAGCTGCGGGGCAAAGAGGATCTGTACAAGGTTTTCTGCCGATTGGAGGGTGAAGAGTGGGCTCTGCTGGCAGAACGCATCGGGGGGGGGGATGGCGATGTCATGCAAGCCATGTCTTCTCTGACTAACGAACTCGTCAATATCGGTCGCGACCTGACTCGTCGGAATCGTGAATTGGCTGATGCCAAGGGCCGAATCGAAAAGATCAGTCGAACGGATTTCCTGACTGGTCTGACCAATCGGGGATATTTTATGGAACGTTTTCAGGAAGCGGTGTTTGCGGCTGATCAAAGTGATCAACCCTTGAGTTTGCTTATGGCGGATTTGGACCATTTCAAGTCGATTAACGACAGATATGGTCACAGCGCCGGTGATAAAGTTATCAAGGTCTGTGCCACCACACTTCTTCGCATTTGCCGCAGTGATGACGTGGCTGGTCGGGTTGGTGGTGAGGAATTTTTGATTTTTTTGCCGAAAACAACTGAAGAGGACGCGCAACGTGTAGCGCTTCGCATTTGTGCCATCATGCGGGAGACGGATGTCTTGGGCTATGGGGATCCTGCTACCGTGAGCATTGGAGTGGCCGGACACATAAAAGGAGAAAGTCCGGAAGAATTTCTCCAACGTGTAGACCAGGCTCTTTATCGAGCCAAGGAAAAGGGGCGCAACCGCATCAGCCTCTGACCAGTCAGGTCAGAGGCTGTTGCATATAAATAAGCGCATTCTGTGGGGTCGGCGCGGACACAACTTTTGTTAAGTGGTCCTGATTCAGAATCTTTGAAAATTTAAGCAGCTTTATTCCAAGTAGGGGAAAAATTTCTTATCTTCCTGTACCATATGTCCCAGAATGACATCTTTAACAAGAAATGAAAACAACTCTCCAACATGAACTTTGTCTTTTTTAAAATGAGCAATAGTCTGACTCATTTTTTTTTCAAGTTGCCTATGGATATTGCAATGATTTTCAACTTCTGAAAATTCTGACTCATATATTATTTTTTCTTCGTCAAAGAAATGTTGAACAGTATGAGTAAGAAGGTTTTTCGCGGAATCAAGGACAATTTTGTCAGTTTGTCCTGTGATTATTGCGTTAAGTAGTTCATTTGAGCATGTAAAAAGATGCCTGTGTTGACTATCTATAAGTAAATTCCCTGATTCGTATTCTTCTTTCCAATGTAAGCGAACGATCTGAGATTTTATTGGGTCTGAAAATTTACTCAAGCAATCTTTTTTTATTGATATAATCTCAGTGCGATTTCTTCCGTATTCTTTTGCTTTGTATAATGCTTGGTCTGCCAGATTGAGCATTTCGTCAATTGATTCTGTTGGGTTGCAAAAGCACACCATTCCGATGCTAATGGTGAATTTAATTTTTTTATTTCCATGTTTTGTTTCAATTTTTTCTATATGTCGCCGCAATCTTTCTGCAAGATTTCTTGATATATTTTCACCTGCATTGAGGAATAATATGCCAAATTCTTCTCCTCCTATTCTTCCGAATATATCAGCATCCCTTAATATTTTTTTGCACTCTATTGCCATTTCTTTGAGAACAATATCTCCTGTTTCGTGTCCATATATGTCGTTTATATTTTTGAAATGATCTACATCAAGTAGAGCCAGAGTTTGTGGTTCATTAAAACGCTTGCCTCTGATCATTTCTCTGGAGACATGTTCAAAAAAATAACGTCTGTTTGCGACACCAGTGAGTGCGTCTTCACGTGATATTTTTAACAACTCTGATTCAATTTGCTTCCTGCGCGTAATGTCCTGTATCTGTGAAATAAAAAAACGTGGAGATCCATCCGTGTTAGCCACTAAAGAAACGCTGAGAAGGATGCTGATAACATTCCCCCTTTTGTGAAAGTAACGTTTTTCCATTTGGTAGCTGTCAATGATTCCAGCAAGCATTCTGCTGACATAAACTAAATCTTCATCAAGGTCGTCTGGATGGGTGATATCTTGAAAGGTTTTGGTTAAAATTTCTTTTTCTGAATAACCAAGCATTTCACATAACGACCTGTTAACTTTAATCCATTTTCCATTTGGTGCAACAAGAGCCATGCCTATTGGTGCATATTCGAAAGCATTGAAAAAAAGACTATTTTCTTCTAGTGGTAAAGGAGCATCTAAATCATTATTCATGGTGTATTGAATATTATTAAAATATGATTATAAAATAAGAAATTGAATCATCGAACACAAAAAATATTGCGTAGCCTTACTTGCCGCGGATGGCGAACTGGCGGTGAGAAGGTCGAGTTGACCAAGTGCCTGTAGTATTCGAGAACTGGCACTGATCACAAGATTATTCCACAGTTACACTCTTGGCTAGATTCCTTGGTTGATCCACGTCTTTGCCCAAGTAGACGGCCATTTCATAGGCGAAAAGCTGTACCGCAGGAAGCACGAAAAAACTCTTTAGCGGCCCCCATATATCGGGAAGAACCCAGGAGTCTTCTACAGCAGGTGCGGCGCCGGGATTGGTCAGGGCAATGATACGTCCGCCTCTGGCTTGCACTTCTTGCAGGTTCGAAGCCACCTTTTGCAGCAGTTCATCGCCAAGCGCCATGGCAAAGGTCGGGAATTGTGGGTCGATGAGGGCGATTGGACCGTGTTTCATCTCGCCACTGGCATACCCTTCAGCATGGATGTAGGATATTTCCTTGAGTTTGAGGGCCCCTTCCAGGGCCAGGGGGAAATTCTGTCCACGCCCCAGAAAGAAAAAGCTCCTAGCGTCCGAATACTTCTGGCACAAGCTGCTAGCCTTGCCACGAATGGCCGACAGATTGCGTTCCAGAGTCATCGGGATCTCCGTCAATTCCTTCAAACAACGTTCTCGAATTTCCTCGGATAGGACTTCTTTACGCGTGCCCCAGGATAAGGTCATGAGCAGCAGCAGGACCATCTGGCTGCACATGGCCTTGGTGGAGGCTACACTGATTTCCGGACCGGCCTGGGTATAGACGACTTGATCCGATTCGCGGGCGATGGATGAACCGACCACATTGCACAAGCCAAGGATTGGCACGCCAGCCTCTTGGGCGATACGGATTGCGGCTAAGGTGTCGGCTGTCTCGCCCGACTGGCTGATGGTCAGGACCATGTCACCGGGAAGGAATACGCTGTCGCGGTAGCGGAACTCCGAAGCGATCTCGACCTGAACGGGGATTCTCGCCCAGGCCTCAAGCAGGTACTTGGCCCATAGGCCTGCGTGGTAAGACGTACCGCAGGCCACGATGGTCAGTCGCCCGGGGATGTCCAGCATGTCGAGTTCGGGAAGCGCTACCGTTCCCTTTTGGATGCGGCCGGCCAGACAATCTCGGATGACTTTGGGTTGCTCGAAGATTTCCTTGAGCATGAAATGCTTGTACCCGTCTTTTCGGGCAGCCTGGACGTCCCATGAGATATGTCTGACTTCCTTGGCTTTTGGTTTAAGCGTTTGGGTGTCGAAAACTTGCCAGGAAGATGCGTCCATTTCTACCAGATCGCCGTTGTCGAGAAAAACAACTTCGCGAGTGTAGGGCAAGAAAGCAGGAATGTCAGAAGCCAGGAAATTCTCACCGGACCCGACACCCATGAGTAAGGGACTGGCTTTGCGGCTTGCCCAGATTTTATTGGGATGATCACGTGAAATAAGGGCAAATGCATACGCCCCGTCAACCTGTGACAAGGCCCAGGATATACCTTTTCGGATGTCGCCTTTTAAACTTACGCCCTTGGCGATAACATGGACCAAGACCTCGGTATCAGTTTCGGACAGAAAGACATGCCCTTCAGCGATGAGTCCAGCCTTGAGTTCTGCGTAGTTTTCGATGATGCCGTTGTGGACAAGCGCGAATCGGCCTTCTCCATCCATGTGCGGATGGGCGTTACGTTCTACGGGCAGGCCGTGAGTAGCCCACCTGGTGTGACCTATGCCGCAGGGCGAGGAGGTCATCTCCAGGCCCGCTATTTTCTGATCAAGGGCGCCGAGTTTGCCCTCGGCGCGTATGACCTCTAATCCCTGGTTCTTTTCAAAAGCCACCCCTGCCGAATCGTATCCTCTGTATTCAAGGCGTCTTAGGCCTTCAACGATGGCAGGAATGGCTGGTCTGCGCCCTGTGTATCCGATGATTCCGCACATGTATGTTCTCCATTGACGTTGATGGACAGGTTGTTCTCAGTGACATGTAGGTCGTCAGGTCCTGGATTTTGGCACTTCGGCTGGTCGCTTTTAGCGATGGTAAGTCCTGTGAAGCAGTTTTGTCGTGTTTGTCGAAAGGTCGTCCGTTTATCGATGATTCGCCTCAGGGATAGATTTCTGGAACTATGAAGTGATACTCAATCTTTCTGGAGTTTTTTATCCAGATACTTTTCGGCTCGCTCTCGTTCTTCATGAGGCAAAATGGCTAAGAGAGTCGAGCGGTCGTTGACATGCTCAAGTGCGAGATCAAGAACCTGCTTCCATCTCCACGGGTTGATCTGCAGCGTCTTCGCCAGCAGCTGCATGCCTCGATCTCTGGAACCGCCTTGATCCGTGGTGTAACCCCAGAGGTTGTAATGCGCCGCAGCTAACGCCGTTCTTGGATCATGGGGGCGCAGGGCCAGGGCTCGTTCAAACGCCTGGACCGCTTTAAGTTTCCAAGCATCGCCTCCAAGAGAATACTCCACGCCGAGGCTCAAGGTTTGAGCATACTGACGCCACGTGAGTCCGTTGGCGGGATCCTTGTGCAGCGCAGTCCGGTAATATTCTTCGGCAACCAGGATGGCGGAAGTCGGCAGGGCTTTTGCCTGGAGGAAAAGTTCCATGGATTTGGCGGCTATGGCTGCAAGGAGAGCCGGGTTGCTGGGTTGCAGCCGCAAGGCATCTCGGATCGCATCAATCGGGGGCAATGGTTCGGGGAAAATTGTGCGTTCAGTAGGGCAAAGGTCCTCTGCCGCCAGATGCGTTCGTGCCATGCCGACAAAAAGAATGGCAATAACCAGGGTCGTCAGAGCGCCGATAGTCAGCACTGGACGCAGCCTGGGCGTGATTTCTTTGCCTGGTAGAAAAACACGCCTCCACCGTTTGTCCGTGCGCATGTGTAGGAGGTTCCATAGCAATGCGCATAGAATGCCTACAGCCAATGTGTTGGCAGGGACGCGCATGCCAAAGTCGAAGAAGCTGTGCAAGGCGAGGGCGGCCAAGCCACTGATGAGTCCAGCACAAGTCCCAAGTATCAGTGGATCGTTGCGCTTTTTCCACGCCGCGATACATTTTGCCATGAAAACCACAAATCCACTGACGCACAGCGCCAAACCGGGCAATCCCGCCTCGGCAGCGACTTCGATCCAGTCGTTGTGTGCATGTACTACGTCAAGATCGCCTCCGTATTGCGCCAGCGCGTAGGGACTGTAAGCCGTGTTGAATGCGCCCATCCCTACGCCCGTCAATGGAAAATCTGCGATCATGGGCAAAACGGAGGCGGCAATGTCCAGACGGTGTGTCAGGTCCCCGTCGTGACCGAAACGTTCCACTGTTTTCTCCAGACCGACGCCTAGTCCATATATGGCGATGACAAGGGCCACCCCCAAGATTTTCAAGCAGGCGGGGCGCATGATCCGTTTCGACGCAAAGAGTAATGCCATGCAAAGAAGGCCGACCCCGCAACTGAGAATGCCTCCTCGTGATCCCGTCAGTAGCAAAGTCACCGCCAGAATGACTCCTATGAAACCAGGCAGAATCGGTCTCCAAAACGCTTCGCTCAAAAGACCTGTCCAGCCTTTCGGCTTTGCGGTTCTGGCCTGCTCGCCCATGGCGGCACCCAGTGCCATCAGGGTGCACAGTTCCAGGAAGAATGCCAGTTCATTACGACTGATATACGTCCCGGTCACGAAGCCATGTTGTCCGTTTTTAGCCCAATTCCAGACCTGTTCCGTTCCTCCGAAGCTTTGCAGTATTCCGTAGGCGCCCTGGAAAAGGCCAAGTCCTAGTACTGTCCAGAAGACCGCAGAGGCCTGTCGACCTGACCTGATGGCGTAGACCCCAAGCAGGTATGTCATAACCATCGGTACCCATTTAAGCATATCGACCCTGCCGGAGTGAGGAGCGAGGGACAGTGTCATGGACTCGGGGATTGATAGAGGGGGAGCAAAGAAGGTTGGTCGCAAGGGGCTGATGATTTCTATAAACTCAGACGGTAAGG
>Ga0180007_10002043_pt1 | contig 24995 bp, 24 predicted proteins | sample MM_PC_MetaG_FD_121122 | JGI IMG/M metagenome (GOLD analysis project Ga0180007, IMG submission 121122) | Groundwater microbial communities from the Aspo Hard Rock Laboratory (HRL) deep subsurface site, Sweden - MM_PC_MetaG | ecosystem: Environmental > Aquatic > Deep subsurface > Groundwater... | reverse complement strand
TCCAAAAGAATTCATAACCGAAGCACTTAAACCTGCAAAAATCAGCGGAATTGAACTCGACGAAACCGAAAAACTCGCAAAAGTGTACGTAACTCAAGACCAACGCGCACTAGCAATTGGTAAAAATGGCCAAAACGTCCGCCTAGCCTCTCGACTTACTGACTGGGAAATTGACATCATGGATGCTGACGAAGCACCTGAAGGAACTACCCCAACTCAATCAGAAGCCAAAGAGGAAGTCGCAATGATTTCAGACCTCGGTTTACCGGAAGAAATCATCGCCAAACTCGCTGAAGTTAACCTAGAGCAAGTTCAGCAGCTCAAAGGTCTAACCGCAAAAGACTTCACTGAAATTGAAGGCATCTCGGAAGAAGAAGCCGCTGAAATTGTCAAAGCGGTCAAGAAGGTGAAATAATGTTTGGCTATATTGCAAGTACAAAATACATTTGACAGGGCCACTCATGCATGGTATAGTAAATAGATTTATTTCTAACCTTCACGACATATGGCCAAAAACAAAACAAAACTACTCGTAGGGATACTTGCATTAGTTGGAGTAGTTATTATTGGTGGATACTACTTCACTACACAAACTAATATGTTGCAGGGGCAATTACGAACTGTAACAACCCCAAAACTAACCATGCCAACAGAAAGTGCTAACGACTATTCTATTGCTTCAGGTACACTTTCAATGCAACAACCAGCCGCACAAGTATCAGATCAATTATCAGTAACTGGTGCTAAAGATGTTTTTATTGGAACTTTTAAAGTAAAAGCAACAGTTGAAAATTTTACTATAAAGAAATTAACATTAACCGTGCCAGAAGCAGCAGCAGATAGCGTTAATACAGTAATAATCGAATATCCAACCGATTTTGCTAACCCTTCGAATTTGGATGGAAGTGAAGAAGTCTCATTAGTTAACAATACCGCAACATTTTCTGCATTATCATTTGCAGTACCAAAAAATAATGATAACGTTATCTTTGAAGTTTATGTCACATTATCAGAACATTCAGATAAAGGTGGCTCAGCTGATACAGGTGATGCGGTTTCAATCACTGTAGACTTGGGTGAAAATGCGTTCGAAGCAATTGGACAAGATACAGGCAAGTCAATGAATGGAGGTGACCTCATCGTAAATCACCCCCTTACAACAAATAATGTTTACGTATTTAAATCTGTACCAACAATCACAACAGAGCAATTAGGAAATGGAAACCATTTAATAATGGGGTTACAAACTGAAGTTTTTAGGTTTAAAGTAGCTGCAAATAATGGAGGAGATATTGCATTAGCAGGTTTAAAATTACGTACAGCTTACTCTGGAATTTTAGAGCCAACTAATTGGGAAATGTATTTAGTAGACGCTACTGGTGATGTTTCTCTTACACAAGATAAAGGGGAAGGTATCAAAGTCGGTGAATATGTATATATGAATATTAGTGATGATATATCTAATTGGACCGGGACAGGAGTTTATGCAGCTCAAATGATTGGCGCAGGAGATTACGAAACATTTGCAGTATTAGCAACTATTATTGATAATGGAATTGATAGCGGAATAACACCAACAATAAGTGTTCAAATTTCAGCTGACACAACTGCATTACATAACAAACGTGGAATTATTCAACCAGGAAGCAGAATAACTGGTCCTTTAGCAGAAGCAGGATTTATTTGGACAGATCAACACGGTTCAGGGAAGTACCACAATGGATACAATGTGCAAGGTCTTCCAACAGGTTTCACAACATTGACACAGTAAACTATAGGATTAATTAAAAACCCCTCCTCACCGAGGGGTTTTTTTACACTTCCAAAATCTCCCAAAATATGATATAATCACTAGATAAAACCACGCAAAAAAAAGTATGGCAGACCAAGACTTCATTTCGTCCCAGGTTCAAACCGACGCTACAAAGCAGATGCAAGCAGCGACCTCAACAGGTGCGCCGGTCAAGGACATCAACCGCGACTTTGAAGAACGCGCTGTAATGGAACGTGCCCAAAAAATGGGGATGAGTTACATAGACATTGAAAAAGTCCACATTAACCCGGACCATCTAAAAGTCATCTCAGTCGAAGACGCAACCCAGTCGCTTATCGTCCCATTCTATAAAGTCGGGAAAAAAATCCGGCTTGCAATTTCACATCCCACAAACCCGGGCACCCAAGCAATTATTCGCAAATTAAAGGAAGACGGATTCGCCATCAACGTAAACCTCGCTTCGGACCCCGGCATCAAAAAAGCTCTCGCATACTACCAAAACCAAGCCGCCGTCGCCCCAATCCAAACAGAAAACATTGTCAACGAAGAAGAAATTGAATCCTACCAAGCCGAAATAGAAAACCTAGGTGCCCTTCGCCAAAAAATCCGCGAAGTCACCGCCGAAGAAGCCCTCAATTTCATCAACGTCGGCGCCCTAAAAACCGGCGCTTCAGACATCCACTACCAACCGGAAGAAACCCGCGTCATAGTCCGTTTCCGTATTGACGGCGTGCTCCAAGAAGTCCTCGAAATCGACAAAAGCACCTACAACTACATCTCAAACCAACTCAAATACAAATCTGGAATGAAACTAAACGTCGACACCATCCCGCAAGACGGCCGCTTTTTCTTCACGGTCAACAAACGCAAAATTGACGTTCGTGTTTCTTCCATTCCAACCGAATACGGTGAAAGCTTCGTTTGTCGTCTCCTCGACTCCAAGAAAAAATCCCTCAGTTTTGAAGAACTCGGATTCGAAGGTCGCAACCTCGCCCTCCTAAAACACGCGCTCACAATTCCAAACGGAATGATCCTGGTAACCGGTCCAACCGGATCCGGTAAAACCACAACTCTCTACTCACTCCTCACGGAATTCAACACCCCTGACTCAAAAATAATCACACTCGAAGATCCTATCGAATACCATCTTTCAGGAATCACCCAATCTCAAATCAACGAGAAAAGAGGGTACACATTTGGCTCCGGTCTCCGCGCAATCCTGCGTCAAGACCCGGACATTGTGATGATTGGTGAAATCCGTGATTTTGACACTGCAGAAACTGCATCTCAAGCCGCCCTGACAGGTCACGTTCTACTTTCAACCCTTCACACAAACAGCGCCATTGAAACCATCCCACGTCTCATAAACATTGGTCTAAAACCTTTCATGGTTGCGCCATCTCTAAGCATAGTTATGGCACAGCGTTTAGTTAGAAAAGTTTGCTCATACTGCGTGACACAACAACCAATGAACGAAGGGGAACGCACCGTTCTAACTAAGGCAATCGAACAAATAAAACAGATCTATCCAGACATGCAACTTTCGCTTCCCCCAACACTTCCTCAAGCCGCAGGATGCGACAAATGTAATAACACAGGATTCCTTGGCCAACTTTCAATTGCTGAAATGTTTGTAAACGACGATGCTCTTCAAGATCTCATTCTCTCAGACAAAACCACTGGTGAACTGTTCAAACATGTTCGCGCAAACGGCATGCTTACAATGGGAGAAGATGGAATTTTAAAAGTACTTCGCGGTGTAACAACTCTAAGTGAAATTGAAAGAGTTACGGATATCTCAGAGGAAAAAGTTGTAAAAAGCATTGAATCTGCAGAACTTGCCAAAAACGAGAAAGTCGAGCCACAGAAAACTCAAGAAACAACTCCAACTCAAACAGAATCTACTGTCCCACCGGTAGCAAATCAAACTACTCCACCGGTAGCTTAAGGCGGATGCATCCGTGAATAATTTTTTGCAATTACATATACATTGGATCTCATTTTTATTAATTCCATTATTTCAAGCTCAGTAAGTGCTTTGAAAAGTTCAGAGACACTTACCTTCAACCTTTCAGCCAACTGTCCGGCAGACTGAGTGTCTTCCATTAGTAACCCCAAAATCTTTTTATGAAAGCTTGTAAGCTCCGGCAACTCTGAGCTCATCAATTTAATATCTACAAATTTTGCAACATCAGCGGCGCATGTGACAAGCTGCGCACCACGCTGAATTAACATGTTTGCTCCGGCACTTGCCAAGTCCGTAACACGACCCGGGACCGCCATCACATCCCTATTTTGCTCAATCGCATGATTTGCCGTATTTAGCGCCCCGGAACGATAAGCCGCCTCAACGACCACAACACCTCTGGAAAGCGCCGAAATGAGCCTGTTACGCACCAAATATGAGCTTTTTTGAACAATGGCACCCTCCGGAGACTCGGAAATCAGAATTCCACCCTTTTCCACAATTTTTTTTGCCAATCCTCTATTATAAGCAGGCCGAATTTCCGGTAATCCATTTGCTAAAACTGCAATAGTCGACCCGGGACCTTCAAGTGCACCACGGTGGGCAGCCGCATCAATTCCATAAGCAAGACCGCTTACTATACAAATTCCGGCCTTGCTAAGGTCCCTTGCCAGGGAAAATGCCTGCTCCTCACCGTAAGGTGTACACTTTCTAGTTCCTACAATTGCAATCCGTTGCTGATTCAAAACATCCAAATCACCAATATAATAAAACTTCTCCGGGAAATCTGAAATCTCTCTTAAACTCTGGGGGTAATTTGAATCCGTAACTGAAATAGTTTGAACTTTCATGTGCAAACTCTAGCACTCAAACCTGACAAAAACCTGAATTTTTCCTGAAAAATTCCTGACAAAAACCTGAAATTCCCCACACAAAATCCTAATCCATCACTATCCTTCCCACCCTCTTAACCTGAAACTCCGGCAACCCATCAATCACGGTCGCCATATCCTCCTCCCTAACAACAACCAGCATACCCGTCCCCATATTCCAAACCTTATAAGCCTCTTCATCTGAAACTCCACCAATTTCTTGCAAACGAGTCATCATCTCGTGCGGCTCCCACAAATCATCAAACTCCGCACGCATTCCATCAGGTACAACCCGAGCAGCATTCGCCCTAATTCCACCACCGGTCACATGCACCAAACCGTGAACGTCCACCTTGCGCTCCTCTCCATACCGCCCAAGCAAACGAAGCAGCCCAGCATGGTAAATCAAACTCGGTTCCAAGGTAACTTCACCCCAAGTCCTTCCATCTCCATAACCTTCATGCGCCCACTCGGGCCCAAAAGCCTTCTCAAGCACAGCTCGCACCAATGAAAACCCATTGGACCTAAAACCGGCAGATCGAATTCCCAAAATCACATCCCCTACTGTAATCCGCGACCCATCAATAAACTTCTCCTTCTCAACAATCCCAACCGCAGTCGCATTCCAAACCACTCCCTTTACCTGCCCCGGCAACTCAGCAATCTCTCCACCCGGCACCAAAATCCCCTGCTCCAAACACGCCTTAGACAAACCGGCCATCATCGGCTCAATTTTAGCCGCATCAACTTTCTCAATATCCACAGTATTAGTCAGAGAAATCACCTCCGCGCCAACACAAATCGCATCATCAGCAACCATTGCCACCAAATCTCGCCCAACCGTATCAAACTTTTCAATTGCAGACGCAACCAACATTTTACTTCCAACCCCGTCGTCATTTTGAACCATATAAAAATCACCCATATCAATCGCCCCGCTAAATCCGCCCTCAAGCGTCACCGGCTTCCCTATCATTCGCTCATTTCTGCCCACAAAAGTCCGTTTAGCCGCGCCATACGCAATGCGTGAACACGCATCTCCAGCCTCAATATTCACACCGGATTCTTCATAAGTCGTCATTTTGCATCTGGGTTAATCATTTTATTAAGCGCGCCCTCCTTTATGTGAAAATAATCACACACCGCCGACTTTGTCCCAAAAGCAACCCTGTCACCTTTACAAAACGGACAAACATAAACATATTTATCCCCCTTTTTTGTGGGATTGAAGACAAGCTTCTGACAATCCCGACAATAAAACAACATTTCTAAATCTTTTTCTGTCATAAATCAGTACGAATCTTCATGTTTTCAGTAATTATTGACCTGTTTGTCCTATCTTCCGCAGCTCTCAAGCTGCTTAGTCCACTCGCAGAATTTCCATCGTCGGACCTGCCTTGCCACAAGTTTGCCCTGGCCTTGGACTGCATCATCTTATAGCGAGTTTTTGCATCCAATTGAAGTGGATCTCCTTGGTAAGCTCCCTCCGGTCTTGAATATGGCGAATCCGGACGCGGTGGAATTCCACCCACCTCAGGTTCCTCATATGTCGAACTCTCTGTTCGAACCGGCACAGAATAACTTGGCATAAAACTCGTTTCAGGCTCATCTTGATAGCTTGAAATCACAGGGTCAACCGGTGGCAAAGGCCTTGCTTTCATTTCTTCTATGACTTCTTCAGGAGTCATATCTTTTTGTTTTTTATAACAAAAATAACCGGCAACCAGCAGTGTAGCCACACCGGCAAAAGCAAAAATCATTCCAAACCTAGTCGCTTTATGCGACACATTTATCCCAAACTCCGGATGAAAAAAGATCGAATTCGCAACCAAAATCAAAAGTAAAGACTGAAATCCAACCGCCAAAGCAACACCACCATTCTTCCTCTTCATGAAAAAATTTCTACCGGTCAAAGGCAAAAACATCTTGAGAAAAAAGAAAGCCCCCAAAGCCGCTACCAAAATTCCAACCACAAACATCGGCCCCTGCACACCCAAATATGTCTGCCCAATTCCAGCCGCTCCTCTATTGTCATACCACGGCAAAAGAGGACTCAACATCAGAATAAAGCCACCAATTAATAAAGCTTTCTCAAGTTGAGGAAGTCTCAGAAAGCCTTGTTTTACGCGCTGAGTTAGCGACATAATACGGGGGAAATTTGTAAGCACAATTTACCAAACCCATCCCCTAATGGCAATAAAAACCATCGGAATTGACATCCGCGACCTAAACCGTGATGGCGCAGGCAAATCTCGCTACAGCAAAGAAATCATCAAAGCCATGATTTCCATGGCCCCGCCTACCGTCCGCTTCATTCTTTTTGCCAAAAAACCTTGTCCTACTTATGAACACCAAACAAACGTCGAACAAGTCCTAATTCCCGGCCGCAGCCTCCTCTGGCACCTAAACCTCAAAAAATACCTCCATTGCCACCCCGTCGACTTCTATTTAAGCCCATCCTCCTTCATTTACCCCTCACTAGCCCCAAAAACCCAACCCCTCGCCATCGTCATCCATGACATGATTGCTTTCCTGGACAAAAAAAACCATTATTGGTTCCCCACTCTAGTTGAAAACCTCACCCTCCGCCGCGCAATCCGCCGAGCCTCCTTTCTGATAACAATTTCCCAAAACACCTGGCGCGACATCATAAAGTTCGCCCCGCAGGCAAAAGACAAACCCGTCACCTTCGCCTCCCCGGCCGTCTCAGAAGAATTCAAACCCACCATTGCCCGTACCCTCGACCTCCCGGAAAAATTCCTCCTGGGCATTGGCACTCTGAGCCCCCGCAAAAACTTCGAATCTGTCCTCAAAGCTTTCGCCCATCTCGCCCCCGTCCATCCTGAACTCCACCTTGTAATAGCCGGCGGCAAAGGCTGGAAAGACTCGCGAATTTATAAATCCGTTCCACCTGAGCACAAAGACCGCATCCACTTCCTGGGCTACGTCCAGCATCAGCGCCTCCCAGAACTCTACTCTCGCGCCCAAATGCTCCTTTTCCCTTCCCTTTACGAAGGCTTTGGAATCCCACCCCTTGAAGCAATGGCCTGCGGCTGCCCCGTAATCACCGGTAACATCTCCTCCCTCCCGGAAGTCGTTGGCGACGCCGCCATGATGATAAACCCCACCTCCATCACCGCCCTCACAGAGGCCACCGAAAAAATGCTCGATCCAAAAACCCGCCTCAAATACATAGACCTCGGCTTCCAGCGCGTCCGCTCCTTTTCATGGGAGCGTTCAGCAGAAGCTATTTTGGAGAAGATCCTTGAGCTTATTTAATTCCTCCCAAACTGCTTTCAATTGTTTGCTGATAATTGTTCTATACATCTGAAAGCTGCTCATCGAGCGACTTTCCAAGATTAACCTGCTTATCTAATTCCCGTAAAATCTCAGCAATTTCCCTCGTATTTTTCTCAAGACTCATATCATAAGATGCGTCATTTTTTCTCATAGGAATGTGATTTAAGTGTAACTTCTTTACTCCTTTCATCAATGGTTATTTTAAACTCTTTGAATACATCTTTCCTACCTAAAAGTGGCATTGAAGCAATTTTATTATCAGCGAAGCAAAATTTAGCCCTAAATTTATGACCTTCTATGTCTACATTCAGACTAAACTGCTTTGCCCTAAAATTTGAATCATCTGCATTCGACAATAATATGGTTTTACCTTTCGTCCAATCTAATCCAATCCTCATTGCATCTGATCTCGACAAAACAGAATGATCAGCTCCACTATCTAAAAGTGGAATAAATCGAACTCTTTCCCCTTTATACTCAATTGCAACCGGAACATGCGGCCTATCTTCAAAATATGGAAATTTATATGACATAATTCTGAGCCCCCATAATAAAAGCTGTCATAACATCTGACTTTAAATAACCTTTCTTCACCGCATTTTTTTCCGCATCCAAAGAATCCTTACCAAAAGCAACAATTTTACCATCAACTACAGCAGCTGATTGCCCTGCATGCTTCTTTTGCATTATTTTCGATATTTTTGGAATTTTTGTCATATTGCTAATAAACTCATAAACATTATAAGTGATCCTTCAAGTTTTTTGTAGCCTAAGAAATCACCCACCAGATCAATTATCTGTTGTCCAACTCTCTACAACACCCCAACACTATTCAAGCAACCTCACAAACTCCTCCACCATCCTCTCAATTGAGTAGTGCTCTTTTGCGAACTTCTTACCGGCCTTCCCAATCTTCTCCCTCAGCCTGCTATCCCTAAGCTTCCTCACCGCTTTATCCATTTCAGCAAACCCAGCCCCAACCACCATCGCCTCACGCCCATTTTTCAAGTCGAACGAAATCCCACATTCCCGCGTCACCACCGTCGCCGTTCCGGCCATCATTGCCTCAGCAGCAACCATCCCAAATGGGTCGAATTCAGTCGACCCCAAAATGAAAACATCAAGGGCCTTATAAAGACTCGTCAGCTCACCCCGCGCCAGACTGTCCACATGCAAAATTCGGTCCCGATTTTTTGACGACTCAATAGCACTCAAAAGCGGCCCCGACCCCACCAAAACCAGCCTCATATCAGGTTCAGTGTCGACAAGTCTGACTATTTTGTCCACACCCTTGTCCACAGTGAGTCGACACACCGTACCCACCCCAAAACCCCCCTTCAAAAACGACAAAATTTCCTTCCTGAGTGGACGTGATTTTTCAAGCTCAACCCCACACGAAGTTGCCACCACATTCTTCGCCGGCACCTTCGTAGCCATCGCCCTGCTCGTCACAACCACCGTGACAAATCGGGACAAAAACGAATACCAAATCCTCCACGGATTCCCCCTTAGCCACCGACCAATCCGCGCATGTTCGAGCCACAGCACTTTCATTCCAAAAATCCGACCCCATGGCGTCATCATTAACTTCTCCCCAAATGACAAACAGTACAGCGTGTCCACTTTCCATTTCCGCCTGGCCCGCCATAAATAAAAACCACTCAGTATAAACAACACCGGCGACATCACCGTAAACAAAACCAACCAAATCTTAGTCACAGGCGGCTTACCAAGCCAAGCCCGCCGTTTCCCATCCCATTCCCCGAAAAGCAAAACCGGACAACTCCCCAAAAAATACGTCTTATATCCACGCCCACGCAGCCTCTCCATCAGAGTAAAAGTGTGCACCTCTTCCCCTCCCATTCGCGCTTCCAGCGGAAAACGAGTGACAAGAAGCCTTCGTTTCGCTAAAGTTTTAGTAGATTTTTTCATCGCTATCATGAAAGCAAAAAACACCCAAAATTTCCAGACAGTCGGTCTAATTGGCCGAACACGTCTTACGGATAAAACCGCTTTCCTCCTGAAACTCAAAAAATATCTTGAAGAAAACAAGAAAACTCTTCTCTGGGACAACCACATGAGCGCAATTTACGGCGACAAACAAGAGCACACCGTAGCTCACATTCTTAAAAACGCAGACTTGGTTTTAACACTCGGCGGTGACGGAACAATCCTAAAAATCCTCCGCGACCTCCCAAAAAGAAAAGACCTCTTCATTTGCGGTATCAACCTCGGAAACGTTGGCTTCAACACTGAAATCCGCGACCCAAAAAAAACCTTAAACTACCTGGACGAATTCTTCAAAGGCGAATACCACGTTGACGAACGTCTAATTCTTCGCGCCACCCTATACAGAAATGGCAAAAAAATCTCCACACACACCGCTCTAAACGACGTTGTAATAAATCAGGGCAACTTTGCTCGTTTAATCTCTCTTCGCGCTGAAATCGACCAAAGAAAGATGATTTCATTTAAATCAGATGGAGTAATACTTGCAACGCCAACCGGCTCAACCGGCCACTCACTTTCAGCCGGCGGCCCAATCATCCACCCTCGCATTGAAGCTTTCATTTTCACCCCAATCTGCCCGGCCGTCCTTTCAGTCCGGCCTATAGTCATCCCCGCAAACCGCCAAATCACCGTCACCCTGGAAACCGAACGCCGCTACAAAGACAACACAATCGGCCTCACAATAGACGGCCAAATTGTCCTCCCCCTCCAATACGGCGACCAAATCAAAATCCGCCGCTCCTCTCGTCGCCTTCGCTTCATAAGAAAAGCCACCGGCGGCGGCAGCTATTACCGCCTACTGCGCGACTCACTCAGCTGGGGCAAAACAGCTTAATCCTGCCTCCATTTTCTCCCCATCCCCAAACGCGGACCTCTCCTTTTTAAAGTCGGCACAGCATTTTTAATCTGCTCTCTCGCTTGACCGGTAACAGGTGAAAAATCCGGAGTTTCTGATGCAGCTGAAATAATATCAGACAGCTCAAACGAAATTTTGACCAAAAATGCACGCACAGACCTTAAATCATCACCCAAATCCGGCTCCTCAACAAAATTAAATAGAAAATCGTCTAAAATTTTATTGATCAGAAAAATACATCTGCTTTGTGTAATTTCCGGTAGCGTAATCGCTTCAGGGTCAATTTCCTCACCAAACGGACAAAATTTTGGTGTAAGATCATCTCTTCTTATCTCCTCATCTACCCGACCCATCAAACTATTCAAACTTAAAGCTAATTTCACCCTATCCTCTCCGGAAAGCATCTCCAAAACACCATTGCTGTTAAACCGAGCCTTTAAAATATCCATAAGCCTCTGCTTGCTCAACCGGACGGAAAATTCCTGTCTATCTGTCGTGTTGCGAACCCTATCCATTTTATTTAAATATGGACGTCAACTTAACACATTTGCTTTACATGCACAACAAACATTCTATAGAAAAGAACGAACACATTACAACGCCGCCTGCGCCGCTGAAAGTCTCGCAACTGGCACTCTGTATGGACTGCAACTGACATAATCCAGGTCAATTTCATGACAGAACGCAACTGACCTAGGTTCTCCACCATGCTCTCCACAAATTCCAACCTCCAAATCCTTCTTTGTGCCTCGTCCAAGCTTCACAGCCATCCTCATCAGTTGTCCAACTCCCTCCTGATCAATCGTCGCAGTCGGATCATCCGCATAAAGCGCGTTGTCCACATAAAACGGCAAGAAATTCCCCGCATCATCCCTACTCATCCCAAACGTCATTTGAGTTAGATCATTTGTTCCAAAAGAGAAAAAGTCAGCATATTGTGCAATCTGATCAGCTGTCACACAGGCTCGCGGCAACTCAATCATTGTCCCAACCTTCCAGTCAAACCCTTCCGCTCCTTCCTCCTGCGCCACTCTTTCAATCAAAGACCGCAAAACTTTCAGCTCACTCACGTGTCCAACCAACGGAACTTCAATTTCAACAACAGGTGTCACACCATCACTCAAAACAGACTTAGCAGCCTCAAAAATAGCCCTCACTTGCATTTCATAAATCTCCGGATACGTAATACCAAGCCTACATCCGCGGTGTCCCAGCATAGGATTAACCTCATGCAGCGCCCCAACTTTCTCTTTCAAAACCTCAAATGAAACCCCCATTTCCGCAGCAACGGCAGCAACTTTCTCATCCGTATTCGGCAAAAATTCATGCAAAGGCGGATCCAAAAGCCGAACAGTCACAGGAAGCCCGTTCATAGCCCTGAAAATGCCCTTAAAATCCTCTCTCTGCATTGGTAAAAGCTTCTCCAAAGGAGCCTTCCTGGCCTCCGCATCTTCAGACAAAATCATCTGTCTAACATACATAATCCTGTCCTCATCAAAGAACATATGCTCGGTCCTACAAAGTCCAATCCCCTCCGCCCCAAACTTCCTTGCAACTTCACTGTCATGAGGCGTATCCGCATTCGTCCGAACCTTAAGCCGCCTATACTTGTCCGCCCACTGCATCAATAATTCAAAATCATCATCCAAATCCGCATCTTTCAAAGGAGCCTGCCCGCGAATAACCTTTCCGCTCGACCCGTCCAAAGTAATCACATCACCCTCCGCAAAAACCTCTCCGTTAACCTTAAAAGTCCGCGAACTTTCATCCACCAAAACATCCTTACAACCCGCAATACAAGTCTTACCCATTCCACGAGCTACAACTGCCGCATGGCTGGTCATTCCTCCTGTCGAAGTCAAAATTCCCTTTGCGCTGTGCATCCCATGAATATCCTCCGGACTTGTCTCTTTTCGAACCAAAATAACACTCTCACCTCGACCCGCCCATTCATAGGCATCATCCGCAGTAAAAACAATTTTCCCACATGCCGCACCTGGAGAAGCCGGCAAACCTTTTGCCAAAACTTCAAACTGAACACTCTCGTCAATAGACGGATGCAGCAAAATATTAAGCTGATTCGGGTCAATTCGCTTCAGCGCCTCCTGCTCTGAAATCATTCCTTCCCGAACCATCTCCACCGCAATCCTAATAGCCGCCTTCACAGTCCTCTTCCCGCTGCGAGTCTGAAGCACAAAAAGATGCCGATTCTCAATTGTAAACTCAATGTCCTGCATGTCTTTGTAGTGATCCTCAAGCATTCTCTGAATGTCTATAAGCTGGTCATAAATCCGCGGCATTCTGTCTCTAAGATTCGAAATCTCCATAGGTGTGCGAATTCCCGCAACCACATCTTCACCCTGCGCATTCGTTAAATATTCCCCGTAAAAAACCCTCTCCCCGGTGGACGGATTGCGGGTGAACGCCACTCCGGTTCCACTATCATCCCCCATATTCCCAAACACCATTGCCTGAACATTCACGGCCGTCCCCATATTGTGTGGCAAACCATGCAAATTCCGGTACGTAACCGCCCTTTTGTTTGTCCAAGACTTAAACACCGCCAAAATAGCCAATTTTAGCTGCTCCCGCGGATCTTCCGGGAAACTTTCACCCTTTCTAGAGCGCACAATCTCCTTATAAGTAGACACAAGTCTTGTTAAGTCTTCAGCTGTCATCTCCGTGTCTAGTTCAATGCCCTTTTTCTGCTTAACCGCCTCAAGCGCATGCTCAAAATGCTCATGCCCTATCCCCATGACCACATTTCCAAACATATTAATAAACCTCCTGTAAGAATCATAACAAAACCTTGGGTTCCCGGTTTGAGAAATAAGTCCCTCCACAGTCTCATCATTAAGTCCCAAATTCAAAATTGTATCCATCATTCCCGGCATTGAAACCCTGGCACCAGACCTAACAGACACCAAAAGCGGATTATGTTTGCTGCCAAATGTTTTTTTCATTGTATGCTCTAACTCATCCATTTTTTCAGACAATTCTTGCTCAAACCCCACCGGAAAATCCCCATGTTCAAGGAAATAATTACAGGTTTCAGTCGTAATTGTAAAACCCGAAGGTACAGGTAGCCCCATTTTTGTCATCTCTGCCAAATTCGCTCCCTTTCCGCCCAGTAAATCTTTCATTGTCTGGTTACCTTCAGAGAACATGTAGATATTTTTCATTTGTGGGATAGGTTATTTTCCGCCGCAACTCTACAAAAATCCGCTCTCCAGCGCAACAAAAAGCAATCCAAAAGCCCTTGCCCCCGCCCGCTTTTCCCTTTGAAAACTACACACTTGACCAAACGCCCCCCCATGCTATAATAACAAGATTTATATTTATTTTCATTAACTTTAAAAAAATGAAAAACAAAAAATTCCTTATCGGCCTCGTTGTCGTCCTCATGGCTGTAGCCGTTGGCGGAGCATATTACTTTAGTCAAACAGAAAACCTCCAAGGTAACCTAAGGCAAACCATTCAACAAGTTGCCGCAGACAATGATGTGGCTTTCACTCTTGGAAGAACGCCCACAACAACATTCTCACCAGGTCAACAGGGAGTTGAATTACTGAAGCTGAATATTGCAGCAGATCAAGATGTAACCATGCGTAGACTTTACTTTAGTATAAATGCATCAGGTAGTGGACTGGTTAATAGTGGGGGAGGATCCGGAACTGGATCCGTAAACTTTTCAAACTTAAGAATGGTAGATCTAAGTACCGGTTCAGTCATTATGGGTCCGGTCAATTACATACCAATTGTGAATGACTCCTCTTGGACATACAATTTCACAAATACAATCCAATTAACAGCTGGCCAGGTGTTACGAACAGCATTTCTAATGGATGTTGAAAACGAACCAACTCTTACTAATACACCTACAACAGTTTATGCAAAAATACTAACACCCGGAACTAGCGACTTCAGTTATACCGGAAGTGGTTATGTTTCAACTGGAATGATTTATCCGGGAGTAGACCTTGTTGGCCCAACCCTCACCGCTCAATAATTTTTTGAAGCAAACAAAAACCCCGCCACACCGGCGGGGTTTTTTAATGCAATTTCTTAGAGACCTAACTGTCTTTGAAGAGAAGTCTCATCAGCAAGTCCATGCTCGATCATACTGTGAATGATCAATGCAGCATCTTCACGTCTGATTTGATCATCAAATCCTCTGAAAGACTTAGTAATTCCACCGGTTGAAACTACAAAGTATTCGTCATCCAAATCAAGGTCATAAATTACACCTTCATCTTCCATCTTATTCATAAGATCTTCATACCAAACGCCACCATAGTAACTGATATTTTCATCAGTTACATTTGCCCCCAAAGCATTCCCAATTCTTAGCGCTTCATAAAGCACCTTGAAAATTTCAACTTTGTTGATGGTGTCTAGTGGTCTGAAAGAAGTTACATAATCAGTGCCATCACCACGCATAGTTCCAACACGTGTTGCTCTGTCTACGTTTGTATAGATCCAATATGTATCTTGAGTAAATACAGGCATGTCGTAAAAACGACTTTTAAGCTCTGTAGCTTCAGTAGTTCCCATCACACCGTAATATTGGTCTTCACCGTCAGCAATTCTTGAAGAAAGTGCAGCAGCACCAACACGGAGAGCGTCGTCACCAAAGCCAAAAGTATATTCGTCATAACCGTACATAAGACCACGTTCGCAAACGTCAGTTATAACTTCCAGGTAAGACTCAGGAACATCTTCCCAAAGTCCACATTGATAGTCTTCTTGGTCCTCAGGCATTGTAACCTCGGTAGCCATACTTGTTGGAGCGACCATCACAGTCCCAACAATAAAAGTAAGTAATAATGTAGTAATTTTTTTCATGATATAAATTTAAATGATAATAAAAAACACTAACAGCACAATAAAACCGCCGTTTAGTAAATTTGTTACATTTTCTAACGAAACCCTACACCCCCTTCCTCATTTTAATCGCTTCCTCAAGCCGTTTCATGGCCAGCACAAACGCTGCCGTACGGTAACTGCACCCATACTCTTTTGAAGTGTCCTCAACATTCTTCCACGCATCCACCATTTTTTTGCGAAGCCTGTCTTTCACCTCATCAAGCGGCCAATACAAATGCATTTTATTCTGCACAAGCTCAAAATAACTCACCGTCACCCCTCCTGAATTCGCCAAAATATCCGGAATAACCACGACCCCGTTAGACTCCAAAATCTCATCCGCCTCAGGTGTCACCGGTCCGTTCGCAAGCTCCAAAATCACTTTTGCCTTTATCTTCCCCGCATTCTCCCCCGTCACCTGATTCTCAAGCGCGCACAAAACCAAAACGTCACATGGGAGCTCAAGCAAGTCTTCATTAGAAATCATTTCACACGCATCACCGGCCGCAAAACAACCTCCAACACTGCCTTTTTCAAGCTTACAACTTACCGCCGCATCCGGTTGCAGCCCATTTTTACAATGCAAACCACCTTTGGAATCCGAAACCGCAATCACTTTATATCCCTCACGGTGCAAAAGTTCCGCCACATTAGCTCCGGCATTTCCAAATCCCTGTACTACCACTGTCATCTCGGAAGGCGAAAGACCCCGCTCCCTCGTATACTCCTCCAAAACATAAACTCCTCCCTGACTCGTCGCCGTTTCACGACCCTCGGACCCGCCAATCGCAAGCCCCTTTCCGGTCACAACACCCAGCATATTTTCACCATGTTTTTTTGAAAATTCGTCCGCAATCCACGCCATAGTTTGAGAGTTGGTGTAGACATCCGGCGCCGGAATGTCTATGTTCGGCCCAATAAAATCTGAAATCGCTGAGGTATACCCACGAGTAAGCGCTTCAAGCTCCTTTTTTGAGAGAGAATGTGGATCCACAATCACTCCACCTTTCCCTCCTCCAAGCGGAATATTCACAACTGCACATTTAATGGTCATTAAAGTCGCCAAGGCCTTCACTTCATCCATATCAACATAAGGGTGAAACCTAATTCCACCCTTATATGGCCCACGAACATTATTATGTTGCACCCTAAACCCCGTAAAAACCTTCAAAGTTCCATTGTCCATTTTAACAGGCACACTTACCTCAACAGTCCTCTCCGGATGACTCAAAATCTCCTCAACCGCCGGGTCTAAACGCATAATCTCAGAAGCCTTGCGAATCTGCGCAAGAGAGTTTTCAAGTAAATTCATATCATGCAGTTAAATAATCAAGAACTATCTGAGCGGCTTCTCGCACCTGCTCAGGTCCAGCGTTTACTATACAAGCTCTCACGGTATTTCGTCGATCTTTCTTTTGCCTATCTTCTTCGGAAAAGAACAAATTTGCAGGCATCAAAACCACACCAAGTCTCGCAAGTTCATAAATTTTCTGCTCAGGAGATACGTCTGTCTTTGTACACCCTTCAATATCATTCAAATCAAACATGGTGTAATACATATTATTTTCATGCGGCAACCTCAAGATCTGATTAAAAATATCCCTATTTTGCGAAACCAACTGTCTGTAATCTTCACGCTCCTCGGATCCAAGCAAAATATGAGCTGTCCCCAAGAACTGAGCCGGCCCCGGAACAAATGTTGTATGAGCAAATTCCCCATGAATTCCACCCGGCCCCTTTGCAAAAATAAATGCAGTCTTAAAGTCGTGCCCATCCGGCAGCATTCCTTTAAAAAGTTCATTCGTCAAAAATTCATTTGCTTCTTTGGTAATCAAAACATCACCAAACCTAAGCCCCGTACTTCTCTCAATTTTAGACCTAGCCTGAATCCTAACCGTCCTTTTTGGACAAAAATCAACCATTCCCTTCTTATCTTTAAAAAACGCGCTGTATACCTCATCTGTCACGGTAAGCGCATTCTGTTCCTCCGCAAAATCTGCAAAAATCTGCACCGACTCTTCATCCATAGAAAATCCGGTCGGATTGTTCGGATCAATCAGCAGCACCGCTTTAATTTTTTTAGCCGACTTCAAGGTATTAAGGCCATCCTCCGTAATCTTTCCGGTAACCGGATCGAACGAAACTGAAAGCGCCTCAATTCCCCGCCTTTCAATAATTGCGTTATAAGGTGAATACACCGGCGACGAAATCACAATTTTATCGCCAGGCCCCAAATACTGAATTCCTTCTTGCCCAAGCAATTTGAAAATAGTCCCAATCGCATGTGACGCCCCGGCCGTAAAAATAATATCTTTATAATCAATTGGAGTATCAATTGTCTTCATATGCCACCACGCCACAATCACCCTATTCAAAAGTTCACCCTGCGGGTCATGATAAGTCCCCCCACTCACAGTCGAATATTTAAAAATTTCATAAAGCACGTCATACACGGACCACTCAATGTCTTGCTCACCGGCAATAGAAATCGCCTGCTGAATGAAGTCACTCAAATCCTTTAAATTTCTCTCCGCAACAGCCGGCACATAATGAGCTCTGGCACTCGCACCTATATGCTCCAAAATTTTGTCCTCCTGGTCGTTTTTGAAATCAATGAACCTGAGCCCAGGTTGATTCAATTTCGTGTCTAAAAACAAAAGAAATGACAAAAAATTTCTTCCCCTCTGTCCAGGCGCAAAACCATATCCCGGATCCCCTCTTGAAAGATCAATCACCTGGTCCGCTCCCACACTTTCTCTAGCAATATTCTGAAGCAGTCTGAAAATTTGAAAGGGGTTATTGTACTCCACCGAGAACCCCCACTGGTTATCATATAATTTCATATTTTTTTTGAGAAGAAATGCGAAAAGAGCCTATATCCATTCCCGCCCCTGTAGCAAGCCATTTTCTCACTGGAAACGATCAAAATATTTTCTAATAAACTCTGAAGTCTTCTCTTTTTCTCTTATAAGCTCATCTTGTAACTTCTCCAAAATTATATAAAGCACCAACTTTTCTTGATGATGTTCGCGAATTATTTCATGTAGCACTTTAAATTCCTCATACGACACCACATTTTCAGCCTCATGTCTGTCAATAGGCTCAGAAACCGCATCCACATGCACTACATCTTCAGTTTGACTAGTCAAAATATCCACCTGTATAGGCGACGACTCATTCTCCTCATCCTCAAGCGCAGTAACAACATTTTGTATAGGCGAACTAGAAAACATAGATTCTTGCTCAGGCGGTCCAATTTCACTCAATCCTTCTTTACTTACAATATAGTGAAACCCCTGTGGAGTTTTGACACGTTGAGCCTGTAGCTCTCCTTTTTTAATCAGTCGACGCAAAGTCTGCTCAGACTTTCTCATGATTCTAGCCGCCTCCTGTAATGTAACATAATCGTCATTCATAGAATTTGTATAGGCGTTGTATAGTCGGAATTCCGCTAACACATGCTAAAAAACACAATTCGACTATACATCGAAATAGACAACATTGTATAGGCGAAATGTTGACTAGTCAACCGCCTATACACGTATGTGCAAAACTCATAAAACCGCAACCACAAGCCACTAGCGAAAAGCCACAATTCAGGTCAGTCAATATTGACACGAATTTTCCATAAAAAATTTGTATAGGCGAATTACACCACTTTGTATAGGCGGCAGTTTTGACTAGTCAACCGCCTGTACACGTATGTGCAAAACTCCTTAAGGCGCATCCAAAAGCCAATAGCGAAAATTCACAATTCAGGTGGGTCAATATTGACAAAAAATTGACAAAAAAAACATTGCATAATTACATTTCACCCCAAAAGCAAGCTTGTACAAAAAATATCTTTTTGCTAGGATTTTCTTGCTATTAATTTCCACGCCGTGGATATAAGACTTTCTTGGGACCTGTTTATTATCGTTTTTTTCGGGATAGTTATCGCGTACAGTTTTATTATTGGAAGAAATCAAACATTAAAGGTTATCATCTCATCTTACATGGCAATACTTGCTGCGGACGGACTTGGTAATCTTACAAACGACTATATTTTACCGAATGTAAACGCCCTATCTCCTGCTGAATCTGATCAATTCCTCATCCTAATGAAGATTTTTATTTTTGTAGTAGTAATTGTGCTTTTATCAATAAAAGGAGGATTTTTTGTAGATATCATGGAAGAAAGAAAAATTCCGGTAAGAATAATGGCAACACTCGCTTTCGGTTTCCTAAACGCAGGCCTGATAGTAAGTACAATTCTAGTATATATTTCAGGTGGATCTTTCGTTTCAGGAACAATGGAGTTAACAAAAACAACAGAACTTTATCAAGAATCAGAATTGGTTCAATTGATGATAAATAATCATAATTTATGGTTTGCCCTTCCTGTTTTTGCAATCGTATTAATCAGCATTTTTGAAGCAAGAAAAGTAGTTGTGAATTAAATCTCTTGCCATCTCGCGTTGTAGCTCATACAATACTCGCGTTTTATCGGGTCAGTAGCTCAGTTGGTAGAGCAACAGCCTTTTAAGCTGATGGTCCCGGGTTCGAGTCCCGGCTGACCCACCACCTAAAACTTTTCCACTTTTCCACAAAAGAAGACTTTCTTCAGTGTCATAATCGACATATACATTTTGGCAAATCTCCAGGTTAAAAATCGTCCTCAAGAACAAATAAAACATCAAAAAAGTTTTGCACAATTGCTGCACAATTAGCCGTGTAAAACTATTCAAACAAGCCACTAAACATGCCATCAGTTTTTACTTTCACACCTGAAACCACAGAAAGCTCCCTGTAAAGTTCCTTTTCTTTTTTACTCAGTTTTGTAGGAATCTGAATTTTTACTTTCACAATATGATCACCCAATTTGTCAGTTCTAACAGAAGGAGCACCCTTCCCTTTAATTGTAAATTCAGTTTCACTCTGAGTCCCAGCAGGAATATTTAATTCTTCCTTTCCATGCACAGTATCAACTTTAATTTCTCCACCCAAAACAGCCTTTAAAAGTGGAACGGTTTCCTCTGAAAAAATTGTTCTACCATCCCTTGTAAATTTATTGTGATCCAATACTCTCACATGCAAAAAAAGATCACCATAAGGTCCACCTCGGACACCCGCAGATCCTTTTTCTTTTAGTCGAATTGTTGTGTTGTCTTCAACTCCTTTTGGAATCTTCACACTGATCTCATTTGTTTCTTGTACACGCATTTGTCCATTACATTTTGTACACTTTTTCTCTGGAACTTCACCCTCGCCTAGACATTGTGGACACACTTGACTACTTCGAATATTCCCCAAAATTGTTTGCCTAGTTTGATGAATTTCACCTTGTCCACCACATTGAGCACAAGTGATAATTTTTACACCCGGTTCACTACCATTGCCGTCACACTGTTTACATTCTTCAGGCTTAGTAATTTCAAGATGCTTCGTAGTCCCAAAAACCGCTTCCTCAAATTTCACCTGAATCTCAACTTGAATATCACCACCCCTTACTGGACCTGGCTTATTATTCCTTCTCCCGGAATATCCATTGCCCTGTCCAAAAAAACTTTCAAAAATGTCCGCAAATCCACTGAATTGATTAAAATCGAACCCAGCGCCACCTCCGGGGAATCCAGCGCCACCTGGGCCTGTGGATTGCCCAAATTGATCATAGTATGATCTCTTCTGTTTGTCGGAAAGAGTTTCATATGCTTCTTGCACCTCTTTAAATTTTTTCTCAGCTTCAGGATTATCAGGATTTCTATCAGGGTGATGTTCTTGAGCTTTTTTTCTATAAGCTTTTTTTATATCAGCATCTGAAGCGTTCTTTTCCAAACCAAGAATGGAATAGTAGTCGGACATATCTCTAAATTAGTAAACAACACTTTATAGATTTTATTTTTTTTCGCAAGAAATAAAAGACAATATTACGAATAATTGACAAGCGAATTGCAGTGCAATGTTTTGCACATAAAAATAATGGCGGCAAATAAACAAATGTGCAAAAAACCTGACAAAAACCTGAAATTTGTATAGGCGAATTACACCACAACTTGCGTGTATAGGCGGAATTGTAGTGCAGCAATAATCCTAACCATAAAAAATAGACATTTCAACCTTAAAAAAAAACGAATTACACAACAAAAAAAACCAAAGAAAATCAGTACAAAACAACAAAAAGACAACGTGTAAAACGCCCAAAACGCCGCAACAGTAAGAACAAAAACACATTTTGACTAGTCAAAAAAAATACACCCCGACTAGTCAAAACCGCTGATTTTCTAAAAAAATTCATGTCAAGTTTATGTCAAGTTTGTAAAAAAGAATCTTGCAAGTGTAGACAAGATTCAATAACCTGTCTAGGACTTATTTTTTTTGAGCCTTTGGTCCCATCGTCTAGGGGTTAGGACATCGGATTCTCATTCCGAAAACAGGGGTTCGATTCCCCTTGGGACTACCATGAAACTATGTCTACTCTTGTCAACAAGGAAATTGAAACAGATTGTCCACAGTAGACGTTAAAAGACACGAGCCCTGATAAATAGACACAAACAAGAGAAACACTAATTTACTTACGGATTCTTACCTCTCCGTTCATTGAAATCTCGGGCGCACATTAGATAGGAAAAATAATGGGCGCAAAAAAAGACACACAAATTTCTTGATTCAGAAATAGTGTTCTTTCTCTATTTTATTATATGATTCTACTGCTTTATTTTCGGTCGAAGCAGTAGGTAAGCTTTTTGGAATGCTTATTCATGAATTTTTTATTTTTATAACGAATTTGATATTATGACTTTCTCATTCGTTTACCGAAAATTCCGAAAGTCTATTGCCGGGTTTACACTTCTAGCTTTGCTTTCAAGCTTTGCTAGTTTTGTAGGTATTGCTTCTGCAGTTACCACATTCTCGGACGTTCCTGCTGAGCACTTTGCATACGACCAAATCTATGAATTGGTTGATCAAGGTGTAGTCAGTGGATACGAAGACGGAAATTTCGGTCCAAATGACGAGCTCACTAGAGCTCAACTGGCCAAAATCGCGGTTCTTGCGTTTCTTGGTGAAGACGAACTCGATTACGAGTACGATGCCGGCTTCACTGACGTAGAATCAAGTGATTGGTCAGCCGTTTATATTAACACTGCACACAAACACGGAATTGTTGGTGGTTACACTGACGCAGAAGGTGACTCAACTGGACAATATGGTCCGAACGACACCATCAATCGCGCAGATGCCGCTAAAATTCTTGTAAGCGCAGCAGGTCTCACAACTGATACATCAAACGGACCTCACTTCCCGGATGTTGACGAGGGGACTTACTACTACGACTACGTAGAAACAGCTTACAACAACAGTGTTGTTAGTGGATATGCGGACGGAACATACGGTCCCGGTAACCCGGTCCTTCGTGGCGAGGTTGCTAAAATGACTGTAAACGCACAAAACCCAACACCTCCGGTACCTGGAGATGATGACGACGATGATGTAGTTCCGGTAGACGGAACTCTATCTGTCGACACTCTCAGCATTTCTGGAGGAAATGTTCCTAAATCAGCATCAGCTGTTCAAATGCTCGGTCTTGAGCTTACAGCTAACGGTGCTGACATGACTCTTGACTCTCTTACTGTTAAGAGATCTGGAGTAGGTTCACCAAGTGACATCAGCAATCTATACTTCTACCAAGGTGAGAATCGTGTAGGTTCTGGTCACTCTATCTCTTCAGACACCAACACAGCTACTTTCAATCAATTAAATGTTGATGTAGCGGAAGGTGACACTGAATGGGTATGGATTAAAGCAGACTTTGCTTCTTCAGCAACAGCATCAAACCAACACTACATTTCAGTAGAAAGTTCAGACTCTATGTCTGTAACTGGTGGTGAAGTTTCTGGTAGCTTCCCGCTTGTCGGACCAACATTCACAATTGGAGGACAAACAGCTGGAACAGTTACAGTTACTAAGAATGCAACTGTTGCTAACCCAACAATTGGTGAAGAAGAAGCAGAAGTTGCAAACTTCAAACTGGCTGCTGCAAATGAAAACATGTCACTAGAAGCTATTGCTCTTACCGTAAAAGGAACAATCAATGCTAGCGGTCTACAAAACTTCCAACTTGTACAAAACGGTGTAGTTTTGGCAACTGCTGACACAATCAATTCGGATGATCTAGTTACTTTTGTACTTGATACTCCGTTTGTAATTGCTAAGGGAAGCAACAAAACTTTCTCTGTTTACGCAGAAGTGACATCATCTGCCGATGCAAATGACACAATTATCGTTTACCTCGGTGAAAACACTGACTTACTTGCAGTAGGTGGAACTTACGGTTACGGCGCTGCAGTAACTCGAACTAGTTACGACTACAGCGTTACCGACGGTACAGAGTCTAACAACTCAACCGTGCAAGGTGGTCAAATTACTATTGCCTTCAACGGTCCTTCAGCTTCCAATTTTGCTCCTAATCAAAAAGATAGGAACTTCTTGGATCTTACTTTCACAGCTGGACGCGACGTTGAAGTTAGACAATTGACATTCACTGTTGCTGCTACAGGTTCAGGTCTTGTTGACGCTGACGATGCAACATTGAACTACACTGACTTGAAACTTGTTAACGCAGATTCAGGTGCCACATTGATGGGACCATCTGAGCTTTCAGCTTCAGGTAGCGATTCTTCACAGAATGTAACCTTTACTGACAGCTGGTATCTTGATACTGGTACATCAGTAAATGCTCAGTTCCAAATGGATGTTGCTAACGAGTCTACTCTCGATACCACTCCATCTGTTGTTACAGTTTCTATGTCTGCTGTAAGCACCACCGCCGGTATCAAGGATACCCAAACAGGTGAATACATCACTGATCTAGTTCCTGCGACAGCAATTACTGGTTATGCACAAACAGCTCAAGCTTCTGCACTTAGTGTTGCAATGGCTAACGAGCCTGCATCTACCACTGTTGTAAAAGGAACGCAAAAAGCTCTATTGGCAGGATTCGTGTTCTCAGCTGGAGATGCAAGTGACATCAAGATCACTCGTCTTGACCCAACTGTAGATTTCACACTTGCTGAAGATGCTACATATTCTGGAACATGGGCAAATGATGGTTCAACAGGTTCAACTACATACGCTAGAGAACTTGTACAAACTCTTTATGCTTATGCTGAAGACGGGACAACATTGCTCGGTACGGAAGCGGTTGCAACAAATGGTAAATCAACATTTGATGGTCTTGATATAACAGTACCTGCAGGTGGAACATACACCGTATGGATACGTGGAGACATCAATACAACCGCACCTGCAGACGGAACTTACGACTACATTGGTGTGGACATTGAAGCAACCGGAGACGTTGTTGCTGAAGATGAT
>Ga0180007_10002042_pt1 | contig 25006 bp, 48 predicted proteins | sample MM_PC_MetaG_FD_121122 | JGI IMG/M metagenome (GOLD analysis project Ga0180007, IMG submission 121122) | Groundwater microbial communities from the Aspo Hard Rock Laboratory (HRL) deep subsurface site, Sweden - MM_PC_MetaG | ecosystem: Environmental > Aquatic > Deep subsurface > Groundwater... | reverse complement strand
TTCTGTTTTGGAAGAAACTTACGAGGATACTGCATAATTCGTTATATAATATAAAGAAATCTGTACCCACCCTATCCCGGCATAGCTTTGCCGCTCCTAACTTAACAATAAGTGGGTATACCCAATAATAATAAGTGTTATATTTAGAAATGCGTTAAAATTATATCAATAATAAGACCACATTTTTTACATACAATCTCACCATGAACATAATCACGATTTACCTCAACACAACCACAATTATCACACATATATTCTTCTTGTGTAAGATACCTGCACATCATATCTTTATGTAAAAATGCTTCATTCCCAACAGGAAAACAATCGTCATCAAGTGGTCTGCCACCACAATATTTCTTTTTATTACGATATTTTCTTTGCCTTAAAACAAATGCTTTTTTCTTACACGTCAAACAATACATCTGACGATTTGATGTCGTGCATATCTCAATACCACATAGACAACACCTTTTTATCAAAATAATCTCTCCATTTATCCACCATAAACTCATCATAACTAAACAAAAATGGCACATTCGACATCAATGGTTTACTAAACCGAACAGCCTCCCAGAACGCACCACAACTCTTGGTATACAGATACCATTCCTTTGTAACCCTATTCGTACCCACAGTCGGAATCCTTAACGGGGCGATAATGCCTCGGCAACCTCGAAGGATATCCTCGTACGTGTCTTGTTCCACGAAATCCTCAAAACATTTGTCGGCAAGCTTAGCCATACGTTTTCCGTAGCGTCCGATAGGTTTTCCAAGAAAACAGAGAGGCTCAATCCCATCCACAAGCGAATAATCTCGTCTAAAACCCTCGATTCTTCCAGGAACAACATAATAGGGGTTATACCATTTTTCTCGGTCATATTCCTCACACACCATATAAGGTAGATTAAAAATAGGTTTTCCACACAAATGCACATTATACCTAAACTTTTCGCGTAACAATGGAATCATTTCTGTATGCACCACAGAAAAACCATCAAACCACCGCAAACACGGATTCAACAACGTCTCCGTATTCACCTCATGAATACACAGCAATTTCTTACACTTTATATCCTTTACCTTAGCAAGACGAACCCAATCCCACGGAAAGTTCTGCATAGTAGCAAAAAGTACGATATCAGGGCAAAAAGCCAGTATATCATGTAATCTATTACTAACATAGTAGTCATGATGACCCACAATCTTTACTAATGTAGTAGTAAACTCGAAATGATAATGCTGCTCATAAATACCGATTCTCATTCATATACACCAAAGTAAACAAACGGAAAACAAAAATTGATTCATTTATATATCTTTCAACATTTACTTACCATATATAGGAAACATTTATATATGTCTTTTTTTACCTACATAACCACAAACCAAGGTTCCCAATCATCAGGAAGTTCAAAAATACTATCATTCTGAGGTTCAACAATCCACAATTTCCTATCATTATCAATGAAGATATTTACAGCATGACCACCACCAGGAATACCCGTCCATAAAATACCAAACGGCAACGCACCCCACTCAGGATTAGAAATATGACCCATCAACGCAAAGCTGTAGTCATCACAATCATACAGCTCAGGCACATACTTCCAACTATCCACCAAATCTTCCCTAAGAAACCGCTCTAATTCTTCCTTTGTTGTTGTCTTATAGTTCATATCACTAATATACAACGGAACACCAGGCATAGCAGCCTGCAAAATCGTATTAATCTCAAACACATTAATACCCTCCAAACCATTCGGAGGACCTATTCCACCCGGGTCGCCACACAACCAACGTCTTAAACACATCTTATATCATCTCCTTTTTAACAGAATCCAAAACACAACAACTCTTCCCATACCGAAAACTATCATCCGGAGTATCATGCGTACTCACCTCAAGCAACACACTATCCAACAACCCCTCAAAACTATGCAACATATTCGGAGGGATACGCACTACATCACCCGGGACAATAACCTTATCAACATGAAACTGCCTCCGCAACATCACCTCACCCTCAAACACAACAAATGTTTCATCCTTAGCCTTATGATAATGATATGAACTACGATAATTCTTTTTAATATGCAGAAATTTACAGCAATACAGCTCATTATTTACCCAAATTTCTTCAAAACCCCACACTTTTTCTACTTTTTCCATATATATACCCCAAACAGCCGAAAAACAGCCGTAAACCCATCAAAAATGATAATTTCGGGAAAACAGTCCGTTTCAAAACCGAACCGTGCTTTTTTTCCAACAACGCCCTCCCATAACCATACCAGAAGCTTTGTTTACAGAAACCCCACCAACTACTTCGGGGGAAATGGTAGAAGATACAGTCTTTTGCCTCCCCGACCGTTTCGCCTGCTTGAACTGCACGGAAGAGCAAGTCCATGTCTTCCGCATAGTCGAACCTTTCGTCGAAACCGCCGAGTCGTCTGAACACCTCTGTTTTGAACGCGAGGCAGCATGCTGGATAACTAATATCCTGTCCTCCAATGAATACTGGGACGCGGGGAACAGTTTTTCCCAAACGAACCTCTCTTCCTGCGACAACAGAATACCCCTCGTCAAATTTCTTTTGCAATGCAGACGCCCATCCGACCTCGAGGACTCCATCATCGTCGAAGAAAGCCACACAATCAGCCTTGGTTTTAAATCCTTCCACATTCCTTGCAGCACTCCTACCTAAACCAGGATGAGATACCCTGGTAACAACAATCTTTTTAATCATACTATTCCTAAACTACAGTTTAACTATAGCCTCACTATTCCACAACTCTACGCAACCTCAAACAGATCTAAACACACATGCACCGTAAACGATACAGACAACCCAACTAAAAACGCAAACAGGGATATGGAATGGTCTGGACATCGACAACCACTCCGAGAAAAAATGGTCCAGATCAATAAGTACACCGCAAAACCCGAAAATGCAGAAAAGCAGAAGTGCGTACATTCCGCCCGAAGAATGTGCATAAAAGAGTAATCGCCCCAGAAATGCTGCGGGATACCCCAAAAACTCTGCCACCACAACTAATCAACCCCCAACTTCCGTTTCCAAAAACAAATAGTCTTATCCAAACCCTCAGACAGACTTATCTTTGGTTTCCACCCAATAAGATCATACAACAACTTATTGGTAGAGTTTAAATAAAAGATCTCACCAGCACGCTGCTCCCGAGTATACCAATTAATAGTACCTTTCCAATCTAACTTCTCTTTGATGTAATGAGCGAGCTGCCTAATAGTAATACCATTATCAGGACCAGTACAAAAAGACCGACCAGTAAGGGCAACAGGATCAACCATACTGTCATCAGATAGAAGATATTTATAAAGGTCAACGAGATCGTCGATGTAAATAAAATTACGTACAGGCTTAGGGTTACCAAAATTGACAACAGCATTATTTTTAAGCATCTCAGTGACGAATGCTTCAACCACGAAATAATCATTATATTTCCTTCCATAACAATTTGTTTGCCGCAGACTAATAGATGGGAAGTCATAGGCATAATTCATATACCGAAGATACTGCTCCGCAGCGATCTTAGCGACCGCATAGGGACAGCCAGCATTCTGCGGAGTCTCTTCGGTAAACGGCGTAAACCGTTCCATATGGACAGGCTGATGCCCATAGGTCTCCATAGAAGAACAAAAAATGAATTTCTTTAGATTCGGCACATACTTACGCAACGCCTCAGCAAGATTAACCGTCCCCAGATAATTAACATTCGTTACCTCCCAAGGATGATCAAAACTATACGACACTGGTGTAATAGCCCCTGTATGAATAACATAATCAGGCATCACCTCACGCACCATATTCACCATCGCACTATAATCCGTAAGATCAGCCTCAAAAAAACTTATTTCGCCAAGAAGGCTATTTAGAGCCTCGCTAAAGCGAAAACTCTTCCGACTCGTACCAAATACCTCAAAACCAGACTTTTTAAGTTCTAAGGCTGTTTCCGAGCCGATAAAGCCACTTACACCCGTTATCAATACATTTTTTTTCATAGTTTCTCCAAATTCCATTCAATTGATTTTTTAATACCAAAAAACCTACACAACAAAGGATTAGTGCTAATAAGACCATAAGTCCTCCCCATTTGTCTTCGGTAGCTGCTATAAAATCTAAAAAGTTTTTTTACCCTCACAGGTTTAGTTTCTTTAAATAAAGATATCTCCTGCCGACCAGAAATAGAATGATCACCATAAGGAGAAATAAAATTATCTAAACTATACTCATCAAAAAAGCTATAATGCAAAATTGTCATGTTGCGAAATTTATATGGAACAATTATCTTTAATTTACCACCAGAACAAAGAATCCTATAACATTCACTGATAACCCTATGTGGCTCATATAGATGCTCCAAGACATTATCCATAAGTATTTCATCATAGAAACCATCTTTAAAAGGATAAGGAAAAACATTCAAATCATGAACAACATCAACACCTACTGTCTTTTCATAATTAACATTAACCCAACCAGATTTAATAACATCACCGCAACCGAGATTTAGTTTCTTTTTTTGTACCAATTATACATCTCCTCAAACTTATTCTTAAACTCCATCCACTCCGGGTTCTTCATCCACCCATATCCCAACGCCTGCGGCAACACCGTACGGACATCGAACCATAACAGAGGACATAGTATCCCAACAACCGCTATAAACCATACCGTCCATGGAAGACTCAACGGTTCCGAACGCACAAACAGATAAAACACCATTATCTGCGACAACGGACCCGTATAGGCACCTATCCGCTGCACCCATGTCTGCACCTGCCCATAGGTAACAGGAACCCGATGAACAACCCCACCGCCGGAACCATTACCCCCACTGTCGGCATCAACCATCCAATATCCTCTCCTGAATCAACCCACATACCCTCACCAGCAACCATCCTATTCATCAAAACAGGATCACCACTAACAGATACTACATTCAACACAATAAAACCTGCTATCAATAACCAATAACAGATAAAAAACCATTGTTTAATACTTACTGACCGTATCAATCAGACCACTCACCAACATCTTCGTATACAACTCCTCTGTCATCAACACATCAGACACACACCGATCCACCAGCTTCTCAATACACTCCCGACTACCATCACGAGCACCATTCCACACCCAACGCGGAACACCCATCTTCTGCTCACCCAACTGCAACGTATCACCCAGACTCTTCAAACTCTTCCGACTCTGGGTCTTCAACTTATGTTTCGCAATATAATACGTATCAACATGAAACATTTTCTTAACCCGCTCCTCACCATTCTGAAACAAACGACTATTCAAAAACGGGATATCAAAACCCTTCCCATAATGCGTCACCACAATATCAAACTGGTTCAAACGATCCCTGATCTTCAACAGACATTTACTATCATCCAAATAATTCTTTGGCACATAACTAACAGCCTCCCGCCTCGTGCCATACTCCTTAATAACCCCACAGATAACACGCCCGAAATCGCTTTTAAGCCCTGTCGTTTCTATATCTAATACACATGTCCTCATTTCTTCACCTTCCATGTAATACCATTAACACCTAACCAAAACTCATAGGTTGTCTTAATCTCCTCAATAACCCACAACCGCAACTGCTCAGACTCAAAATCATTCAAAACAACCTCATCACCACTCTCAACTATACGCATCACCATCATCCTCCACAACAACAGGAGGGTCCCTAATACCCACCTTCGCCATAACCACCTTATTAAAACCAATCTGCGCCGTCTTAAAACGATGCAACTCACCAACAACCATATCAAAACGATGCATATCCTTCCGCAACTTCACCAACTCATCCAACACATCACCCTTCACCTCATCAACCTCCGTCCTCGTCACAAAACCATTCCAAAAACAACGGTCCGTACGCCTATTCATCCACTGTAACAGACCCACTAACTCACCCCAAACCGCTTATTACTATAATAATCAAAATTCATTTTTAATCACCAGGATATATACAATCATATGAAGGTTCCACAAAGTAAAAACCATACAAACAAAAACCAGCAGACCAGGGAGTTTTATGAGAACTATAAAATTTACAATCTTTACATTTTATTTTCCACATTATTTTACATCTCCACTTTCTTCAACAGACCCACCATTCTCAACCTCCACAGAACCAAAACTAATACTTGTTGGCATCTTCTTCTTCTCACCCTTCTCCACACTCTTCAACTGACGACTAAACAACAAATCATACAACTGCTCCCGCTGACGCTGCAACAACGCAATCTTCATAATAATATCCGCCTTATCCCGTATACTCACCGCCTCCAACTTCAACTGCTCCAACTCAGCAATAAGTGTTTCCATCTTCAACAACCCACGGTTAGCCGTCATATCCGTCACATACTCAGGCATCGTCCGCAAATCATGCAACACCGTCTGAATTGACACCTTACAACCATGACGCTCCAACGAAGACAACAACGCAGAAGGACCATGATATCCCTCCTCACCAATAATACTCTTAATAAGATCCCATCGTTTCTGACGCAATGCACGCTCCTCAGCAAGCGTCTGCCCTTTCTCAGCCAGTTAGAACACATCCATACCCTATAATATACCATGCTACCTATATACATTTTTTACCCACAAAAACACCATTTTAAAAAAACACTACAAAAACCCATTCCAACAGGAGAAACTCCCATAATACTGAAAAACGAGAGGGTATAAGGTAATAAAAAAAAAAGCTATACCCTATCGTTTCTTAGTATTATGGGCACAACACGAGAGAATGTTATTATGTAACATAAACAGTACCATACACTTTATACAACGATGCACAATTTTGTACATTCTCTCCTTATAGACCATTATGGCTTTATGCATAATTGTATGTATTCAACAAGGGGGCAGTCTTTCAATTCTATTTTTGGTGAATACCCTCCCCCTTTTGTACTCACCCATGCTACTTATTGACGTGCCCACCACCAACGTGGTAGTCCTCGTCATGCTGTTGCTTGTCTCGTGCACCCCTACCCCCGCCTGTAATGATATATAGTTATATATAATGATATGTCATTAACAATAGAGTCTATAATGATATATAATGATATATAATTATGGGAGTAGCCCTTGTATCACATACTATTGCATACTGTTGCATACTATTGCTACATATTATTGTTTACTATAATATACTATTGTTGCATACTATTGCATACTATTGCATAACTATGTCGTCTTATGCCATGCAATACTGCCATGCAAAGGGATATATCCCTGGTCCTTCATGCTGGCTAGTTTGTAATGATTACAATAGAGGAGGGAGCATAAAAGTAAGTTTGGTAATAAAGGTATATATATGGTTTACTAATGGTTTATAAATGGTTTCGTGTTATGTTAAATAAAGGAGAAATAAAAGTATGAACCAGGAACAATATTGGTTAAGGTTTGGGGAGTTCCTCCTTGAGGAATATCCAGATACAGGTAGTAAATTATTAAGCAAATACGAGCTATCTAAATGGTATATAAAAGAGGAATAAAATGAAATGTTTAAAGGGTAGAAATCCAAACAATAATTTATGCCCCCAATTGTGTAAATATTGTGAATATAGGAAAGAGGAATAAAGAGGAATAAATATGATAAAATATATAATAGAAGGAAATAGATGGTTTGATAAAATAAATGGAAATACCTATCATAAGGTATATATTACAGATGCAACCAACAACAAACAGATATATGCAAGTCCGGTAACATACGGATATGATGATCAATATAGGCATACAGCTATTGACTATTTAGTGAAAGAGGGTGTATTAAAAGAGGATGATAGGTTTAACCATGTTTTGTTACGTGAAATATTATATTGCTCTGTTGGTGATGTAATACGAAAAAAGGATTTGTAAACATGAAAATTATTACTAAAACCTCTATTGTTGATACTAACCCAATAGTATCAACAGCTTTTTTAGAGTCTGGCACGAAAGTATTTTGGGTGGACCAGAGTGTTAATGGGTTGTTGAAAAGAAGTAACGAGGTGAAATAGATATGGATAAAGAGATGTGGGATGATTATATCAAAAAAGCTGTTAAACCGTTACGTTGTGTGTGCGGACAAAATTATAACGAAAAATATGATAGATACCGTTCTGGTTTTATCAAACAGGATGGTCTTATAATATGGTGTTGTTGTCAAAAATGCGCTGATAGAGGTTTAAACAGGGTGATGTAATGGCTGAATATAATAAAGATATATTGGTAAAAGATTTTGAAAATGTTTGGGAATATATAGATAAATGCCCCGATAAAACATATCGTGAATATTGGATATTAACTGAGTGGTGGGTATCTATTAATAAACACATATTTTAACATAAAATTAAGGAGGTAAAATAGATATGAATAAAAAACAACAGACCTATGACCTTATCGACAGTATTATCGATGAGGTGATAAACAACTTAGAATATGAAGTTGAAGTCCAGGGCTACCAGGATTATGGTGTAGTAGCTTCGGTGTATGATAGGGACAAACTGCGGACAAAACTAACGAAGTTGTTATGGGAGAAATAAATAAAGAGGTAGATAAAATATGAATGAAATAAGTATATGTAGACAAAATGCAGGTATTATGTTCGATGGAAGCGAACAAAAAGTAGGTATTATGTTCGGTGGTGGTGGACATAATGATATGTATATAAATAACAATAAGGAGGACTAATATATGACAAAAGAAATATATGGTATAGAAGAGATTGTTGATGAACCAAAGAGTAGTATTGAGATCAGCAGGTCGACAAAGGGTATGTATTCCTGGAAGATAAAACTGTATTCGGAGAATATTGAGTGGATGCTGGACAAAATTGAGGAGACAGATAAAAAGATACGTGCGAAGTATGAGGTTGTGGGTAGTAGTGAGTCTGAGGAGACATAGATAAGCATGGCATGGAAAATAACTTGTGATAAATGCGGTGATTGGTGGATATTAGATGAACTCGATTGGAGAACAAATGTTTTTCCTTGTCCATCATGTGAAAATAAAGACATAAAAAAGATGAAGAATAGTTATTTTCATCTTCCCTTCTGAAACAGGAGACCTAAAACATGGAGATAGCGATAGATAAACTGCAGAGGGCGGTATTTGATAGTCATGTCCATAAAAATATATGTGAGTTGCGGTGGGCTGGTGTTATAGCATTGGTTCGGACAAACCCGCGTATGTCTTTGGCGGTGTTGTTGGAGGAGGGTTTTGGTTGCCATGTATATAAGGAGGACCAACTAGGGGAATAGGGAGGGACCAAAAACCAGGGGGTGTGTTACAAATGTTCAGATGTTATACTCTGCGAAGTTTTTCTCCTGGTTTTCCCATAATACTAAGAAACGATAGGGTATAGCTTTTTTTTTTATAACCCTATACCTTGTCGTTTTTCAGTATTATGGTGTTTCTCCTGTTATTCCAATAGTTATTGGGATATTTTCCAATAGTTATTGGATATTTTCCAACATGCACATTGGTTGCAATTAGGTGTGAACCAAAACTATTTAAATAAATAGGTGTTTTGTATTGGTATGGTAAGGAGTGAGGACAAAATGAAGAAACCGTTTATTGTAGCTGAGATTGGTATTAACCATAATGGTTCGTTGGATACTGTGAAGAAACTGGTTGATATGGCGGTGCGGTGTGGTGTTGATGCGGTTAAGTTTCAGAAGCGGTCTATTGGTGTGGTGTATACTCCTGAGTTTCTCCGACAAAACAGGGAGAGTCCTTGGGGGAAGACACAGTTTGACCAAAAGCAGGGGTTGGAGTTGTCAAAGTCTGATTATGATAAGATAGATAATTATTGTGATAACCGTGGTATCCCTTGGTTTGCATCTGCATGGGATATGGCATCCTTGCGTTTTTTGGAGTCCTATAATTGTCGGTATAATAAGATTGCGTCTGCGATGATTATGAACACGGGGTTTGTGTCTGCGGTGGCGCAACAAAAGAAGATAACATTTATTAGCACGGGTTTGTGTCCGTCTTGGTATCATATTGATAAGGCGGTTGATATTTTTACGGAGGCGGGTTGTGGTTTTGTGTTGATGCATTGTGTGGGTGTGTATCCCTGTCCGACAAAAGATTTGAATATGATGATGATTCCGGTGTTGAAGCGGCGGTATGGTTGTCGTGTGGGGTATAGTGGTCATAGTGTGGGTGTGGGTGATGGTCCGTTGGCGGTGGCGTTGGGTGCTGAGGTGGTGGAGAAGCATGTTACGTTGGATCATTTTATGTATGGTTCTGATCAGCAGGCTAGTTTGGAGGAGAAGGGGCTACGGGAACTAATAGATCGTATTGGTTTTGTGGTTGAGGCGTTGGGTGATGGTAGTCGTCGGTGGATGGCTGGTGAGAAGGATGTGGCAAAGAAGCTGCGGTATTGGGAGAGCAAATGATATTTGTACGACTTAGACCAACTTTTGTTGGTTGTTGGGAGAGTAAATAACCTAATGTTATGATGTGAAACATATGGTAAAGATATATTGTGAGCCATGTAATCATGAGGGTTTGGGTGTAGCATTGGATAGTGGTGATGTGGTATGCCCAGTATGTGGAGAATCATGTTTGTGATGTGTAAAATGAGGACTACCAATATCTACCAAAATCTACTAAATTGGTGTTAGATGACCAGATTAACTGATGTGAAATATATGGATAGATACGACCAGATATATCAGAATCAGCCTAATGTTGGATACGAATATAGGTTGGTAAAATACTTGTGTTGGCGGTATAATATGTGGTCTGGTCGTGTGTTGGATATTGGTTGTGGAAACCAAACCTTTAAAAAGCCTTTTGAGGCGATGGGGTTGAAGTATTATGGTATCGACCGAAGAATTGTTTCTGAGGTGAAGACCAATGAAAATGGTATCGACAAAAGAAAGGATGGTGTTGATGTTGACAAACAAAAGTTGCCGTGTCATGATAATGTGTTTTCCCTTGTGTTTGTCAAGTCTGTTTTGGAGCATTGCCATGATCCACTGTATGTATTATCCGAGGTCTTTCGTGTCCTTCGTCCTGGTGGTCGGTGCATTTGTTTGTCTCCTGATTGGGTTAGTCAGTTTAAAACGTATTTTGACTGTATGGAACATAGGACACCAATAACCTGTAAGGGGTTGGATGGTGTGTTGAGGCTCACTGGTTTTTGTGAGGTGGAAAACGAGATTTTTTTGCAGCTTCCGTGGCTGTGGGGTCATCCGTTGTGGCATCGTTTGCTTTCATTTCTGCATGTTTTCCTCCCTTCGTGCTTTTGTTTTCGTAAGGATGGTGTGCAGCGGGTGACCTATCGTTTTCTGAAGGAACGGATGGTGTTGGGTACTGGGGTGAAACCAAAAGGTTTATAAATGCATTATGTATTTAGGTTATTAGGTAATGAATATGAAAAAAGTGAATTTGTTCCTCGAAGATGGGGAATATGAACAATTGATACGGATTAAAGGCAATAAAACATGGGTCGAGCTTGTTATGACCTTAACAGATAAAGAGGTATAATAATGAAAAAAGAAACAAAAGTAGATATTAAGGCAGTTGATGTCAAAAACACGACTATCAACATACGAGGATTGTCTCCTTTGTTGATACATAAATTTTCTGATGAGGCAAAACAAAGTATGTTGGGTAAACAGACAGGGAAGACAAAAAGTAAGGAACTTCGTAATATTGAGGCGGAGATAGAAGCTTGTAAGTATTATACGGAAGAGGGTGCTGTTGGTTTTCCTGCAAGTGGTTTTAAAAAGGCAATGGTCGAGGCAGCACCATATCTTGATGGTCTTGACAAAAAACTGGTGAAGGGATCTGTGTATGTTATGGGTAATTTGGTACCTATTAATTTTAAGAGGGAGGTAATAAATGAGGCTGTTGTTCATTTAAGTGGTCGTGGTAGTGTTTCGATGGTTCGGTATCGTCCTGAGTTTCGGGAGTGGTCCGCTGCTTTGGATATTCAGTTCGATGCTTCTTTGATGAGTCCTCAGCATATTGTTGCTTTGATTAATACCGCTGGTTTTCATATTGGTGTGGGTGATTGGCGTCCTCAGAAGAGTGGTTCTTATGGTATGTTCGAGGTGGTTCAATCTTGAAACAGTATGTGGCGAAGCGTGGGGCTCCGTTTCCTGTTGATAAGGCGCAGGAGATTGGTGAGGCTTTGGAGGATTTGTGCCGGCGGTATGGTTGTGTTACTCCTGCTGCTGTGGTGGAGGAGGCTATGTCTCCTTCTTCTCCTTTTCATGATTGTTTTACATGGGATAATGATGTTGCTGCTGTGGAGATGCGTTTGCATCAGGCTCGTTTGTTGATTAATCATATTGAGGTTAAGTTGACTGTTACGGGTAAAAAAAAAGAACCGGATGTTATCACGGTTTATTATAATGTGAGTGTTCCTGATCCGAGTGCTGTTGGTGATGATGGTCGTAAACGTATTTATCAGGATATTGATGTGGTTATGGCTAATGATGGTTTGAAGCAGCAGGTTATTGCTTCTGCTTGGCGGAGTTTGGTGCATTGGCGTGAGAAGTATAAGCAGTTGAAGGAGTTTTCTGGTGTGTTTGCTGAGATTGATAGGCTTGAGGGTGAAATTGAGGTTTAAGAAATAAGGTGTTGAGGTCTGGTCGGGTATGGTCAGGCATGGTGTGGTATGGTACGGTGGGGTCAGGTACGGTGCGGTATGGTAAGGTTTTGGCACAAATCTGGGTCATATCGGGTTTGTGTCTTAGATACGGTTGGGTGAGGTGTGGTTAGGTATGGTCAGGTGTGGTCCGGTGAGGTACGGTTCGGTTAGGTACGGTATGGTGTGGTTTGGTGCGGTGTGGTCAGGTAGGGTTTGGTGGGGTCTGGTTCGGTAAGGTAAGGTTTTGGCACAAATCTGGGTCATACCAGGTTTGTGTCTTAGTTAAGGTATGGCGAGGTCGGGTCAGGTGTGGTACGGCGAGGTTGGGTCAGGTCTGGTATGGTCAGGTAAGGTAAGGTACGGTGGGGTCTGGTAGGGTATGGTCGGGTACGGTCCGGTTGGGTTTGGTATGGTATGGTTAGGTAAGGCAAGGTATGGTTTAACACTATGAAGGTTAAAGATATGAAAATAATTGCTATTATCCCTGCTCGTGGCGGTTCTACGCGTATTGTGGACAAAAACCTGTGTTTGGTTGCGGGTAAGCCACTACTTCAGTGGAGTGTTGAGGCTGCCCAAAACTCGGAATATATTAGTGATATTGTGGTGTCAACAGATGATCAGCGTATCGCAAGGGCTGCCCTTAGTTTTGGTGCGTTGGTAGTACGAAGGAACCCTGCTTTTGCACAGACCTTATCATCGTTAACCCCCGTATTTAAGGAAGTGGCAGAGAAATATGGGGCTGATGTTTATGTTATCTTACGTCCAACATCTCCTATTCGTACGGGGAAGTTGATTGATGAAGCAATCAAAAAGTTTGAGGACCATGATGCTGATACATTGGTAACAGGGTATTGGACAACGGAACGTCCGTATCCGCATGATGATGTACCGTCGCAGACATTGCCTCGGTGGTTTGTGTTTGATGGAAACATTGAAATACAAAAAAGATATACCATTATGCATTGTATGGCACATGGTGGGATAATAGCAAAGATGGTGGTGCAGCACAAATTTAATTTGGAGGTTGATGAACCTGATGATGTGTTTGTTGTTTCTGCGGTGTTGGAGAAGATGCTTCATGTTTAGGCGGACATGCCGGTGTTTGGATATCCTAGTGTTTTTGGGTATGGTACTATTTTTCCATAGTGGTGGTGGGGTATAGTGAATAAAGAAATTTTGGTATACGGTATAATAATCATCATAATTTTTGTTGGTGTTTTTTCTTTTGTTATACCAATACGAAGTGAGGTAGAACAGGTTGAATATAAAGTATGGACCACTACTGCTCCTTTTGGTATATATTGGAGAAATGAATTTGGTTCTCTTTTATTTCATAAAACAACATTAGAAGAATCATATGTTGTAAAATATATTAAAGATGATAATAACTTAGAAACCATTATGTTAGATGCAGTTATTTCAAAACGGGACGACGCACGCAAAAGAGACAATAATGATATAATAATATTTACGACAAATGTAACATCTATGATGTTAGTAAAGGAATATACATATAATTATGTGGTATGGGGTTTTTTATATTATCCTATTCTTCGGTATTATCTATATATTCCTGAACCAGATATATGTCAAGAAGGATGGTATAGGTAAATGGTAGGTTATTCTGCTGGTGAACCAAAGAGTATGCATGATACCTTTCCGGTGGATTGGGAGCATGCCTATCAGTGGACAATTTGGGATGGTATACAGGAATATATTGATTTTAGTAGCGGTATTTTTGTGGCAAATGTGGGGCATAATAATATTCATGTGATGCAGCGTCTTCGTGAGGCATTGGGGACAAATGAGGTTCCGTTGAGTTGTTTCACATTTCCTAATCAGGCTCGCAAGGACTTCATTGATCTGTTGTTGTCTATTTCTCCTAGTTTTTTGGATCGATGTTGTCTTTTTAGCGAGGGTTCTATGGCAAATGAGGCTGCTATAAGGCTTGCAAGGGCTTTTACAGGGAAACAACATTGTCAATCTGAGAATCCGTTTGAGTTTCGGGCGAATGTTCTCGCATTTCCTGGTTCATATCATGGGAACACGTTTTTGTTGCAGCATCTTGATAGTCTTGAGCGGTTGCAGCCGATTACTGCTGCGATCATTATTGAGGGGTATGAGGGTTGGTCTGCTCGTTTTCATGATGCAAAGATGATTCAGAATATCCGTCGTTTTTGTTCTGAGCTGGGTGTTGTGTTGATTTTTGATGAGATTCAGTCAGGTTTTGGTCGTACAGGTCGGATGTTTGCGTTTGAACATTATGGTATAGAACCTGATCTGGTGACATTCGGGAAGGGTGTTTCCTCCTCTTTGCCCCTTTCCGGTGTCCTGGGTCGTAAAGATATTATGGAGTGTTTGGATGGGAAAGAATTAATTAGTAATACGCATAGTGGTAGTCCGTTGTGTTGTGTTGCTGCGAAGGCTTCTTTGGAGGAGTATCTGAAGTTAGAGTTGTCTGAGATTTGGTGGAATGGTGATAAAATTGGGAAACGGTTGCGTAAGTTGATGCGTGATCATAGTGGTTTGGTGTCTGAGATATGTGGTCGTGGTGCGGTGTTTGCGATTCATTTTTTTGATAAGGATGTGTGTGACAAAATAACGGAGTTGTGTATTAAGCAGGGTCTTATGTTGGTTCGTACTCGTCGTGGTACGATTAAGTTGGGTCCGCCGTTGACGATGCCGTTGGAGGTATGGTCGATGGGTATTGATGGTATTGATGAGGTGATGAGTAAATATGAAAATTCTGGGCATTAGGCATGTGGGTGTACATGTGGACTATGAGGATATGCAAAAAAGAATAGAATGGTATAAAAAACAAGGGGCTCGTTTTTTAGTAACTAATACATTTGATGATGGGCATGATGGTAAACCATGTGTTACAACAAAACTGTTATTTAATGATAATTCTATATTAGAATTAACAACCGATTATACTCATGTTGCTTTTAATATATCTGGTAAAGGTTTTAAGACAATATGGAATACATGGAGAGGAAAATCACATATTAATATGGAGCTGGTGACAGATGGATGAGATAGAGTCCTGGCAGAATGGGAAATGGGTGCCAAATAGTCAGTTGGGTATTCCTATTACGGATGCGCATGTGATGTATGGTATCTCTGTGTTTGATGCTCTTCGTACCTATAAACATAATATTTGGCGGATGGATAGTCATTTGGATCGTCTGCATGCTGGTATGCGTATGGCAGGTATTAAAAATGATGATACGCGGTTGTTGAGACAGATTTTGTTTGATTGTATTCATCATAACAGCGAGTTTTTTCCGCATGATGAGGAATATCGTTTTATGATATATGTGTCTCCTGGAGATTTTCCTATTTATATGGACAATCCTGAGTCCCGGTTAACGGTTTTTGTGACGCCGTGTAGCCAGTATGCTCAGTATGTTGCTCCGTATTTGGAGAAGGGTGTCGTTGGTTCTGTGGTGTCGCAACAGCAGATCCCTTTTCGTTTTATTGACCCTCGTGTTAAGCAGTGTAGTCGTTGGCATTATTGGATGGCTGATCGTGAGGTTGATAGTCGTGGTATGGAACCGATTATGTTGGATGAACAGGGTTTTGTTGCTGAGTCCTCTGGTTCTAATATTGGGGTGGTTGATAAGGATGGTGTGTTATGGGAACCGTATGGTGTTAATCATCTTGGAGGTATTATGATGGATAGTTTGGGTGTTGCGTATCCTTGTGAGTTGACGCCATATGATTTGATTCATGCTGATTCAGTTATTTTTACGTCGACTTTTAAGACCGTGGTTCCTTGTTATAATGTGACATGGATGGGTAGGACGTATGAACTGCCAAATAAGTATGATATGCCCCGTAAATTGTTGTGTGATTTTGGGGATAGGGTTGGTGTTGATCTGGTGAAACAATGGGAGGACTGGTTTTATAGCAGGTAGACTTAACACAAAATGTATGAATGGGTTAAGTGCAGTTAACCTAGAACTTTCGTCTAAATGTAATAAAAGCTGTTTTATGTGTGGCAGGAGAGTAATAGAAAAAGAGTATCCTCAGATAAAAGAGACCTGGGGTTTCATGGATTTTAGGCTTCTTAAACAGATACAAAAGCAGTTACCTGAAGATATTACGATACAGTTTCATAACAATGGTGAGCCGTTGTTGTATCCAAGGTTGCAGGAGGCTCTACAATTATTTCCAAATAACATACGTTGTTTGGATACAAATGGTAAACTGTTAGAGGATAAGGCATCCGAGCTTGTTGGTAATTTGGATACAATAACCATATCTGTTTTTGAGGGTGACCCTGAGCAGGATGAGCAATACGAGTTGGTACAGCGTTTTTTAGACATTCGAGGAGACAACCTCCCCCGAGTTATTTTTCGTCTCCTTGGCAATGTGCATTCCATCTCTCGCTGGGAAGAACTTCCTGGTATTGTCTGTACTCGTGTATTGCATCATCCTCTTGGGTCTCATAGTTATGAGAAACGGGTGACAATTCCTGAGATTGGGGTATGTCAGGATTTGTTGCATAAGTTGTGTATTGATAGGTTTGGGAATATTAGTTTTTGTGTGCGTTTTGACCCGCATGGGTATGGTTGTTTGGGCAACATGAATGAAAGTAGGCTGATTGATGTGTGGTATGGTGAAAAAAGAAAAGCTCTTATCAGGGAGCATATAAAAGGGGATAGGTCATATAACAAATTGTGTGGAAACTGTGATTTTTATGGAGTACCGACAGGCTACTAAAAGTAACAATCGTTAACTATGGGTTTAAAAAATGAGAAAAATAATTTTGTGAGGGATGCTATGAAAAAAAAAATTGTGGTGTGTCCTTTCTGCCAAGGGAAGGCACACCCACAACTACCAGATAAAAAGTTTCGGAGTATCCATTATTATTGCGAAGACTGTGGAAAAAGGATGTTGGCTAAGGAGATGAAGACAGCATGAAACATATCTTTTGTATCGCACCCATACAGATCTATCGTGTCTTACATCTAATGGATACTGTTGAGGGACCATGGACTATCTATTGTCCTGGTGAGATGGCACCATTCTTTCGACAATTCACCTCAGCACATGTGGTAGTACCCTGGGTGTTACCTAACCTGTTTGATCGTAAGAACCTGTGGAATCTGCCGTTGAATTGGGTGCGCATGCTGCGGAATTACTATCGTTATTTCTCTGACATAAAAAATGAGCATGTGTATGTTTTTTTTACCAGCTGGGCACTAACATACATGTATTTTATCCGCCGACTCTCGAAACACAATAAGGTAGAGTTATTGGTGCCTGAAGATAATCATAGTAAGACACCACAATATTTTCCTGTGCAAAAAGGGTTGGTTGCAGCAACAATGCGATGGTTTAGCTGTTTATGTTGTGGTGTGAAGACCTATATCTTAGATAAGAATGTCCCTGCATATGAGATCGTGCGTACAAGTCTTCCTTGGCATGAACATCTATGGGATACAAATAAATGGGATGTCTACAAAAAATATATGAAGAACAGTGCTTTGGTTGAGGGGATGGAGGTTATATTTTTCTCTGAGAATGTTACAACAGAAGGTGCTGATGAGGAAAGTGTGGTTTATGTAACAGATAGGTTATATGAGATGTTGGAGAAAAAATTTGATAATCGTTATTGTGTTAAGGGGCATCCTCGGGAGCCTGATATCTATGGACGGATGAACTATGCGAAACATATCTTGTCACGATATATTCTGGCAGAGACTCTTATGGCTCATCCTTGGAGGTTTATTATCAGTTATTATTCTGAAAGCCTGGTATCTGCTGCGATGATGACTGATGCCACCGTTATTAGTTTAATTAATCTGTTTGATTGGAGCAACAAAGAATTAAAACAATATTGGTTGAAACGATTTAAGGAGTATGATATAAAATGTCCGAAATCATTAAAGATGTTAAACGATATGCTGCTAAAACCATAAGTTATATTAAACGATATGGGTATCCACCCTTGGATGATGAGAAGATGAAAAAATATTATCCACATAGAAACAGTTGTTTTGTCCTTGCGACAGGACCATCAATAAACAAGTTGGATCTAACAAAACTACAGGGGAAATATGTTATTGGTGTGAACACGGCAGTAGATATACCCGTAGACTGTGTGTTTTATGTGGTTGCTGATAAATATGTGTATCAAAAACATAAGAAGAAACTAAAGAATCTTCCTGTGATGATGTGTGAATCTGCGGCGAAGTATTGGAAGGATGGTCCCTATCTTCTACCAATAAAACCACTTGGTTCCATGAACATATTTCATAAGTTCGCAAAACGACTATCAGAAGGTTCGTATTCCGGTGGCACGGTGGTGGTACATGCGTTGCAGATAGCCTACAGCCTGGGTTTTGAGAAAGTATTTTTATTGGGCGTGGACTGTGACTATAGTCAGGGTCATTTTGATGGACGGTCTGCTGCTGAGGTGGGAACAGCGAAGGGTAAAATGTCTTCTGGTGATATGGATTATGTATTACGGGCTTTTACGTTATGTAAAAAGGCGTATGAAAAAGATGGAAGAACCATTTATAACTGTAATGTATATGCAAAAGAACATGTGTTCGAAAAAATCTCGTATGAAAGTGCTATTGGTCTATCCTAATTTACCATTACAATATTCATTGCCACATAGCATTTCTACGCTTGCGGGATGTCTAAAAGAACGGCATCATATGGTATCGTTGTTTGATACTACGTATTATCATACGATGTTGTCAGATGATGAACGTCGTGTGCAGCGTGGTCAGGTGGAACCATTTGAGATGAAATATGTTAAGACCACAGATATGTATAAGGATTTTAACCTATTAGTTAATAGGTTAATGCCTGATGTCATTATGATTACGTTTGTTGACAATACCGCGGAGCTGGGGTTGTCGTTACTGCGTTCATTGAAGAAACATGTGTTTACTGTAGCGGGTGGTGTCTCCTGTATCCTTAACCCTGGTCGGTTTCATGTACCAGAGATTGATATGGTCTATACGGGGACTGCTGAGGAGTTCACCCGATGTGCCTATGCCATGGAAGATTTCTCAGTGTTTGAACCAGAGAGGTTGTTTCGTCCTATGGGTGGACAATGGCGGAAGACCATACCATTCGTGTTTGATCGTGGTTGTCCCTTTAACTGTGGTTTTTGTTGTGCACCAGCTTTGCGGGAACAGTTTGGGTATCATCGGAAGACCATTAAACAAATACGAGAGGAACTACGGTTTCAGATAACGAAACATAGTCCGGAGTTCCTGTATTTTAGCAGTGAAACCTTTTTGGCGATGCCGATGCTGACATTAGAGACTTTAGCGAAGATATATACACAATATAATCTACCTTTTTGGTGTCAGACCCATGTGGATACGATAACGAAACGTCGTGCAGAGATTCTACGGTCTATGAACTGTTGGAGGGTCTCTATTGGTATTGAATGTGGAAATGAATATTATCGTCGGTTGATGATAGGTAAACAGTTTAGTAATAAGGATGCTGTACATGCGTTTCGTTTGTTGAAGGAACAAAACATTTCTGCGGCGGCGAATAATATTATTGGTCTGCCGTTTGAGACAGAGGAGATGGTTAAAGAGACTATTCGGTTGAACCAGGTGTTATATAGTATTATGCCGGAGATGCAATTGAATTGTTATATTTTTCAGCCGTATTATGGCACAAAACTTCGGAAGTTGTGTGAGGAGAAGCATATTTTGTTGGATAAGGGGTTGGGTACGGTACAGGGTGAACCTGTTATTCATAACCCATTTATGAGTAATGAAAAGATTGTGTGGTATCGTGATAATTTTCATGAGTTAGTTACTAATGGAGGAACTATATGATTGATAATAAAACGTATATGGCATTACAAACACTTGACCCAATGAAAGAAACGGTTGAGACAATGCTTACTTTTATAGAGAGTGTGTGGTGTGAAGATTACGGTAGATTAATCATACCGAAAAATATTTATAAAAATCGGTATCAATACGTGATTTTTCATACTGGTGGTTGGTCACATAATGAGGAAATTATTCAGGCATTACGATGTTCAATGTTTTGGACATTGTTTTGGCATCAGGAACGAAAAGGCGGTCATTATTGGTTGAAGGTGAGAGAGTTAATATGATAAAAAATATTAGTATTGGAAAAAAGGTCGTTATTGGAGAAAGGCAGCCACTTACAATTATTGCTGGTCCCTGTGCAATTGAGTCTGAGGAACATAGTTTGTATATAGCAGGGAAGATACGGCAGATATGTCTGGATTTGGGGATACAATATATCTTTAAAAGCAGTTTTGATAAGGACTGTCGTAGCAGCTGTATGAGTTATCGTGGTATCGGACGGTTGAATGGACTAGCTATTCTGCAGAAGGTAAAGGACTGTTTTGATATACCCGTAACGACTGATGTCTCCAAGGTAGGGGACATTACAAATGTTATTGATGTTGTGGATTTGTTGCAGATACCAGCATATCTGTGTCGTCAAACCCATTTATTAGAGGAGGCAGCACGGGCACCAGCTGTATCAATTAAGAAGGGTCAGTTTATTAGCCCTACAAATATGATTAATGCTGCGATTAAGGTAAAACGTATGGGTAATGATAATATATTGTTGATTGATCGTGGTACCATGTTTGGATATAATGATCTCGTGTCGGATATGCGATGTTTCAGCATTATGAAACAGAGTGGTTATCCTGTGTGTTATGATGCGACGCATAGTATTCAGAAACCGGGGGCGTTGGAGACACATTCTGGTGGTGCAAGGGAGTTTATCCCTGATCTCACACGGGCTGCTGTAGCTGCTGGTGCTAATGCCCTGTTCTTTGAGGTGCATGACAGTCCAGCTATGGCACTGTGTGACAGTAAAACACAGTTGCCTTTATATAGGCTGAAGTCCATTCTGTCTGATGCAAATAGGATTTATAACTTGGTGAGGAAACTGGATGAAAATAACTGCTGTGATACCTGTTAAAATCTTTTCTGACCGGTGTTCAGGGAAGAACATACGGCTCCTTAATGGAGTACCCGCGATCGAATGGGTGGTAGCAGCATTAAATAAGGTAGATGAAATAGATGAAACGATTGTGTATTGTAGTGACCCTATGATAGAAGGTTTTATTACATCACCGCATCGTTTTGTCCAACGATGTGAATGTTTAGACACGAATGACAAAAATTTTCATGATATCTTCAAATATCTAACTGAGGTGGATAATATTCATTCTGATCTGTGGGTGTTGCATCATGCAACCTCTCCTTTTGTACGTCCAGAGACAATTAGGGAGATGTTAAAGATGGTGACATTACATGATTTTGATTCTGCTTTTCTTACCTATAAACTACAGAAATATATGTGGATGCTAGGGAAACCTTTCGGGTGGACACGGAATGATATCGGGTCTACACAGCTTATTGAGCCGATGTATGTTGAGGCATCTGGTCCCTACATCTTTCCTGAGCAACTATTTAGGGATAGGAATAGACGGACTGGTCGGTTCCCCTACATGAAAGTTTCTTCAATCTTTGAGGCATGGGATATTGATACTGAGGATGATTTTAAGATGGCTAAGTTGATAGCTAAAGGAGAGTTTTGGTGATATAAAAATGCCGGAACGAACGAGATATAATTGGGCAAATGTATCCAATATGGATATGTTTAAAAAGCTGGTGACATTAACAGATGTGCAGCGGGAATCCATTAAGATTGTGGTTCTCGCTAAGATAGCTGAGGAGCTGCAACAAATGAATATAAAAAGAGGTAGAATATGAAGTATGAAAAATCTATAACCCTTAATTTAGGCAACTATGAAAGTCTGAAGATTGGTGTGTCAGATGCACCAAGCTACAATGAATGTGACAACGCAATTAAACAACATCTGAATGAACTATCTGTGAAGATAGATGATACTATTAAGAGGGCATTATTATGGAATGGAAAGAATTAAAATCAAGCAACCGCTATATCGTTTTTGATGAATATAAAAAAGAAAAAGAAAAAACACAGCAGTTCCTGGTAAAAAAAGGGAAGGTGGTTTATGCGAAGGTAAACCATATTGGCGAAAGTAACTTTATCCCTGGGAAGAAATATATTCTGTTGGATCTAGTGAAGGATGATTTCACCCTCATTGGTGAGACTGTGAGTCTTACACCCCCACGATATCTAGAGGTACTCATGGGGTTGGACCCAGAATTTCCACAGGATAAGGTTGTGACCGAAGGGGATTTTATCGGTATTGAATACCTAGGTCGTGATGAGAACAAAGAGGGTCATCCCTATACCTTTAATTTGTTCTATGGAACCTAAATTGGTGAGGAGTTGTGACAGCCCCCCGTTCCCCCCATAGATATGCTGGTCGGTTTCGTTATGACCTCCTGTTAGAAATTATGACAGGGATTCTCAAACGTGGTAACCGACGGCATTTCTATATCAGAAACATTGCTCGTATTATGGAGACAGATGGTCGTACCTACCATCAATATATGCCACATTTGTTACGGTGTGGTGCGGTGAAGGTGGTTGAACAAAGAAACAAATGTAGACCAGACGGGTTTGCACGACGTAACCTCTACATCCGTAATTTTGAGGCAGAGGAGGTACCATTTTATATGAATATGATGAAAGAATTGTCAATAATGGAGGGGATACCTCTTCGAGGATGGCAACATTACGTAGACTAAAAAAAAAGGTGGTGGTGAGGATGGGATGCAATGATCTCTGAGGAATGGATATGGTTTTATTTCAGCCGTGGCTATAATGTTCTACCATTGAAGGAACAGGATAAAAAACCGAATCTGCCGTCCTGGGCAGAATGGCTAACAAAAAAGCAGGATACTGAGGTTATACAAACATGGATTGATCAGAAACTTTTTGAGAATATTGGGGTTATCTGTGGTGCTGTCTCAAAAAATTTGGTAGTTATCGATATTGACAGGGCAGATATTATTGATACTCTGAAAATAAATTTGAAGCAGGTACTAAAAAATGGTCATTGGGTGGTAAAGACAGGTAAGGGCTATCATTTTTATTGTCGCCATAAAGAAGACCCTGGTCCATTGATACGTGATAACACCCATCATATTGAATATCGTGCTAATGGGGGGTATGTGGTTGCACCCCCCAGCACCCATCCCCACGGGTCTATGTATGAGTTTCTGTATATTAAACAAATGATGGATCTGTTTGAGTTACGGACAGTGGATGTCAAAGCAATTTTTAATGATATGGTGGAGCGACTAGCTGGGAAGAAACCAATTAAACGAGGCATCATCAATGGTGTCTCCATGGGTAACCGCAACAATGCTGCATTTAAGATGGCATGTCGGTATCGAGAGTTGGGTCATACCTATGATGAGGCTCTTGAACTGATGCGGGATTGGAACAAAAAAAATGAGCCGATACTACTAGATAAGGAACTGAAGACTACGGTACGTTCTGCCTATAAATATGATACCCGTAAACCAATAGATATTAGTGGCGCACCAGCAACATTGGATGAGGTATATGAACGGCTGAAGAAATGGTTGCATCTACCACGAACAGATTTTATTGATGTCATCCTTGCGACGGTGGTGTCTACACAGTTTACTGATAAACCATTGTGGACATTTATTATTGGTGCCTCTGGTGATGGGAAATCAACGATTGTTGAGGGGTTGTTTGACCTTATATATGGTGATTTGCAGGTACTAAAACTGGATCAGCTGACCGCATTTACCTTCGCCTCTGCATATAAGGAACATGGTAAGAAGGTTATTGATGTTGGGGCGCAGATGGAAAACAAAAACACGTTGTTGTTATTCCCAGATTTGGCATCAATGATGTCAGCACGTTCTGATGATAAACGGATTATCTGGGGACAGTTTCGTACATTGTACGATGGTTTCATTAACCGAACGACTGGTGTGGGTGCTATTAAATATGAGAACTGTCATGCCTCCATTATTGCCTGTGCGACACCATCATTTAAAAGTGAAATTATTTTTAAGGACACGTTGGGGACACGGGAGCTTATCTATGAGATACCCACTAAACGGTCACATAACCGTAAGAAACTAGAGAAGATGCGTGAGGTTATAGGTAGGGGCGATGAAAAAAAGGAGGATATCCGGCAGATATTACAGGGATATGTGGTACAGAAAGAGTTTCAGCATTATGAAATGCCAGATGATCTGTTTTCATTTATCTGGCGACAATTAGAACTGTTGTCTATCATGCGGGCATCTGCCTCTGTGGATTATTACTCTTCAAAACCAGAGGTCTTTTCACAGGTTGATCAGGAAGTACCAACACGTGCCTATGGACAAATAGACCTCCTATATTCATCATTGAAAAGTCTTGAGGAAAATTATCCAGTATCAAAATTT
>Ga0180007_10002041_pt1 | contig 25034 bp, 16 predicted proteins | sample MM_PC_MetaG_FD_121122 | JGI IMG/M metagenome (GOLD analysis project Ga0180007, IMG submission 121122) | Groundwater microbial communities from the Aspo Hard Rock Laboratory (HRL) deep subsurface site, Sweden - MM_PC_MetaG | ecosystem: Environmental > Aquatic > Deep subsurface > Groundwater... | reverse complement strand
CGTGAAAACTAAGGCATATCAAGCATATGTCGTGTTTTTATAACGCAGCCGGACAGGATGAGTCGGCTTCCAAAATGTAAAGTTATTTTTGAGTGGGCCCTAAGCAAGTCAGCCAGATATCAAACTGAATTTTCGCTCTGTCTTTTTTTTTCTTCAAGATCTTCCCATCGTTCATACAGGTCATGGGCCTTTTCCTGTGCCAGCTTGAGCAGGGAACAATAGTGTCTCATTTCTTCAGGGTTCCGAAGGATTTCAGGGCGTTGAATCGTGTCGGACAATGATTGAACCTCAGATTCTGCTGTCATGATTTTTTCTTCAATATGCTCTAACTCATATTTATCCTTATAGGAAAAGGAAGACACTTTGGAAGGCTGTTGTTTGTTTTCAATCGGTTTTTTGAATTTTTTTGGTTTTTCATCAAATGTTTTGCGATAATTCATGATTTGATTGAAATCTTTAAAAAATCTGGCCTCTGCAGTTGGATCCAGATATAAAATCTGATGGCAGACCTTGTCCATGAGATAGCGGTCATGGGAAACAATAATGACCGCTCCTGGAAATTGCCGGATGCTGTCCTCGAGGACTTCCAGAGACAGGATGTCAAGATCATTTGTGGGTTCATCCAATAGAAGCAGATCACAGGGGGTGAGCATGATATTGGCAAGAATGATTCTTGCTTTTTCCCCGCCGGAAAGCCTTTTTATGGGCATGTCCAGCTGATCCGGCAGAAATAGAAATCGTTTTGCCCAGGTTACAATATGGATGGACCGGTCATGATACATGACACTGTCTCCACCACCCGGGTTCAGGGCCTGCTTTAACGTCAGCAACGGATTCAGCTGTGAACGATTTTGATCAAAAATCGATATTTTTAAATTTTCAGCCCAAAGGACCTTACCTTCATCAGGTAAGGTTTTTTTTTCAAGAATGGATAATAACGTGGACTTGCCAGTGCCGTTTTCCCCAACAATGCCAAGACAGAATCCAGGACCGATCTCAAAGCTGATATCTGAAAACAATGGTTTTTTGCCCATGGTTTTTGTAAGGTGAAACGCACTCAGCAGTTTTTTGGTCTGTCTGCCAGTGGATTGAAAGTCAATATCCATTGTGGCCGTATTTTTATTCCTGTCTTTTAAGGCATGCAATTCCATTCGTAAATTCTGGGCCTGTTCAATTCGATATTTTGCTTTTGTGCTTCTGGCTTTGGCCCCTTGTTTCAGCCACTCATCCTCCCGTCTCATTTTGCTGGATAAAGAGGCCTGCTGTTTTTGTTGTGCCAATAAAAAATTCTGTCGTTCTTTTTCAAATTGTTTATACTGACCCTGGATTTTAAAATATCCACAAGGATAATATTTCCCAATTTCCATTGTATTGGAACAGACATTTTCAAGAAAGGCGCGATCATGGCTGACAACAATAAATGAAAAATCTGCTGTTTTTAAAATGTCTTCAAGCCATAAAATTCCATTGATATCCAGGTGGTTGGTGGGCTCATCCAGTAAAAGAATATCAGGCTTACAGCAAAGGGCCCGGGTGATGGCAAGTTTTTTAATCCATCCGCCGGATAAATTTTTTGACAGTTCATTGGCATCTGGAAACCCGCCTTTTCCCAGCGATGTCTGGACAATTTTATGCCGCTCTTTTTCATCAAACGGACTGTCTTTGATGACATCGTATAAAATTTGTTCCACTGTCTGATCCGGATTCAATTGATCTTCCTGGGACAGATATACAATCCTTAAGCCTGACCGGGTAATTAATTCTCCTGTATCTGGCTGGGTAAGATTTGCAATGAGTTTCAAAAAAGTGGATTTGCCTGATCCGTTCATTCCAATGAGCCCCAGCTGCTCATTCGATTTAAAATCAATGGAAAGATCATTAAAAAGCGTTTCATCTCCATAGGTTTTTGAAACATTTTTTAAACTGAAAATAAGGCTCATGATGCGTTTTCTTTGTTGTCGGGGTGATGATGGATCTGCCGGTATACCCGGATCATTTTGATGGGAAAACTTGCGAACAGCGTTAAACTGATCAAGATGACAAAGCTTGCTGCAAAAAAAGTCATCATAAAACTGAACGGGTCATTTAAAGCGTATGCCCCGGCCATTATGTTAACACCAAAAAATAAAAAAAAGGCTGACACAAGGGTCATGACAATCTGGAACAGCCACCACGTATATTTCATAAACATAAAACCTTTGTAAACGGTTAACCTGATTTTAAAACAGGCCAAGTCTACAGTGTTGCCGTTAAAAAATCAAATCCATTTATTAACCGGTTGATTTGTATCCCCAAGGCATTATAGTGTCTGTAATAAAGAGACTCAAAAAACAGGAGCTTTATCATGCGAATCCTTGTGGTTGAAGATGATGTAAAAATTGCAGAATTTATTCAAAAGGGACTTAAGGCATCAGGATTTGCCGTGGATCATGCCACAACAGGAACCATGGGGCTTGAAATGGCCTTTTCAGCGCCTTATGATACCCTGGTTGTGGATATCATGCTGCCGCAGATGGACGGCATCTCCATGATCAAAAAAATTCGGGCGGACAACAACAATACCCCTGTTATTATTTTAAGCGCCAGAAACAGGGTGGATGACCGGGTTAAAGGTCTTCATGCCGGTGCTGATGACTATCTGACAAAACCCTTTGCATTTTCAGAACTGCTGGCACGGATACAGGCATTGATCCGCCGTTCCGGCAATGTCACGGATCCTGTTAACCTGAGCTATTCAGACCTGAGTGTGGACATGCTGAAACGCAAGGTAAAACGGAAAAATGAAACCATTGAACTGCAACCCCTTGAATTTTCCCTGCTTGAGTATCTGCTGCGCAACAAGGAACGGGTTGTCTCAAAAACCATGATCATGGAACATGTCTGGGATTATAATTTTGATCCCATGACCAATGTGGTGGAGGCAAGAATATGCCGGCTCAGGGATAAAATTGATAAAGACTATGAGCCCAAATTGATTCATACGGTTCGTGGTGCCGGATATGTGTTAAAGGAAGAATGAGATATAAACTGTTTAATACCATTGCTTTTAAATTAACCCTCTGGTTTACCGGAATCTTTACCATTTGTTCCGGTTTTGCCTTTGTATTGTTCTATTTTCTTGTCATACAAACCATCCAGGTTCAGGTGGACCAGGAACTGATGGACAATGCATCAAAATTTTCTGCTGTTATTCACAGAAACGGCCTGAATGGTGCAAGGGAGCTGGCCGTGGTAGAGGCCCAGGTAGCCGGGGAAAAAGTGATGTTTTTCAGGCTGCTGTATCCGACAGGAGAAGTGTTTGCATCTTCCCACATGTCTTATTGGAAACAGGTCCATGTCAGTAAAAATGTGCTGCAGGAACTCCTCCTGGAAAAAAAGCCCATATTTGAAACCATTCTCATCCCCTCCACCAGACAAAAAGCAAGAATTTTTTACAGCTATGTGGCAGCCAATGCAATTTTACAAACGGGTATAGCAATGGACTTTCCTGCTAAATTTTTATCGGCATTTAAAAAGGTGTTTATTGCTGCAATGGGATTAATCATTGTTTTTTCTGCTGTATCAGGCTGGCTTCTGGTGAGAAAAGCCTTGTCCGGGGTAAAAACAATCACCCTTACAGCCCAGAATATTACGGGTAAAAGCCTTGAAGCCCGCGTGACAGAAACGGGTAACAAGGATGAACTTGATCATCTGGCCATTACGTTTAATGCCATGCTTGACAGAATTGAAGAACTTGTCAAAAGTATCCGGGAGATGAGTGACAATATTGCCCATGATTTAAAAAGCCCCATTGCACGGATCAGGGGGTTTGCCGAGCTGTCGCTCATTCATGAGGGGAATATAGCTGATTTTTCAGCCATGGCATCCAATACGATTGAAGAATCAGACCGTCTTTTGGACATGATCAACACAATGCTGGTGATTTCAAAGGCAGAAGCAGGAGAGGAAGAATTTGAGTTTAAACAAACGGATCTTTCCATGATGATAAAATCGGCTTGTGAATTATTTGAGCCGCTGGCCGAGGATAAACACATTTTTTTTACCCAGACCATTGAAGACGGGATATCTGTTGTCGCAGATATAAAAATGCTGCAAAGGGCATTTTCCAATTTATTGGACAATGCCATAAAATACACATCAAAAAACGGGCGGATCAGTGTTGCTGTTTTTAAAGAAGACCATGGTATCACCATTAAAATTGAAGATACGGGGATCGGCATTGCTGCGGAAGATCTGGAAAAGATATTTCAACGATTTTACAGGGCTGAATCTTCCAGAACAAGTGCGGGCACAGGCCTGGGCCTGAGCCTTGCCAGAACCATTGTCCGTCAGCACAAAGGAGATATACAGGTAAACAGTTCTCCAGGCAAAGGGTCTGTTTTTGTGATAGCATTACCATATTGTAATCCTGCGGTCATTTGATCGTCATATTCATGATTTATTATACAATCAGTTGAAGTTAACGTTTAAAATTTATAGGAGGTTGTGATGAGACTAAAATACAAGATCATTTTTACTATTATCGTTATTTGCCTTTTGACGGTGCCGGCCATGGCAAAAATAGGACAAGACGATGCCCGGATGATCCCGGTAAGTTTTACTGAGCTTGCCAAACAGGCAAAACCAGGTGTTGTAAACATACAGACAGTAAAAACCATTGAAGGCGGGGGCAGGGTGTTTCAGCATTTTTTTGGTCAGCCCTTTGGGGGGAACAATGATCCGCTTGAGGATTTTTTAGCACCTTTTTTAAACCAAAAACCGCAGAACAGAAAAGAAAGCAGTCTGGGTTCCGGATTTATTATCAGTGCGGATGGATATATTGTCACCAATAACCATGTGATTAAAGATGCCGACGAAATCAAGGTTATCCTGCATGACAAAACTGAATATGACGGCACCATAATCGGGACAGATCCCATGACAGACCTGGCCCTCATTAAAATTAAGGCAAAAAATCTAGTGGCCTTAAAATTTGGCAGCTCTGCTAAAACCGAGGTTGGGTCATGGGTGGTTGCCATTGGCAGTCCCTTTGGCCTTGAACAGACGGTTACGGCAGGGATTGTCAGTGCAAAGGGACGAATTCTCGGATCAGGGCCATATGATGATTTTATCCAGACTGATGCATCCATTAATCCGGGCAATTCCGGCGGCCCGCTGTTAAATCTTGATGGAGAGGTCATTGGTATTAATACCGCCATTACCAGGTCAGGTCAGGGCATCGGGTTTGCAATCCCTTCAGATCTGGCAACGGGTGTTATTGATCAATTGACAGAACAGAAAACTGTTTCCAGGGGATGGATAGGCGTGGCCATTCAAAATATCACGGAAGAGATGGCAAAATATTATGACATCAAAGAAACCAAAGGCGTATATGTTGCCAAAGTGTTTGAAGGTGATCCGGCAGACAAGGCTGGCATTAAAGTCGGGGATGTCATCGTTTTGATCAATGACAAACCCATTGATTCATCAAGGGATCTTACCTTGACCATTGGCAGTTTATCTGTTGGCGAAACAGTTAAAGTCAAGCTGATTCGTGATGGTAAAGAACAAATAATGAATGTTAAACTGGGTAAAAGACCGGATCAGGACCCTGAGACAAAACAGATAAACGACGGTTTTGATTCTTTTGGATTCAGACTGAAGCAGATGGACGCGGATATTGCCCGGAAACTGGGTTATCCCGAAGATATCAAAGGGCTTGTCGTCATTGATATAGAAACCGGCAGCCAGGCATCAAAAACAGGTGTGCACCAGGGAGACTTGTTAATCGAGGTGAACCGCCATAAAATTGATACCATTAAGGGGTATCGGCAATTTTTAGACAATATAAATAAAGGCGGAGTCGTTCAGCTTCTAATTCGAAGAGGCAACTCCCATGTGTTTGTTGTAAGCTTTGAAAAACCATAACAGTGGATTTTGTCGATAAAAACCGGCATTCTTTTTTCAGTAGAAGCAGAAAAGGAATGCCGGTTTTGAAAAGTGAAGGATTCCTAAACAATTTAATCCTCTGCATTTTTTGAAACTAAGAACGGATCACAAAGAAAAATAAAAAAACCCGTTTGCCCAGAGCGTGTTGATCTGGATAGACGGGTTGTTCGTTTAAAAATGGTGGAGCTGAGGGGGATCGAACCCCTGACCTTACGGCTGCCAGCCGTACGCTCTCCCAGCTGAGCTACAGCCCCACGGTAAAAGCATCACTTAAATAATAGATTATGCGTTCCGTGTCAACAAAAAATTGTTGATAAAAATAAATAAAGTCAATTGCTGAAACAATAAAATATTGACACATGGTTTTATGAAACGCTATTATGCACAGTTTGTTTGATTACTCAACTTTCGGCTACAAGACTTAAATCTGAAAGTTTGAGGTGGTCGGGTATATTTATTTTACAGGAGAGTTAAGGAGAAAGGGATGCTGAGTTACTTGCGTGAAAATACCGGAAACTGGATCATTAAAATATTTCTTGGGATTATTGTGGTTGTATTTGTGTTTCTCGGTGTGGGTTCGTTTGGATCAAAACGGAATGATTCTGTTGCCACCATAAATGATGAATCCATTACCATAAAGGAATATCAGCAGGAATATAAAACGGTTGTCGAGCAGATGCGGGCCAGATTTGGGAAAAATTTAAATGATGATATTTTAAAAGCACTGAATGTAAAACAGCAGGCACTGGATTCATTAATCGAGCAAAAATTGATTTTAGCCCAGGCAGATAAACTGGAAATCAGGGTCTCTGCAAAAGAACTTCAGGAAAGCCTGTTTGCAATTAAAGCGTTTCAAAAAGATGGCCGCTTTAATATGGATCAGTATAAACAGGTTTTAAGCTTGAATTCATTAAATCCTGAAATATTTGAACTTCTCCAGCGCAATGCAATCCGGCAGCAGAAAGTAAAAGAAATGGTGCTCAGTACGGTTAATGTATCAGATCTTGAAGCAAGAGACTGGTATGTATTCAAAAATCTGAAAATTGCTGTAGATTATCTGGTGTTTGACCCCAAAGACTATTCTGATATTATCCCCACACAAGAGCAGATGAATTCTTTTTATAATGAACATAAAGACACGTATATGTCTGAACCCAAACTTAAGGCCGTTTATTTAAAATTTCTACCAGGGGATTACAAAGATAATGTAAAAATAACAGATACCCATATCAAAGATTTTTACGAGCAGAATCCAGAACAATTCAAAATACCTGAAAAAGTAGAAGCCAGGCATATTTTAATCAAGGTTGACAAAGATGCAGAAGAAGAAAAAGTCAATGAGGCCCTGAAAAGAGCCCAGGATATTTTTAAAATGGCAATGGATGGCCAGGATTTTGAAGCCCTTGCCAAAGAATATTCTGAAGGGCCTTCAAAGGAAAATGGCGGGTATCTGGGTGTATTTGAAAGACAAAGCATGGTAAAGCCCTTTGCAGATCAGGCGTTTTCCATGAAAGCCGGTGAGATCAGCAATCCTGTAAGAACCATGTTTGGCTGGCATATTATCAAACTTATTGCCAAACATGATGCCTCTGTCCAGACCTTGGCCATGGCATCGGAAACCATTAAAAATGATTTGGAAAAACAGGAAATGCAAAATATGGCTTATTATAAGGCAGGAGAAGCATTTGATGCCGTGATTGACGGAGATGATTTTGAACAGGTAGCCCTTATCGCCAATAAAAAACTTGTGGAAACCAAAGATTTTGACACAAGCGGTCAAGGCCTTGAAATGGAGAACCGTTCAGAGTTTGCAAAGGCAGCCTTCGAGCTTGCGACTGATACGATCAGTGATGTAAAACAACTGGGGGATGCATATTATCTGATCAAGGTGACCCAGAAAATTGAACCCGTACTTCAGGATTTTGATCTTGTAAAAGATCGGGTTTTAAAGGAGCTTACCTTAATACTTCAAACCCAGAAGGCAAAAGAAAATGCTCAATCGGTTCTCAGCAAAATCAATAATGACAGCACACTGGAAAATATAGCCAAAGAAAATAAACTATCCCTTAACTCAACTAAATTATTCACAAGAAATGACAGGGTCGAAGAGGTGGGCAATTCTCCCGAGTTTATTCAGGCCGGTTTTTCATTAAAAGAAAATAATAAAATCTATCCTGAAATAATTGAAGTTTCCTCAAAATATTACATTATTGGGTTTAAAGAACAAAAATCTCCTGAAGAATCTGAAATCCTTGAAAATTTAAAACCGATTAAAGATGAAATCAGCTGGAACAAGCAGTCACAATATTATCAGGCGTGGATCACTGAATTGAAAAATAATAGTAAAATCCATTATAATCCTGAAATATTGAATTAAGGTCCCATATGAATTTTAAGCGCATTGCCTATAAAATTTCCCTCTTATGGGTATTGCTCATATTTTCATGTGCAGCTCCACAGCATCGGATTATTGTTCCGGATCAGGGTATTCAGATTGATCCTGGTATTGTTTATGGGGTTCTTGACAATGGATTCCAATATATTCTTAAAAAAAATTCCATACCTACGGACCATGTTACTATCCATTTGAATATTTTTGCCGGGTCAATGCATGAAACAAAAGAACAGCAGGGGGTTGCCCATTTTTTGGAACATATGCTGTTCAATGGATCAGAGCATTTTAAACCCGGGGAATTAATCGAATATTTTCAATCCATTGGTATGGATTTTGGTTCAGATGCCAATGCCCGCACCTCTTTTTTTAATACGGTGTATGACCTTTCGTTGCCAAGAGCAGATCAATCTTATCTGGATAAAGCCTTTGTTGTAATCCAGGATTATGCCCAGGGGGCGCTTCTTCTACAATCTGAGATCGATCGTGAGCGGGGCATTATCTTTGCTGAAAAAAGAGAGAGGGACTCGGTCTCCTACAGGACCTTTAAAAAAGAACTGGAATTTGAACTGCCAGGTTCTCTTTTTAACCAGAGATTTCCCATTGGAATTGATTCTGTTTTAAAAAATGCGGATCGAAATTTGTTGAAAGCATATTATGACCAGTGGTATCGCCCGGATAACATGGCTTTGGTTGTTGTTGGTGACCTTGATGTCAAAACGGCTGAAGCAATGATTATCAAACGATTTTCCAAGCTGAAACCCAGGGCCGGTTTTTTACCCCCCCCATTCAATACCCAATGGCAGGAACACGAGGGGATAAAATCGTTTTATCATTATGAGCAGGAAGCCGGCAGCACAGATATTACCATACAGACTATTTCCTGGGAACCATTTGAACCACAGACCCTGGATATGCTCAAACAAGATTTTTTAGACCACATTGCCAGTTCACTGTTACAAAACCGATTGTCGAGAATGGTCACCCTGCAGACAGCTTATTTTTCAGATGCCACTGTTTTTTCCGGGTCGTTTCTGCATCATATTTCGATATCCTCCATCAGTGCGACCTGTGAGCCGGGAAAATGGGAAAAAGGACTTGATCAGATTGAAAAGATGTTAAGACAGGGGCTTGTATACGGGTTCACCCCAAAAGAGCTGGATAGAGTTAAAGCTGATCTGATTTCTTCACTTGAAATACAGGCTGATCAGGCAGGCACTCAAAAAACAGATTTTTTGTCCGGGTCTATTTTGGAGTCCATTAATGAGAAAAAACTGCTTTTATCCCCTCAACAGAAAAAAGATTTTTTAAAACCCTATATTGAATCGATTTCTCTTCAGGATGCCCAGGAAGCATTAAAAAAAGCCTGGGCAACAGAAAATAGACTGATACTTTTAACGGGCAATGCCCTAATCAGTACCCCTGACCCGGAATTGACCATTCTTGACGTCTATACAAGGGCCAACGCGGGTAACGTCGGCAAATATAAAGGGTTTGAATCGGGTCGTTTTCCCTATCTTGAATTGCCTGATTTAAAATTCGGGATACGATCAAAACAAAAGAATATCAAAGATCTTGGCATCACTTCAATTGAATTTGAAAATAATGTTCGATTAAATTTAAAGCGAACAGATTATAAACAGAATGAATTCCTGTTCAAGGTTTGTTTTGGAGATGGTAGGAAAGCCGAGCCGTTATCTAAACCTGGGTTATCGCTTCTTGGAGAGGGTGTTATAAAGGCAAGCGGGCTTGGACGTCTGGATACAGATCAGTTGGAAGAAGCTCTGGCCGGCAATAAGATCAATATCGGGTTCCAGGTGAATGACAACTATTTTTCGTTGTCCGGGTCAGGTGACCCAAAAGAAGCAGAGCTTATCTTTCAGCTTATCTATCATTATATGAATGACCCGGGATATCGGGTGGAAGCCCTGGATTTTACAAAAACGATTTACCAACAGCAATATGACAGCTTTATGCGGACACCAGAAGGGATCATGAAGATAAAAGGAGACTTTTTCCTTGCCAAAAATGATCCCCGGTTTGGTTTGCCTCATCCAGATACAATTAATGGCTATTCCCTGGATGATATTAAAAATTGGATGACCCCATATTTTCAAGATTCACCTGTTGAAGTTTCCATTATTGGAGACTTTGATGAAGAAAATATTATAGGGCTTGCATCAACATATATCGGGGCATTTAAAAAGCGAAAAATATTTTCAGATAAATTCATTACTGCCGGAAAAATAAATTTTCCCAAAGGAGAACACATTGATCTTAAACCTGATACAAAGATTGATTCAGGTGTGGTTCGGGTCGCGTTTTTAACAGATGATTTTTGGAATATCCGACAGACCCGCCAATTGTCTGTTTTGTCCAGGGTTTTTTCAGAAAGGATGAGAATTCTGATAAGAGAGGATCTTGGGGAAACTTATTCTGCCTATGCGTATAATGATCCGTCTATGATCTTTAAAAATTATGGTATCATGCATGTGGTGGCCAATGTAAAGCCGGAAAAGCAGTCGTTTGTGTACAATAAAATCAAAGATATTGTTGATTCTATCCTGAAGGATGGTATCACAAAAAAGGAAACAGATCAGGCACTTAAACCGGTTCTGAACCATTTAAAAGTGATTCGAAAAACAAATGGGTATTGGTTGAATTCAGTTATGGCAAATGCCTCAACCTATCCGGAAAAATTTGACTGGGCCAATACCATAATGAATGATTACCAAGCCGTTGGTCAGGATGATTTGATGCTGCTGGCCAAAAAATATTTAATTTTTGATGACAGTGCATTGATTGTTATAACGCCTGGGAACAATCCAGATTAAAAGAAAGAGAGTGTTTTTAAATATTATGTGAGAATACAAAAATGGTTGAATGAAATGGGATCTTTTATCACGTTTATTCTTGTGCAGGTTTTTCAATGGAATCTGATAAATTGGAATCTGATACATTATTTCTAAGGTAATAATCCAGATCAAACAGCTGTTTAAAACTTAAGTCCGTAAATTGTACGTGTCTTTCCCTGACCTTCATTGAACTGAAGGAAGGTGCGTTTGTGATTTCATTATCTGAAATGGTTTTAAAGGGGAGATTACCCACATAAAACCCCATGCTGCTTAAAAAAATCGATTCTTCTGAAAGGGTTTGATTGTTTGTATCATCATTGTTTGTATCAATATATTTGAATGCCAAGCCGCCCATGCTGATATCAATTATTTGCCCCAGTTTGTGAGAGCTGGGGCTTATGGCAGCGTAGGCTCCTTCAATAGCTTTATATCTCGTACTTTTTCGTCTTTCAATAGTTCTTTTTCTACCAGCCATGAGTTATATCCTTTGTATGTCTTCCGTTCATTCAAAAACGATTTTCTATCTTTTACTAAAACAATGATTGAACACTTATTTTATAATGCACAAAATATGCCATTTGAAAAATTTATTTCACCGCTCCCACTGTTCTCTATCTAAGTTCTTAATATATCGGACAAAGAAAATCAATAGATGTAAATTTATTTTTTTGGATTTTGTGACATTTTGTCAATATCATTCTACAAATAATGGGTTTTCCCTGAATTTTAACTGAAAAGGGAAAAACTAGTTATAAAAATAGGATATTTTTTCCCAATACATTACTTTTTTTCCTCAAATTGTTTTAACGATCTGTTTTTTCTAACATTGTCCGGTGTAAAAACCCTGCCGCTAATCACCAGGTATACGCCATGGGGCAGTGTCTGGACTGCGGCAACAGCTGATCCCAAATTAAAAATGGCATCACTGGATTTAAATTTTGCCGGTTCCATCGCGCCGGTAAGCACGATGACCTTGTTTTTGACAACTTTCAGGACTTTTGCCGTTTCGATCATGGTGTCCGTACCATGGGTAATAATTATCCTTTCATAAGGGGTTTTTTCTACGGCAAGATGTATAATAGACCGGTCTTGATCTGTCATATCAAGAGAATCTTTTTTCAATAAGGAAGAGATATCATACCTGAAATTTACCCGTGCATCCTTTAAGATATCAAAGATATTGGATTCTCCTATTTCATATTTGCTTAACGCATCAAAATATACTTTATCAATGGTTCCACCCACGGCAAAAAATTTAATTCTCATGAAATTCCTCCTCCTTTTCCATTCTGTTGGATTCTAAAAAATGATTCAGGGTTGACAGGCAAATATCATAAGAAAATCCTCGATATCGTAAGAAATTCATCATTTTTTTTTTAAATCTGTCACGATCAAGATGCTGCCATGTTTTTATTTTTGGTCTCACTGCGTTTAAAGCCAGATCATTGTCGTCATATGCCTGTAAGAAACGGTCAATGTCAGAAAGGGCGATTCCTTTCTGCCGGAGTTCATATTCAAATGCAAATTTTGATTTTGGTTTGGTTTCTACTCTGGTTTCTATAAACCGTTTGGCAAATTGGGTATCATTCAGATAATTTTTATCCTTTAAAATTTCAATGGCGGTCTTTATAACTTCGTCACAAACCCCTTTTTTTTTCATGTATCCTTTCATTTCCTGGACTGTTCTGGCTTGATAGGATAAATAATTTAAAGCCTTGTCCACTGCCTGTGTAATTGTTTTATTTTCATTCGCCATAAATTTTGTCCCATAATTTGACAGGGGTTTTTAAAATATCGGACATCATCGTGATAAGCCCTTCACCAACGGCGGACGGATGCAAAGGGACAACCATTGGATCAAAAAGCTGTCCGCTTGCTTTTACCGGAACAGACACAAGCCTTCCGTTCAACAGGGTGTTTATAATGGGAATCTTTTCAATAATCAGATCTATGGTTTTAAATGGCGCAACAAGACAGGTCAGGTCCAGGGTTTCTTTTACAGGATCAATCCACCCGCTGAATATCAAGGTCATATCCTGGCCGTCAATTACAGCCCGGGTAAGATGGATAATGCTATCTTTGATCTGGGCTTCCAGAAAAATTTTATTATAGGCAAATCCGTTTTGTGTCACATCCGGAATTTTGCCTTTAAAAAATTTTGAAACATTTAAAACAGATAAAATTCTTGAAAGAAGGGTTAATTTATAGATTCGCCCTTTTTCAGCGTTCAAGGTCAAGGCACCGTTTACTGCATTTATCAAATCGGTTTTACCATTGCCATTGCCGGACTTAAGATTGCCGGTTAAAGAATACTGTCCGTCCATATAATCGGTTCTGTTAAAAAGGCAGGTGATAAGTTCCTGAATATTGTCTTTGTTCTTTGTCTTAAACGGAATATCAATCGACACGCTATCTTTTTCCAGGTTGATATAACCGCTCATTTCCAGATCACATAAAAAGGCGTTGTTTAATCGGATCCGGGAAGAATCGCCGTCTAAAGTGATAAGTGAATCAATATGACTAAAGGTCATTTTTTGAATTTTGAGTTGATCTGATTTGAAATGGATGGTTTTATCCGGTAATAATCGTCTTTTTGTGGAAATACTGTCAGGTTGGGGAAAAAAGGAATTCAGGTCAATGGTTTGGGTTATGATCTGTAAATTGGAATCCTTATCTTCCTGGATGAGGATGGGTTGTCCTTGAGTAAACGCATCGATTTTTTTTCCCCAGAAACTGTCCGGTCTGATCACTTTATTCAGTGATGTCGTATTGAACATCCCCTTAAAATCAACAAAGGGTTTATCTTTATTGGTATTGAATGATGCAGATGCATTTGACTGTGTTTTGTCTGAAATTTTTATGGTGTTTAGAAAAAAAGATGCAAGTGTTTCCCCCTTCAGGTCAATATGGATGGTTGGTCCTGATGGAAATTTAAGGTTTGTTTGAAAAAAAGAGTTCTTGGCCCCCATCTGAAAATTGCCATTTTCCAGATCAAATGGCATTAAAATACTATCAAGATGTTTTTTATCGATAAAGGATTCTATCCATGAAAGATGATGTATTTTCGCTTGAATATGTTTCATGTTAAATAGACTCCGGGAAAGATGATATTGACAGGACAGGCCCTCTATTTGTGGTTGATTCTGTTGTGACGAGAGACTCAATCCATCAGTTTTGCCGTCCAATTCGTATTTCCATAGTTCGGGTTTTAATATGGGGCCTTCCAAGGCAAGGCGAGTGATATGAATTTTACCCGTGCCGATTTTGACAGGAGATATTGTGTCCCTTGTTTTTTTATAAGACATCAAAACAGGCATGATGGATTCCAGGTCAATAGATGCAGAACCGGATTGAATGTTAATTAAGGCATCATCCTGAAAATTGATACGTGCATCCATGTCATAAATTTTGTTGCCGTTAATACTGGCATTAAGATGGTTAAGAGAAATCCAGTCTGGTTCATACTTAAAATTTACATTTTCAAGGCGGATATTGCCGGGAATACGATCATAACCCCCGGAAGCTGAAAGGTTTGGTGCATCAACTCTGACCTTAAGGCCGGGTGAGCCAGGTTCCAGCAGAAGGCCCAACTCAGCGTTTGATCGACCCGTGACATCGTGAACAAGTGATAATTCCTTTGCCAGAAGGGTGTTGGGTAAAAGTGATATCAAGGTTTTTCCGATCTGAGAAAGGTCAAGATCAAGTGAAAATTCGCCTTGAAACGGAATGGTTTTATCATTTAACAGGTCAATGGAAAGATGTCCTTTATCCACGGTTGAATTTTGAATGACTGCTCTTTTTGCCACGATGTCAAGAATGCCATGTTGTATATGAACATCCGCATTAACATCCGTGGCCACAAGGTCAGTTTTGGGAATGGCTACGCTCCCTTTCTCAATATTTCCCTTTAGCCTGAATTGATCTGCTCCAAAAAGATCTTTAAGGTCATGGCCCTGAAAAGAGACCTGTATATCAGGGACAAAACCTGTCCTGATAATCTGGAAAATATTTTTTACAAGTGTATTATCTTTGAATATTTTTAGGGACATCTGCCTTGCCGGATCAACATTAATATTGGTACCGGTAAATTCCAGGCGTGTTTTTTCCCCCAACGGGTTTTTCTCAAAATGGATGCCGATACTTGCTTCAGGATTATTTAATGTAAAGGGGGGAATAACAATTTGAACCATATCCCCAGCCATTTTAAAGGACGATTCAATGCGGTTTGAATCCAGTAATTTTTTTTTGTTTTTAGACAAGAGCGTTGCTGCTAAAAGGGTGCAACGGCCTTGAAGCTCGCCTTTACCATTTATGCTGGCAAAAAAATCTGCCCGACCCAGTTCAATGGAATCCAGATCAGGGTAGTTCTCAAAAGCCGTGTTTGAAATAAAATCCTGCCTGAATTTCAGTTTTTTTATGGTCGTATTTAAAATGATCTCTTCTTTTTCTTTTGATAGAAAGACAGATCCATCCATTTGTTCAAAATATTGAGTGATGGCATTTTTAATTCTGAGTTCAACAGATGTCTGATGTTCTGGTAAGAAAGCCAATATATTTTTCAGCTCCTGGATATAGCGTGAAATAGAAATATTAAGAGGGGATGAAACGGTTTTTCCCTGTGTCAGGATTGGTTTGAGTTCGGGTCGATCAACGGTTATCTGATCTATCGCTATATTGCCCTGCAAAAGCTGTTGTATATTAAAATTAAATTTTATAAAATCAATACTGACAGTGATGTCATTGTCAGGAGTTAAGATAAATTTTTTAATTAACAGGCTTGGGTGGGGAAAGATGGCAAGAAAGAATTTTGAATCATCAATGCGGTTTCCTGTTTTTTGATAGATAAAATACGATATTTTATGTTTTATAAATGGTGTATTGATGCCCCAGGTAATGATAAACGGAGATAAAAGCAGAAATCCCAAAATAACGACTGTTCCATAAAGGATCAGCCGTTTATTTTTTTTATAACGAGAAAACATTACCCATTACCATGAAAAAGCAAGCTCCCTGGATAGTTCAATAAAATCAGCCAGAACAAGATAGGTTTGCTCCATTAAGATTTTTTTAAATTCATCTATTTTCATATTTTCCTGATCTAATTTCTCTATGGGAGGTTTGCCAATAGACTTTGAATAATCATTTTCAATGTCAATTTCCAATTGTTCATAAAGCTTTTTTTCCGATTTTCTGGCATCCAGATTTAATGATAACAACTCCTTTTCATCTATCCAGGATGCCATTTCAATCTTTTTTTTAAGATAAATGATGCCTGGATCAGTTGTTGACCTTTTTTGATAATTCAAGTTCAGCTTTTCATTCACCAGAGAAAGAGAGCGATATGCATCATAAGATGTCTTATCCGTTGTATCCCAGAGCAGGGCGCCATCTAGAGAACTTTCACCCGTATCCTTAATCTTATAGAGTTGGGGATATTCTAAATCGGGTAAAACACCTAAGTTTTGAGTGCTGTCACCAGACACGCGATAAAATTTTGCACTTGTCAGCTTTAGCTTCCCGCTTTCAAGCGGTTGCATTTCCTGAACGGTTCCCTTACCAAAACTTCTTGTGCCGACAATCACACCCCGATGATAGTCTTTGATAGCACCGGCGAAAATTTCTGAGGCAGATGCGCTCATTCGATTGATTAAGACGATAAGGGGACCGGAATATTCTATGCTGGGATCTTCATCAAACAAAAGGGTTTTTCTGAATTTTGACTTAATCTGCACAATCGGGCCGGATTTGAGGAAAAGTCCGGTCAGCTGGTTGGCCTCTTTTAATGACCCGCCGCCATTGTCCCGTAAATCAATAATCAAACCATCAATGTTTTCATTTTTAAGCTCGCCCAATAGTCGTTGAACATCTCTTGTTGTGCTTTTGTAATCCATATCTCCCTTGTAGTAGGCATTAAAATCAATATAAAAATTGGGGATTTCAATAATGCCCAGTTTCAGGGTTTGATGGTGATGATCAATGGTGATGATATTTTTTTTTGCAGATTGTTCTTCTAATTTAACCCGGTCCCTTTTGATCTGAATGGTTTGGGTTGTGCTGGTTTGTTTTGCAGGGATGATCTTTAATCGGACATATGAATTTTTTGGGCCCCTGATAAGTTTAACAACATGATCGATCCTTTGACCGATCGTATCTTCGATCTCTCCGGTTTCACCCTGACCCACGCCGATAATTTTATCACCCGGCATGAGCAGATTTGATTTGTCAGCAGGGCCCTTGGGAATTAACCGGATAACCTTGGTATATTCATATTCATTTTGAAGCACTGCGCCGATTCCCTCAAGTGATAAACTCATGTGGATATCAAAATCCTCGGAAGCCCTGGGCGGGAAAAATTGAGTATGGGGGTCAAAACTTGCCGTTACACTGTTCATAAAGATTTGAAAAATATCATTTGAATCGGTCTGAAGCAATCTATTGAGCCGGGTTGAATATATTTTTTCAAGGGTATCACTGATCAAGGCGGTTTGTTGATCATTCAGCATCAAGGAAATAATATGATTTTTCAATTCTTTTTTCCAAAGAGAATAAAGTGCGGGCGTATTGTTCTCCCATTGCCGCAAATCGATATCAATGATCATGGATTCGTTTTCAGTGAAGTCTAAATCTGTTTCCCATGTTTTGATCAGGGTTAAAATATATTCCAGCCGTTCCCTGGATCGGTCAATATATAAATTAAATATGGCAAAAGCCTCATCCAGCCGTCCTTTTTTAAGGTCGTTATCAAACTGGAATTGATATTGCCTGAATATATCAACATCTTTCATTGTAAAGAGCTGTTTGCCCGGATCAAGTTGTTTTAAATATGTTTCAAGAATGATTGAGGACATTGAATTACCCAGATTTTTTCCAAGATAATGATATCGTTCCAAGGCCTTTATAATCTGAATACATTGTGAAGACTGTTCTGGCAAAGGGTTGATGGCTGTACCAATATCTGCCGGTGCAGTGGGTAAAAAAGACAGGAAAATGATAGCTGAGAAAAGGGTTGTTAAGAAAAGTGAAAACTGAAAATTCACGGATTTTTTGGGTTTTCTATTCATGGTCTGAGTCCTCTGGTGTTTCAAAACTTATTCTGCCTATTTTACCGGCCCGAAGGTCCCGGATCAATGCCTCGGATGCCTTTTGATAATGAATAATTCCGCCTTTTTTTAAACACCCTTTTGCAGAACCGATTTTTTCTATTAACATCAGTTCATCCGTTGGTATGGTTTCTAAAAAAGGATACCGCTGCATCAATTGTTCGGGATATCTTTTTAACAGAAGCGTGGCAGCAAAAAAACCAATGTCAGTGTAATCAATGGCTGTATCTGATATCGCACCGCTTGCTGCCAGGATATGGGCTTTGCGTTCAGATTCCATTACGGGCCATAATATCCCGGGTGTATCATAAATATCAATATTGTTTTCTAAACTGGTTCTTTGCTGGTGCCGGGTGATGGCAGGCACATTACCGGTTTTTGCAATTTTTTTTCCTGCCAGAGTATTTAAAACGGTTGATTTTCCCGTGTTTGGAATGCCCACAACCATTATTTTTACTTTTCTTGCACGGTTTCGATTGATTCTGGCCATGCAATAATTTAATGCCCCATCAACCTGGGATTTTTGAGAGCCACAGATTGCAATGGCCGGCGTGTTCTTTTGCATCTCAAAATAATGAAGCCATGATGTGGTTTGGTCAGGGTCTGCAAGGTCGGATTTGTTTAATACTTTTAATCGAAATTTATCTTTGCAGATTTTATTCACAAAGGGGTTGGCACTTGCCCGGGGTAGCCTTGCATCTAGAATTTCTAAAACAACGTCTACTCTGGACATAGCCTTTTTAAGCAGGTTTTCCGTTTCAACCATATGACCTGGGAACCATTGAATTGTCATTTTTGTCGTTTCTTTTTTTTGATTTGCGTCATTTTTTTCTATAATATATTGATTTGTTTGAAATTTTAGAGCAATTTTTTTTAAAGAGGTGGTTGATGCAATGATTCTTTATTCTGGAAAATTAAACCCTTTTCTGAAATCATCGATAATTTTTCCTGTTTGTTCGACAAAAAAAGCTTGCTTGTCATTGTCAAATTCAATTTGTTTTGCTTGAAATCCCATGAAGTATGGCATATTAATACAAATTTTTCAAAGGCAAAAACCCTATACTCAGGGCAATCGCATGTAAAAATAAAAATATCCACAAAAACATACAGATTTTAAACTGATTGTTTTACAGTGACTCTGCCTCTTGGGCAGGATTCAGTCCCTCATATGAAATTCTGCTTTCCTCATTTATACCAAATAAACTCATACGACTTACAATCCTTAATTTGTCCTTAAGGGTTGACAGTTCCCACAACAAAAACCCGGTTAAAACAAATTCCTGTTTGTTTTTTCCGATAGCCTTTAAGATAATTACTTTTTTTTATTTTCAAAGTGTATCTCAGAGATTATTAATTTTTAAAATCTTCCAGATAAAAAATACTTGACAAAACATAGCCATTTGTACAATACGACTTGTATACATGTTGCTTTTATTATGATTTCCAGAGGAGTAGAATGGACAATTTGCCTTTAAAGGAAAAAGTTTATAAAATCCTGCGAAATGACATTTTAAGAGGAAAAATTTCAGGGGGCACCCATATCACAGAATCCAGTATTGCCAATCGTCTTGAGGTCAGCAGGACTCCGGTCAGAGAGGCCTTGCAGCGCCTGACCCAGGAACGGCTGATCACCTCTTTGCCAAGGGCTGGATATATTATTGAAGACATGTCAGACGATGACATCCAGGATCTTTTTTCTGCCCGTTTTGATATTGAGATCCTGGTGGCCAGGAAGGCGGCATGTTATATCACACTGCCAGAACTTGAGATGATGGCAGAAAACATTGAACGATCAAAAGGGTTCTTAAAGGCCAATGATCTAAGAAAGATCACAGATCTGGATCTGGAATTCCATTCCATTATTCACAGAGCTGCAAGAAGCAAAACGTTTTTCAGGATATGCAAAAATTTAGGGGATCTGACCTTGAAGTATCGTCATGGGTTGAACGTGATGGCAGATGTATGGAATGAGGCCATTGACAATCATATGATGATTTATCAAGCGCTTCTTTCAAAAGATGAAGGAAAAACTGCCAAAGCAATTGCGCTTCATGCGGACCAGGTTAAATCCCAATTGATGGATATTTTGAAAAAAGTAAGATCAGATTCGTTTTTTCAGGAGGAAATATAGGGTAGAGTGTTTTTTTATGAATCGTTTTTTTTATTAACCAGGAGGTGGGTATCATGAAAAAAATTAGTATTCTGCTGTTTGCCGCGATGGTGTTAATGGTCAGTCAGACAGCATTTGCCAATGATGTATCAAAGGGAATCAATGTTGGGAATGCAGGATCTTTTACAGGGGATGCTGCAGCACCTTGTATGGAAATTTTTAATTCTTCCCAGCTGGCAGTTGATGAGTGGAATGCCCGTGGCGGAATCCAGGGTGTTCAAATCAAACAGATCATGGGCGATGATGCCCTTGACCCTGCACAGGGGATTAATGTGGCAAGAAAATTTACCTCTGACGAAACCATGTATGGGGTTGTTGGACCTCCTGTCAGTCACATTGCACAGGCTTCATTAAAGATTTATGGCCAGAGTGATCTTGCCTGCATTACCACTGCCGCATCAAAACCAGAACTCACAGAATCTGGATTTAAACATTTTTTCAGGGTCAATGCCAGAAATGATGCCCATGGCTGGAATTGCGCGTTGTTTATTAAAAATACCCTTAAGGCAAAAAAGGTGGCTGTGTTAAATGAAAAGGTCGCCTATTGCGAGAACATGGCCCAGCAGACCATTGATGGTCTTAAAAAACTGGGTATTACAGATATTATGACAGATACCATCGTGGCAGGATCAAAAGACTATTCTGCGGTGTTAACAAAGGTAAAAGCTTTCAATCCAGATGTGCTCTTTTTTGTGGCCACCACAGCCCCGGATCAGGCCATCGGAGTCAGACAGGCCAAAGAACTGGGCATAACTGCCACTTTCTTTGGCACGGAAGGTGCCAGAGACAAGACAGATTTTATTGAAGCATCCGAAGGTGCGGCTGAAGGGGCGTATGTCTACCATTTCAGCCCTGATATTTATTCAATCAAGGAAGCTGCTGAATATGTTAAACAGTATGAAACCAAATATGGCTCCTTAAGCGGATTTGGACCACCTGCCTATGAAGCCATGAACATCCTCTTGACTGCTATTGACCTTGCGGCAAAAGATGGGGACATCTCTCGATCTGAAGTGATTTCAAACCTTGCTGCCATCAAGGAGTACAAAGGCATTTTGGGATTCCCCATCAGCTTTGATGAAAAAGGTGACCTGCTTGGGGGTGCTACCTATTTTTTCAAGGTAAAGGGCAAGGACTTTGAGCAGGTTGCTGTCTTGACAGGAAAATAGGGTTCATTCTTTAAAAAAAAGGGTCAAATCTGAAACAGGTAGGGTATCAAACACCTGTTTCAGATTGAAAACAAATGGAAGATATTTTCAGCCAGCTTTCCCAGCAGGCAATAAACGGTATTACCATTGGTGGAGTGTATGCCTTGATTGCCATTGGATACACCATGGTCTATGGCGTACTTTCCATGCTCAATTTCGCCCATGGAGAGCTCTATATGATTGGGGGATTTACAGGGTGGTTTGTGTTGCAGATTTTCTCTGTAAACCATGTGCCTGTAATGAATGCAGCCCTTTTAATCTCTTTGATGATTATTCTTTCAATGGGAATGTCTGCCCTTTTGGGACTTGTGATTGAAAGGGTAGCCTACAGGCCCCTGAGGAAAGCGCCACGGATGAATCTGCTTTTAAGTTCCCTTGGGGTTTCCATCTTTATCCAGAATTTTATCCTCTATTTTCAGGGTGCCAAGGTAAAGGTGTTCCATATCTCTCACCTGATTCCGGAAGGTTTGAGAACGTTTCATGTTGGCGGTGTCGTCTTTTCCTTTATGCGTGTTTTCGTGATTGTGGTCTGCTTTGTGTTAATGGTCTTGTTGACCCTGATCATCAAGAAAACCAATATCGGCAAATCCATACGAGCCACGGCCCAGGATATTGAAGCTGCAGCCTTCATGGGCATAGATACGGACAGGATCATTGTCATTGTGTTTTTGATTGGATCTGCCCTGGGGGGGGCTGCAGGCATTCTGGTCAGCCTTTTGTTCACTCAGGTGGATTATTATGTGGGGTTCCAGGCAGGGTTGAAAGGCTTTACAGCAGCAGTCCTGGGAGGGATCGGCAGTATTCCCGGCGCCATGGCAGGAGGCCTTTTGCTGGGGATTTGTGAAGCAATGGCAGTCACATTTTTCCCTTCTGCATACAAGGATGTGGTGGCGTTTCTCATTTTGATTGCAGTCCTGATTTTCAGGCCCCAGGGGCTTTTGGGAGAAAAAATTCGTGAAAAGGTTTAAGCCTTTCCTTAAGATAGGTCCCAATACTGGTTTCATTATTTTTTTTGTATTGTGCCTGGCTGTGATCCCGGGCATGCTTCCCAACAATTACTGGCAGAGCATTTTTTCCATAACAGGGGTTTATGTGATGCTGGCCCTTGGCCTGAATATTGTGGCAGGGTTTACAGGGCTTTTGGATCTTTCCTATATTGCCTTCTTTGGCATTGGCGGATACACCTTTGCCTTTCTGTTCTCTGATCATTTTGGTATTCACTTCCCTTTTCTTCTGGCATTGCCTGCTTGCGCTCTGGTTGCCATGACAGCAGGATTTCTGCTGGGGCTCACCAGTATTCGCCTGAGAGGGGATTACCTGGCCATTGTGACCCTGGCCTTTGCCCAGATTTTCAAGCTTCTGCTGTTGAATCTGGACACTCCTGTGAATATTACAGGGGGTGTAAATGGGATTTATGCGTTTGACATGGTAAAACTGTTTTCCTTAAAAATCGTAAGTCCTGAGTATTATTCATCTTTGATCTGGACCTGTGCACTGATTGTTTTTATAGTTTCGTTCAGGCTCAAGGAATCCAGGATTGGAAGAGGGTGGAACGCCATACGGGAAGATGAACTGGCAGCCAATACCATTGGCATCAATGTCACACACATGAAGCTTTTCTCCTTTGCCACTGGCGCCATGATTGCAGGTTTTGCAGGGGCTGTTTTTGCCTCTTTCCAGGATTCTGTGTTCCCCAATAATTTTGATTTCCAGCAGCTGGTCATCGTCTACTGCATGGTGATTATTGGGGGGCTTGGCAATATATATGGGGTTGTTGCAGGTGCTGTGGTGTTAACGGTGCTTCCAGAAGTGTTGCGGGAATATGGTGGGTTGAGAATGATGATATATGGGGTGGTGCTGGTCACGATTATGGCCTTAAGGCCCCAGGGGTTGTTTTCAGGGATTCCAGGATTTACAAAACCCATGAGGCGCCCTGATAAAGATGAAACAGGGGAACTCAGGGCATCAACAGATTTGTATGATTCCCCTGATAATGATGACATGAATGCTGAAAAGTTTGAAAAAACAAACCTGACATTGCTGGAAATTCAGGATCTGACCTTGAATTTTGGGGGGCTAAAGGCCATTGATGATCTTGATTTTGTGTTGCACAAAAATGAAATCCTGAGCATTATTGGTCCCAATGGCGCAGGCAAAAGCACACTGTTTAACATTATTTCAGGTATCTATAAAAGTGATAAAGGAAAAGTCATCTATAAGGGTCTGGATATCTCCTCCTACAGACCCCATGGGGTTGCCAAAACAGGAATTGCCAGAACCTTCCAGAATTTAAGGCTGTTCAATGAGTTGTCTGTGATTGAAAATGTAAAATCAAGCAGGTTTTGCAGGACAAGGGCATTTTTCTTTTCTGTAATTTTTAATTTGCCATTAAATAAAAGAGAAGAAAAGCAAACAGATGAAGCAGCAAAAAAGATCCTCAATCTATTTGGCAAAAGGCTGACAGGGTATCGTTATGATCAAAAGGTTTCCCAGCTTTCTTATGCCAACAGGAGACGTGTTGAGATTGCCAGGGCCATGGCTACTGATCCTGAAATTCTGCTCCTGGATGAACCCTCTGCCGGCATGAATCCCCAGGAGACATTGGAAATTACTGACTTTATCAAGAAATTAAGGGACAGGTTTGGATATACCATCCTTGTGATTGAACATAAACTCAACCTTGTAAAGGCAGTTTCAGACAGGGTGGTTGTCATGGATCATGGAAAAAAGATCTGTGAAGGGTCATATGAAGATGTTTCAAAAAATCCAGAGGTGATAGAAGCCTATCTGGGAAAAAAGGGCAAACGTGGAAACTGAACCCGTACTTGAGTTAAAGAATGTAAATGCCTGTTATGGTAAAATACAGGTGCTGTATAATATCAACATGACCATCAATAAGGGTGAGCTCATCTGTCTTTTAGGGGGCAATGCCTCAGGAAAGTCTACCACCCTAAAGACAATTTTAGGAATTGTCAGACCAAGTGAAGGGACTGTTTTTTTAAATAGAGAAAATATTAATAAAAAACCCACCAATTATATTATTCGTCATGGGGTTTCCATTGTTCCTGAAAATCGTAGAATTTTTCCACGGATGACTGTGCTTGAAAACCTTGAAATTGGTGCCATGCACAGAAAGGATAAATCCCAGGTCAAACAGGATATTGACAATATGTTTGATCTTTTTCCCAGGCTGAAACAAAGAATCACAAGGCAGGGCATGGTGCTGTCCGGTGGGGAACAGCAGATGCTGGCCATGGCAAGGGCGCTTTTGTCAAAGCCGGATATTCTTTTAATGGATGAGCCCTCCATGGGGCTTTCCCCAGCCCTTGTGGATCAGCAGTTTGAAATCATAGAAAATATTAATAAAAAAGGGACCACTAT
>Ga0180007_10002040_pt1 | contig 25037 bp, 39 predicted proteins | sample MM_PC_MetaG_FD_121122 | JGI IMG/M metagenome (GOLD analysis project Ga0180007, IMG submission 121122) | Groundwater microbial communities from the Aspo Hard Rock Laboratory (HRL) deep subsurface site, Sweden - MM_PC_MetaG | ecosystem: Environmental > Aquatic > Deep subsurface > Groundwater... | reverse complement strand
GCCCGCATCGAGCGCCGTTCCTGCGATTAAAAAAGAGAGGGAATCATGTGTGATGACGAAAAGAAAGATGAAGTTGGCACTGTTGGAAATATGCGGACGTTTCTTGTGCCGTTTTACGATCTTGAAGTTGCCTATTCTGGCGGCGAGCTTCAGATAAAAATACCGATTGCGCTGTCGTTCGACGATCCGATGCTCCCGAAGCTCGTTGAATCAGTTGAGCAAGACAAGCGATTAGCGAAAGACGCGAGCGGGTTGTCCCCGCATCAATTCTCAGGGATTGTGAAGTTATTTTTCACGCCGGAGTTTACGTGCGACAAGTAAGAAAAATGAAGATTGCAATACCGGTGTTGTTTTTCCCAAAACATCGCGTAGCGCTTGCGACTAGACAATTAATAGAACAAGATATAGAAAATGATGCAAATATAGCCGCAACAATAGAAGAAGCAAGGGAATGGTGTGAGCAAATTCTGGCAAAAGCCATGAGAGAGTTGATTGATGATTACAACGATGGGATAGCAAGAGAACATAATAATATTGAAACGGGGTTTATTAATGTGGGGAATGGGAATTATAAATTAGGTTCAGATAAGGTGATAATAAATGCACTAGAAGGGAAGGAGCATGATGCAGACTAAATTCGCACTGCCTGGCTTCAAGAAGTTCATAACTTCCGAGTGTCCATTTGCCGGATGCTCAAAGCAGAATCTATTCTCGATAGATGATAGTATCCCGCTCAGAGTATGCGAGCACTTCTCCCATGTTCAAAAGGAATCTATCACGGCGCGTGATACCGTTATTACGCATATGTATGTAAAACCGGGAGTGAACAGAATCGCAGACACCAGCGAATCAACAGTCATGGCGCTTGCTGCCGCCGTTCGCATGCTTAAAGAAGAACGTGACGCTTTAAAAGCGGGAGCCGAGTTATTAGAAATATATGCTACTAAAGAGAAGAACGAAAAGCGCAAATATAAGCGGAAAGCCGAGCATTTAGAAAAAGAAAACAGTGCTCTCACCAAAGAATTTACCAAGTATCGCAGGTATATCTTTCAACGTTTTTTCAATACTCTAAAGAAATTCCCACCTGATAAATTGTCATACACAAAGGATGAATTAAAAGAGTGCGTTCGGATATTAAAATCGAAGCAGAAAAAGAAAGGGGAATAATCATGGAGAGAACAAGCAATAGGAAATATTACGATCTGGAAATATCAATATCTGATGACGATAATATTGAGGTTGTGATTGAACAGTTTGAGCGTATGCATTACTTGCTACATATTGAAATTAAGACGCTAAGAAGCTTGCTAAGTGATTCTATGTGGGACTATGAACAACTCAGAAATGAACTCATAGAGGCAAGAGAAAAAATAGCAGAACATGATAAAATTGATATTAACTATGTTGTGCTATCCGAAGCTTCAAAAGCAACGGGCGTCTCGCAAAAGAAGCTAATCGAATTAGCACGAAAAGGATACATTCGATTCTTGTTTGAAATTGGAGACTGTAAATCGTATGCAAAAGCTGGATCAATTAAGAATTGGAAAAGTGCAAAGACGCGGGCGAGAATAAACAAAGGGAGGGTGAGTAAGTGAAGCTAAAAAAAGAGAAGAAGTTGGTTGGAACTGAGATAATTAAAACGCCGGATGTCGTTCGCCTCAAGCACGTCGGTACGGTCAAGGAATTGGCAGAATATTACTACTCGAAACAACACCTGTTCTTGTCCGCAAAAGAAAGCAAGAAACGAGGCGCGGCATTCTGGTTCACTCATATTCAGGCGGCAAATCCAAGGCTAACAATCACATCTAAAACACTTATTTCTGAATTGTGGATGGGGAATAGTGACAGGAGAAATCATGTTAGGTAAAATACATGGGGGTGATGCTATGATTGCCAAATAAGATATGATACGATTGGATGGCATGAGATGTGATTCGATTCGATTAGACATGATGAGATGGGTTAAACTTTCGCAACGAAGGAGAAAAGAAATGAAAACCGCAATTTGTAAGTTAGTAAGTGAAGCGCCATACGTTCAGAATCGCCAGCACCACACTCCGAAAAAGTCAAAGGAGCAGCCGGATGCTTACGAGGAAAGAACTTGGAGAGAAAGAATTCACGCAACAGAAAAGGGTGAAGTTTATATTACTCCCTTTACTTTCATGGCGACCGTTCAACGGTCAGCACAAAAGCTGTCCATCCAGATTCCCGGCAAAGGGAAGCAGACTTATACCAAGCATTTCGATAGCGGGATTCTCGTACCCGAACCCGTGATGCTCGGAATAAAAAAGGATGATGTACGCGGGCAATGGTTGGATGTGCCAAGCCAGGGAATACGTGGCGGCGGAACTCGCGTACCAAAATGTTTCCCATTCATCGACGAATGGAAATGCACGGTGAAATTTATCATCCTTGACGATATGATTACCGAGGATGTTTTCAGAGAAGTGCTTTCTTATGCTGGTATCGGTGTCGGATTCGGAGCTTTCCGTCCAGACAATCGAGGCATAACCGGGCGCTTCCGTGTGGAGTCGATTAAGTGGACGGAGAATTGATTGCATGGTTTTGAGATTGGATTAGATGGGATAAGATCAGATGCGATATGATTGGATAGGATGAGATCGGATTAGATCGGATTAGATCAGATAAGAACCTTTTAACCTTTAAGAACGGAGAGTGTATTATGGGTAAGCCGATTGCAGAAGTTTCAGCGGATACTTTGAAGTTGCAGGCGTTCATCGAAGGTCGTAAACCTGGCGATGAAATCACGTTCGTAACTGTAGAAGAAGTAACCGGTGTTAAAATGGATTTGTCAGGACGTGCAAAACTCAGGACGGCAATCAAACGGGCAAAGCGTGAATATTCCGCGCTCAAAGGCGAGGGTGTGAAACTCGCCGATGCTGGCATGGTGATGCCCTTGCTTGCCAGTAGTTTGATAAAGATTGACCGTTCAGTAAAGCGGGGAAGTAAGCGTCAGAAAACGCTTCAATCTCAGTTTTTCGATGCTCTTTCGCCGGAAGAACAGCACAACATTCTTTTCTGTGGAGCGGTTTTCGGAGCAATAAGAATCGCTGCGGAAAATGGCAAGTTGCTCTACAAGAAAAACAAGGACGGGATCACAATGAATCCCGTTCTGAGTATCCCTATTCCGAAAACGGAATGAGATGAGACCCGATCCGATGGGATCGAATATGATGAAATCGGATGAGATTAAATGTGATCCAATATGATGGTATGAGATAAGATAAGTTTATTTTCAAAGGAGGAAATCATGTCAGGGCCAAAAGGGAATCATGGTAATGCTGGATATTTCACTCTTATGACTTGTGAGCATTGTGGCGACAAGAAAGAATTGTTTCGCATACTTTGCAGATGTAACATGCGGAATAAACCCGGCAAAATATTCCGGTACTCATTCTGTTTTAATTGTGGGAAGAAAACAAAGTATACAGGGATTGATGAACACAAAGACATACTAGGAAAGAAAACGCCTGGGCCTGGGGGAATGGTGAAATATGGACTACGATAGAGATAAAAACAAACGGAGGTTCAAAGTTATAACTTAACCTGAGATTTGATAGGATGCGATGCGATGAGATAGGATCAGATCAGATCAGATAAGATAAGCACTCAAATCTTTCGTAAATAGTGGGGGTTATTCGTGGGGATTATTCAGATGCGATATGATTCTATTCGATGCGATGGGATAAGATTCGGTAGAATAGGACATGATAAGATAAGATTTTCTGCTTTCAAAAAACGGATTGTGTAAATGTGAGGTTGTTTGGGTAAGAAATTTACTCAGATATGATGTGATTGGTTGTGATAAGTTCAGGTTCAATGCGATTCGTTATGATGGGATTTGATATGATCGGGTAAGATAAGATGCAATTCAATTAATTATGATGCAATGTGATTTGATGCGATGGAATCATGTAGGATAAGATAATTGCCTTTAAGAAAGGAGGTGCTCCATGAAATACCAAAACTTTCCCCCATGCCAGGACGTGGATACATCGATTGAGGCGGCAAGAAAAGTGCTCCCGAAACGTGGGATTTTGCAACGGGAATACTTCGAGCTTTTGAGGTTCATGGGTGAGCGCGGGGCAACCGATCACGAAGCCGCACACGATCTCAAGAAGCCGCTGTCAAGCATCTGTGCCCGCAGGAATGAACTCATGGCAAGGAACCCGCCACTCGTTCGATACAGCGGGAAACGCCGGGAATCGTGCAACGGCGGGACCGCTCGCGTCTGGATTGCGGCGGAGAATACAGAGCAGATAGCGTTAGAACTTTAGGGGCAAATAGAATCATTTCTTTTTGTCCCAAGAAAGGGGAAAGTGATGTACCGTAAAATCCATATCATTTCGCCGGAGAAGAAACACTTGCACGGATCGACCCTATGCGGGATCGGAGTTTTCGGGCAAAAACACGACCGGCTGCTGGACACTCTGAACACGATCGAGCACGGGCACCCGATCCTAAAATTTCTCCTTGACCAGGGAAAAATGACTTCGCCGGCAAAGTTCATCTGCGAGAAATGCCGGGATATTTTCAGATTCGAGATGTTTACAAAGCCGAAAAAATCGAAGGAAAAATAAAAAATGATTTTCGAGTGTTGTTATATAGTTTATGAATTGCAGAAAACAACAAGCAATAATCACAAGGAGTTATAAGGTTTTTTCCTATTGAATATATAATGAAATAGTATATGCCTTTGCGTATGACTTTTCCTAAGTCATTTTAAACACTAAAGACTAAACACTAATTCTTAATATATAAATACAAGAGAAGAAAGAAGAGGTAGAGATTACTATATGCACGGAGATGACTTTAAGAAAGGGGTGAGAGAGATGAAAAGTAAACTGTATTGGAATTATCTTGATACTATGTCGTTATTTGCGTTTGTTTTAGCTTTTATAGCGTGGAGAGCTGGCAGCGATGCTAAGATTTTACTTTTTCTTGCATTTGTGTTTCATGCTTGCGGTTACGTCGTTTCCGAGATACGAACCGCCAAGCAAGAAATCGATCTCAGGATGAAAATGTTCTACGAGGTGATCCAGTTTCAAAAGACCGAACCGGCTTATTTGAAACATCTTGCGCAAAAGGAGGCAGGATGCGAAAAGCCATAATCTGGATATGCGTGCTGATCCTGTTGCTGATTTCGTGATTTCATAAAAAGCGATTGACACAGCGGCAGGCAACCGCTATGATACCTGTGTTAGTTCGATTCCCATCGAGCAGGGGCTGGACTTAGAGAGGCGCTAGACGCCCGTTTAACACCAGGTGTATGCTGGCCAGGGAACGGAGGCATGCACGAGTGCTAACTAAGAACCCGGCCCCTTAACTATTCCCACCTAAAAAATATCTTGACAAGGATATACATAAATGCTTATACATCCCCACAGTAGATTTATCTAAATAAACCGCCAGAGAAAAGAAAGCCGTAAGTATCTAAAAAAGCAAACTAAGATTACCTCTTGGTTTATGCTCCTAGATTACTACCGGCTTTTTGTGTATATAATATATTCTTAATTCTTAGTTTTTATTATAAGCAACTAAGTAACTAGAAAGCACTGTAAGAAAAAGCAAAGAATGAAAACTACAAGAACACAACCAGCAACTCAAGAGTTAATCGATCCTGATATTCCTGAAGCAATCAGCGAAGAATCTGAGGCAGGGATTCGAAAAACAAAAGAGCTTACCGATAAACAAAAACAATCAATCCCAGTTATTGCAATTTTTCCAACGATCCGACAAGGGGTGCTTGAATGTGAACGGCGCGGGATTGTTACCCATAATTACTTTTATCGCAAGTGGGCAAGTGATCCTGTCTACCGCCGGGCGCTGTTAAAAGTCCGTGAAGAGTTTTGCGGCCAGATTAAAGACGCTGTTCTCGACGAGTTCAAACTTCACGGCGAACGGTTGGCTCGTAAACTCGTGAAGATCGCCGACACCGAGAAAGCGAAAGATCAAATCAAAGCGATTGAGAATGTACTCTCAGCGCTTGGAATAGATTTTGGTAAGAATCAGAAAGTAAACATCAACGACCAGCGAGAGAGCAACGTAACGGTCACTGTTTACTTACCGAGCAAAGAGGCTGCCGATGATGACACGTTCGATCTCGATGCGGAAGACATTGCCGAAGTCGAAGAGCTTGAAGACGGGACGGGGGTGAATCGGTGCAAGAAGCTGTTGCAGTCGTAAGTGAACAGAAACCTGGCGGGATAAAACTAGGCCCGCAGCCAGGACCGCAAGAAAAGTTTTTGCAGTCATCGGCGGATATTGCAGTTTACGGCGGCGCAAAGGGTGCAGGGAAATCATACGCGCTTCTCTTGGAGCCGATTTACCACATGAACGTTGATGGATTCGGTGCAGTTATTTTCAGGAAAACATATCCGCAAATAACAAGCGAAGGAGGACTGTGGGATACTTCATGTAAGATTTATAATCTCATAAACGCAAAACCAAAAGAGTCTGCACTCGAATGGAAATTACCAGGTGGGCAGAGAATAAAATTTGCCCACATGCAGCACGACGATGATCGATTCAACTGGGACGGCGCGCAAGTTCCGCTGATTGCTTTCGATCAGCTAGAGCATTTCAAGTCGATGAAGTTGTTTCTGTATATGCTCGGCATCAACCGCTCGACGTGCGGAGTGAAACCGTACATCCGCGCAACATGCAATCCCGATCCCGACCACTGGCTACGTTCGTTTATGGCATGGTGGATCGATGATAAAACCGGGTTTCCTATCCTGTCTCGGTCAGGAATCAAAAGATATTTTGCAATCAGCAAGAGCGAAGTTGTGTGGGGCGCGACCCGCGAAGAAGTCAAGCAGGTGTGCGGGCCGAAAGCTCTCACGCTCTCGTTTACGTTTATCCCCGGCAAAGTGTACGACAACAAAATCCTTTTGAAAGAGGATCCTAATTACATCGGGAAAATGGAAAACCTTCACGACATCGACCGACAACGACTTCTTGAAGGCAACTGGAATGTACGCGAGCAAGCGGGGACGATATTCAAGCGCGAATGGTTTGGTATCGTCGATGAGTCGCCAGGTGGTGGTGAAAAGATACGCTACTGGGACCGGGCAGGCACAGTGCGCGATCCGAAAACAAACGGTAAGCATTCGGCAACAGCAGGCGTTCGCATGAGTAAAACGAACGGCATTTACTACGTCGAGGACGTTTCAAGATTCTATGCAGAGCCGCACACCGTTGAAGAGCAGATTAAAAACGTTGCATCGCAAGACGGCGCAAGTGTTCGTGTCGGCATCGAGCAAGACCCTGGGCAGGCAGGGAAGGCAGAAGCACTCACACAGATAAGAAATCTCACCGGGTATATTGCTCACGTAAACGTTGTGCGGGAATCGAAAGGCGTTCGAGCGAAGCCGTTCGGGGCGCAAGCGGGCGCTGGCAATGTGAAGCTTGTTCGAGGCCCGTGGAACGAAGCATATCTCCGCGAGCTTGAAAACTTCGACGGCACGAAGGACTGTGTATCAGATCAGGTGGACGCTTCAAGCGGGGCGTTCTTTATGCTTAATCAAACGAAACGCGCAGGGGCTTGGGGGCGGCGCTAATGAGCAAGAAATTGCTAGAGCAAAAACTAAGGGAGGCCGGTCTTTCGGAGTATCTGGCGGAGCACCGCTTCCATCCCGTGCGTAAACAAAAGATAATTTACGGGGGCAAGATTTGAAAGGCGATGAACTATCACCAAAAGAGATTCTTGAAATCGAGATGCGGGAGAATGGCATTCCCGATCCAGGGAAAGAACTTCAATTCGCCAAGCCCCGTAAATGGCAATTTGATTACTACTGGATGAATGAAATGGTTGCCCTTGAATTCGATGGCGGAACATTCGCACGAAAAGGCGCGAGGAAATGCCCGCTCTGCAAACAGATTCCGTTAGGCGGCCACAGCACCGGCAAAGGATACGAGAACGATAGAGAGAAAGATTTTGAAGCTCAAATGTTGGGATGGATAATCATACGGGTGTCGGCGGCAATGGTACGAGACGGGCGAGCGATTAAATTCATTGGGCGCGCCCTCAAAGAAAGGGGCACGGCTTGGAAAGCATCAACTGGGTAGGAACTGCAATAACATTTATCGCAGCATTTGGCGGCGTAGCTGTTGGATACGGGATTATCAAAACGCAGGTGAGCTCAAACAAAGAAGACATCAAAACGCTTTGGCAAAGGTACGGTACGATAATGGGCGAGAACGGGAAAGAACCGCTCTTTGTCCGTGATCGAGATTGCACGCGGCGAGTAGACGCGATGGGAAATAGTATTGCGTCAATCGTCGAGAAAGTTGTCGAGCAAGGGAAGAGCATAAAGGGCATTCAGAACTTTGCACGCCACTGGATGCAGCGCGAGGGCATGACAATCGTCGAGATAAACCGGATCATAAACGGGGGTAATTAGCAATGAGAAAGATTCGAATAATAAGTGATGGGATGGGATACATGACCAGAGTTACCGATATTGAAACCGGGCAAAACATCACAAACATTAAGAAGATAGATATTTCAATTGCCCCCGGTGATGTTGTTAAGGCAGAAATAACGGTTGCCTGTGCTGAGCTAGATATAATCGCCGATGCTGAGTTCACTTCTGAAGCAAAAGAGGAAGAGAATGTCAAAGAAAAAGAAATCGAATCAGAAGCCAAAATCGAATCTCAAGCTGACTGACAATGAAGAGCGCGATGCTGCTTTGAAAATCATGAATGCCGTTGCTGTACGTGCTTCAATTGCGTCACAGCTCGGCATGCAGTACGGAGGCGACCGCGATCTCTACACGGCGCTCGGCTATAAATCGCAACCGTCGTTCACTGATTACATCGGCAAGTATTATCGCCAGGATATTGCCCGCGCCGTGATCGATGCCCCGGTACGGGCAAGCTGGAAAGAGCCGCCGACAATCGTCGAATCAGAAGAATACGCATATCGGAGAACAAGACGAGCGGGCCAGGCTTATAAGCCCAGTGAGGACACGCCATTTGAAGCACGTTGGATTGAGATTCAAGATAAATGCCGTCTCTTCAATCGAATGTCAAGGGTTGACCGACTCGCAGGCATCGGAACGTATGCAGTGCTGCTTCTCGGATTCGACGACACAGACAGCGGCGATCTATCAAAGCCAGTTGAGAAAGCAAGCGAGCTACTTTATGCAACGCCCTACTCGATGGCGAATGCAGATATAAAAACGTACGATACAGATTCAAAGAGTGAGAGATACGGCCTCCCGCTTGTTTATGGCGTTCAGATGCGTAGCGCGTCAGCAACGATAGCAAAAGAGGTTCACTATTCGCGCCTGATTCATGTCGCAGAAGATGTGCTCGAAGATGACTCTAAAGGCATCCCGCGATTGAGAGCGATTCTTAACCGCCTCGATGACTTGGAAAAGATCGTCGGCGGTAGCGGTGAAATGTTCTGGCGCGGCGCGTTCCCAGGTCTTGGATTTATGAAAAAAGAAGGCACAACAGTGGGCGCGCAGGACGAAGACGATATGACCGACGAAATCGAAGAGTATATCCACGGTCTAAAGCGCTACCTGAAACTCGAAGGAATTGACATAAAAGAAATAGCGATGCAGGTCGCCGATCCCTCCGCTCATGTTTCTGTTCAGCTCGATATGATTGCTTCTGCTACACGAATACCAAAGCGGATACTTGTTGGTAGTGAGCGCGGAGAGCTTGCATCGTCACAAGATGAAAAGAATTGGAACGACACGATAGCGGCGCGCCAGAGAGAGCATTGCGAAGCCGTGATTATAAGACCGACGATTGACCGGCTCGTTTCTGTCGGTGTGATGCCTGAGACGAAAGAAGGGTATACCGTCGGTTGGCCTGATCTCTCGACTCCGAGCGACAAAGAAAAAGCAGAAGTTGGTGAGATGATAGCGCGCGCGATGAAAGCATATCTTGAAGCCGCAGGCGCAGAGCAAGTCTTGGCTATTGAAATGTTCCTAAAGAAACTTGGATTTACTCAGAGCGAAATCGACAAGTCAAAATCGATTATCGAAACAGAAATGGGAGAGATAAAGAACGAACCTATCCCAGAGGTGGAGCCAGATGAATAATCATGCAGATAGCGACACAACTCCTGTACCGGAATATTCACCGCCGTGCTGGTACAGGAACATCGCACTCACGGCAACAGAAGAGCAGCTAAATAACACGTCGATCGATGAACTAAAATTGATGCTCTCGACGCTCTCAGGATTGATAAAAGAATTACAGTCGAAGGGCGACAAGAGATGGGAAGAAATAGCAGAGCAACAGCGCAAGGTAAATAAGGCGCTAACGTCTGCTATAAAAGCGAAGCGGTCTCTCGATGGGATTGTCGAGCCAGAAGAAATACTAATAGCAATGGACAAGGCAGAGATCGGCGCTAAGGCACTGACCAGTAACCGGAAGAAGGTGTGAGATGAAAAAACTACTTTCAATCGTTCTCGTTCTAGCAGTCGCGTTTATGGCGGTAGATGCAAGCGCAAAGAAACCGCTCAAAGCAAAGTGCAAAAAGGATCATGCAGTTGATGTGCCAAGCGAAGTTCTGTCAGTAACGCCGCTCAATGCAACGTCAATCAATATCACGAACGGGAATGGGTATGACGATACCGGCGCGGTGTTCCCGAACAAGTATCAATTCACTACGCCTGGATTTATTGACGTCGAATGGAATACGTTTCGAGTCGCCGAGGATTTGTATAAGTGCGCTGATTATGACCTGTCAATCATCGGGCAATACGGGACTGTAACTGTGCGAGTTTATGACTGGAATGGGAACGTATCAACGGCGAGCATACAAGCTGAAATGTAAGGAGAGATTATGGCCGAAGGAAACGCGACGGTATACAACAGCTTCAAAGAGGCATTATTAAAAGGCGAATGTGATCTCGACAGCGATACGCTTAAAATAATACTGGTCGATGGCGGCACACCCGATATTGATGCCGATGCAAGTTACAGCGACATCGCTTCGGGCGAGGAATGTTCCGGCACCGGGTACACAGCAGGCGGGGAAACGCTCGCTAATCCGGTTATCGCTATTGATAGCGGGAGCGATTTGGCTGCGCTCGATGCCGACGATGTAACGTGGTCGAGCCTCGATGCGGGCACACCAACTTATGCGATACTTTATGATGATACACACGCAACCGATCAGTTAATTGCATACTGGGAGCTTGGCAGGGCATCGAACGGCGGAGATTATACGTTGCAATGGAATGCAAGCGGGATTGTGACTTTAACCTAGAGGAATAATGCCAACTGAAAAGATGTTGCCGACAGGTACAGCGCTGAATAGCCCGGCTTTTGCTTTAACCGGCGCCGCAACAGTTCATGGCGCAGTTGGCGAGGGTATGGCGAGTATGAGCGATGCCGAATATGCGCAAGCGGGTGTCAACGGCAGGATATTCCGTGTGACATTTGGCACGATGCAGTCAGCGAACGTTGGAGCGATAACATCAATAAGTGTGCCGCTTTATTATCAGGGCGTTGAATTTATAGGAATATTCCCTGCCGCGTTCATACGACTGAGAAAGAGCGATCTCTCGTTAATTGCAGAAGTGAAACTAAATCTCGATACGGGCGGTGCGAAAGAAACAGGAATGCATCCATTCACAGGGTTAAGTTTGGTTCAAGCTGATATTGATGGTGGAATCATCTTGGAATACGAAAGCGCGAACGTTACTGGCGGCGAATCTGAGCCGGAAGTATGGGGGTAATGGATAAGCGATGGCAGATTATGTACTAAAGATTTTCACGACTGAAATCGAAGTTACTTTCGAGGAAAGTGTTTCAGCAGTTGAAGTGCCTATGGATGCTGCCACCATAACTGCGAGTGCAAAATCACTAACGGTAATTCCTGGTGCTGTAACGCTCGAAATGGCGGTTGCGAATATAGTAGCAGCTGCAGAGAGCTTAACGATAGCGCCAGGGGTTGCTTCTATTTCGATGGATGCGGCAACAATCACGGCAATCGCGGAGACGTTAACTGTAATAGGCGGCGAGGTCACTTTGTCAGACGGAAGAAAAATAATAGTAGATGCAGAGGACAGAATTATTAAGGTGCCGGCAGAGAATAGAATAATCAAAGTACCGACGGAGTAAAACTATGCCATTAGCAACAAGAATTAAAGACCCGGACGCGAATCTTTATTATGGCTTTGACTGGACGGATTGGCTTGGAAGTGGCGATTCAATTTCGTCTGTTGTGTGGACGATTACAGCAGGAATAACAAAAGGGGCTGAGGTTACTGGTTCCTATATTGCAAAAGTAAAGCTATCGGGCGGCACTGTTGGAGAGACTTATTCAGTCGCATGCAAAATAACAACAGCCGATGGAGACGTGGACGAACGCACGATGGAAATAAACGCAGAGGAAAGATGACGCAATTTGCAGCTAATTATGTGATACCAAGCATGAACGCCTCGCTCAGAGTCGATCCGTCGCGCTTGTGGGGGCTCAAGAAACGATTCATGGGCGAGATGACCATGCGGCTTCAGCGCGTGAGAATGGACGTGCAGGCGTCGATAGTTGATAACGATTGTTTCGGAATTCAAACGGATTCAATTCTTTTGCCGTTTAAATCGCTCACCGTAGCGCCCGTTCGAGCATTCGATTTCCCGCGTACTGCCGACAAGGTAGAAGCGTTCATGGAATGGCTCTGGAAGCAAGAAGAGCTTTATATGTTATCGGGCGGCAAAAAAGGGTTCGCGCTCATTATCACGCCAGGAGCAGGCGGAATAGAGAAAGCATGGACTGATATTTACATAGAGAGCGCGTATCAGCAAGGAATCCGGCGCGGTCGCTCAGAGCTAAGAAAAGCTGGCTTCAATGTGCCGGCCATTCAACAGGAGCCTTTCGGGAGTGGTGTTGCTGCGGCCATGAGCCAGCCGATACATGCAGACCGCGTCGGGCTTATTTATTCACGTACATTTGAAGAGCTGAAATCTGTTCTTGCTGTAACAAACACCGCGATAAGACGCCAGATTGCTGACGGGCTTTCAAGTGGCCTTGCAAAAGGAATTGCTGATGGGAAAAACCCGCGTGTAATTGCGCGAGAACTTTACAAAGACACTGCGAACCACTTAGATAAGATCGGCAAAGTGCGCCTTCGTGCGATTGCAAGAACCGAAGTAATGAGAGCACACACAGAAGCAATAACGGCAGAATTTGCAAATATTGATCTCGATATGGACGTGGTTATTCTCGCTGAATGGGAGACAGGATTTAAGCCGTGCCCGATATGTGTTGATCTGGCAGATGGAGGCCCGTACAAACTCGAAGAGATACGACAACTAATGCCAGCACATCCTAATTGCGGGTGTGTTCCGCTCCCGTATATCGAGAGCAAAAGAGAGCGTGTAGAAGCTGCTCCTCCGAGTACAGGGCCTGGGAAATCAAAGAAGGACGCAAAGCCATCTAAATATGTCCCGAAAAAAACTATGAAAGAAGCGGAGCAATGGGCAAAAGATCACATGGTTAATGCAATGCACAAAGCGGGGAGACCATTAACATTAGATGAACTTAATAAAGTCAACGCTGAGATTGCAAAGATGCCAGACGCTCTATTAAAAAAGATGACAGATGGAGGATTTCGTTTAGATGCTGTCGCTAATGGAGGAGTAACAATTCATCCAGACCTAAAATACTTAAAGGGAACACAGCCTCGTGGATGGGCACCAGGGAGCACAATGGACGAAGTCCAGGGATGCGCATTGCCCAGAATTGCTGTTGTGCTTGCCAACATAGAGAACCTGGATAGTAACTTAGTATTACATGAAGCGGGTCATATAGCAGATAATGTCATATCCTCTATTAGCAAACTTAGCGAAACAACAGAATGGAATAAGATATGGTCTCGATGTGTGGCCAGTAAGGTTATTAAAAATCCGTATTATTTGCAATCCGGAGGAGTGGGGCAATCAGAATGGTTCGCTGAGTGCTTTGGAGCATATTTTGGCGGCTATCCAATAACAGGGGAAACTCGCGCTCTTCCTGGGTATGTGAAAAAATACTTTGATATATTGGCACGAGATGTTACAGAGGGATACTATTAATGGCAATAAAGACAGAAAGAATACTCGTCCCTATACATCTTAATGGTGGAGTTTATGGGGATATTTTCATGGACATATCTAGTCAATGTTTGTCCTGCTGGCGATTCGGGATGGAGCCAGTCACTTGCGCAGCATTCCCAGAAGGGATACCTGACGCAATAAGATTGGGAGAGCACGATCATACAAATCCATACGATGGGGATGGTGGGCTGCAATTTAAAAAGAGGTAATAATTAAGGAGATAAAATATGACAGGAGCAAATAGGAATCTTTTAACACTGGCGTTAGAGGCGGTTCTTTTCACTGAGAAAACCGTCGATGGAAAGAAGTACTTTATCGCTCCTGTCGTTGCAATGGTAGAGGGCGTGCATAACGGCGTGCTCTATACTGCCGAAGAACTGGCAATGTTTCCTATGGCATGGAATGGTGAGCCGGTAACGCTCGATCATCCAGAAAAGAACGGAGAAAAGGTAAGCGCAAATAGCCCCGATCTCATTGAGAAATGGGAAATCGGACGGCTATACAATTTCACTTTCAACGATGAAACAAAAAAACTTGCCGGAGAAGTATGGATTGAAGTGGCTAAAATAACAAAGCTCGCACCGCAAGTACTCACAATGATAAAAAACGGGCAGCAACTAGAGGTCTCTACAGGCGTCTATGTCGAAGAGGAAATGGCAAGCGGTACGTGGAACGATGAAGAGTATGAGAGTATCGCACGAAATATGCGCCCGGATCATCTTGCACTTCTCCCAGGCAGCGAGGGAGCGTGCAATTGGAACGACGGGTGCGGCATTCGTATTAATAAAGAGAAAGAGGGTGATCCTGGCGTGAAAACAAACGAGGAAACGAAAGAGGAAGTAAATTGGTTACGCAAGTTGTTTCAGCGGGCATCGAGCGCGCCTGCAAGACTCCTGAATCAACTTACGAATGAACTCAGCCACGATGACTTGAGAACAGAACTCAGGAATGTAGTACGTGAAGCTGAAGGTAATGGAGTAGGTATTTGGGTACGAGATGTATACGATGATTATTTCGTCTACGAAAAGTATGCAGTCGAGGACGGAATAGAATCCGGCCCAGTGAAACTCTACAAGAGAACCTACTCAGTTGATAGCAACGAAAAGGTAGTCATAGGTGATGACTCCAAGGAGGTGACGGAAGAAACGCAGTACATTGAAATCACAACGAACGAGAAACCGATAAAAACGGAGGTAAATACTTTGGATAACGAAACGAAAATCAAGGCACTCATTGAGTGCGAGAAAACACGCTTCAAAGAAGATGATCGGGAATGGCTCTCGACGCTTTCTGAATGTCAACTCGATAAGCTGAAGGCACTGGATGTTGAAGAGCCGGTAGCTGACCCTGCACCGGAAGTCGAACCAGAGCCGGTCGCTGCCGCGCCTGTCGAAGAAAAAGAAGGCGAGAAAAAGCCCGAAGTTGAAGCGAAACCGCAGACTGCCGAAGAGTATATCGACGCTGCACCGCCTGAGATGAAGGAAACGCTCACACGAGCACTTGAGCGCGACAAAAAGATCAAAGCGGATGCCGTCGAAAAGCTCCTGGCAAACAAGCACAATAAATTCACCAAAGAAGAGTTGAGCGCGAAGCCCCTGAAAGAACTCGAAAATCTGGCAGAGCTTGCGCGTGTTGACGTTGACTTTTCTGGACGCGAGGGCGGGCCGGTTGCAAATGCTGCGCCCGAAACTCAGAAAGTCCCGCTCGTGTGGGATACGGAAAAGAAAACGGCTGAAAAGTAGAACCTTTTTCCATTAGGAGGAAACAAATGGCTTCAAACACAATCACCGTAAAAGGTGTGCCTGTTCGATATGAATATGTTTGCAATGCTGCGATAACTCCGGGGCATCTGTGCGAATTGATGAGTACCGGGAAAGCTCGCGTGCATGCAACGGCAGGCGGTGCCGCAGAAAAACTCATTGCGCTGGAAGATGAAAACCAGGGCGGCGAAGTTGGAACGGCTTATACCGCCGATAATATCGGACTGTTCGGGGTATTCAAGCCCGGAGATGTTGCGTATATGCTGCTCGCAAATGGCGAGACAGCGGCTATCGGATCGAAGCTCGAAAGCTACGGTGACGGTACGCTTCGTGTAGTTGTCACCGATTCATCGGCGCTGACCATCGAAGTCGGCTCGCTCATCGGCGTGGCCGTCGAGGCGGTCGATATGAGTGGTTCAAGTGCAGCCGATCCGAGTGGTCGTATTAAAGTACGGATAATGTAACAAACGAACTCAATCAATTTATAGGAGGTAAAACGTGGATAACGAATCAACTGTGCAAATAGATGCCATCGCTGGCGGACGGGCATACGGGCCGGTCGCGGCGCGGCTTCTTGAGAATGGACTGAACAGGAATAACCTGCGAGTCAATACTGTTCTCCGTAAGGATGAATGGAAAGCTATTGACGATGTGGTTATTCCTGCAATTCGTTCTCGCTTAACTGGCGTTCAGGATTTAATCGACGCGGGTCTCACAAAGACCTTGCCCGATGGTCTCGGAACGACTGTGCTTCAGTGGGAAACCGGGAGTGACATGTCAGATGCGAATATTGCTATCGATGCGAACGCGCCTGGCGATAAGGACAGGAAAATATACAGCCCGAACTATCTGCCTCTCCCTGTGATCTACAAGGAGTTTGATCTTTCGGCGCGTGTTCTCCGTGCTTCTCGTAACGGCTCGATTCCGCTCGATACTGATACCGCTGAGAGTGCCGCGTATGCGGTAGCTTCCAAGATCGAATCGGTACTGTTTACCGGCGCAGGGACGTTTAATTTTGGTGGCGGAAGTCTCCAAGGGTACACGAACTACACCAACCGGAACACCGGATCGCTCACGGCGAACTGGGACGATACGAGCGCGAACATTGTCGTAGATGTACTGGCAATGAAAACCGCGCTTTTGGCAGACGGATATTACGGGCCTTTCAACCTGTACATTCCTTCGAACTTCGAGACTGCGCTTGACGAAGATTATTCAACGTCAACATCTACCGTTACCACAATCAGGGATCGCATCATGCAAATCGGCGGCATTCAGAGCATGAAAGTTGCCGACAAGCTGACCGCCGACAACGTGGTTATGGTGAGCATGAACAAGCCGGTTGTCGATATGATCATCGGTCTTCAGCCCGCAACGTTCGACTGGGAAAGCCGTGGCGGCCTTATGAATCATTTCATCATCATGGCGATTATGGTTCCGAGGCTCAAGTCAGACATCAATGATAAGTGTGGCATCGCTCACTGGTCGTAAAGAGAATAAATAAACGCACCATGTAACCAGCTAGGTGCACAAGAGAGGACAAACAGAGATGCCGAAAGTACTGCATCGCATGAAAAAAGGGTACGGTAAGCACTACCACCGTGACGAAGATGGTCGTATGGTGCTGATCCGTCCTGGCGATAGCTTGCTTGTCGATCCTGAAATACTGGCGGGGGCGCGGGATAAGTTCGAGATGATCGGGCCGATGCCTCCCCCGCCAGATTTTGTAATCGGGCTTGTGCTCTCAGAAATAGAAGGCGGGATGTATAACGTATTGAACATCGAAACTGGCGAACCGATAAACGATACACCGCTTACATTAGAGGAAGCAAAGAGCATTACAGAGCACATAGAATTTGAGGGTGTGTAATGGCGGTAAAAAGACCTAACCTGGCAAGATGGAGAATCCCGAAGCTCTGGCCGGGCGGAATGTGCTTTATCCTGGGCGGCGGGCCGAGCTTGAAAGGATTTGATATTGAGCGCCTTCGCGGGCAGCGGATTATTGCAGTTAATTGTGCATTTAAGTTAGCTCCGTGGATAGATGTCATGTACTACGGCGATTGCACATGGCCTAAGAAATACGGTGGTGATGATTTCTATGATTTCCCTGGGCTAAAAATAACTACATGTCCGCAGCATGTGAAAAGGCATGACGTGCGAGTCGTTACAAAAAAGAACTCGCCGTATGGAATTATAACTGATCCATCTTTTGTATCGTGGAATCTTTCAAGCGGTGCGTGTGCGATTAATATTGCATTTCATTTCGGAGTAAAACGGATCGTGCTTCTCGGATACGATATGCGCTATGTGGACGGAGAAAAAAACTGGCACAAATACTACAAGGATCAGCAAAAGAAACATGAGCCGTATGCGAGATTTAAATTTCCATTTCCGCATATTGCAAAAGGGCTCAAAAATCATGGCGTCGAATGTTTGAACGCAACGCCGGGGAGTGAGCTTGCGGTTTTTCCGATGGTCGATCTCGGCGAGGTGCTAAATGATAAACTTTGTGTGTGTGCTTAAAAGCGGCGGGGATTACGAGCTTGAGCATGTCGGGTATCTTCAAGATATGCTAGATAAGCACGTGCAAGAACCGCATCGACTTATTTTACTCACTGATTTAGTTGTATCGTCTGGGATGATTGTTATACCGCTTGTTTACGACCTCCCGAAATGGTGGTCTAAACTGGAAATGTTTAGACTGAATGGCGAGTGTATTTATTTCGATCTCGATACAGTAATAACCGGCTCGATTAACGGACTCATAGAATCGGTATCGGGCGAGGACGAAAAGTTTATTATGCTTCATTCATTCAGAAGAAAACGATTCATGTCCGGCGTCATGGCATGGAATGGGAATTATAGTTTCATTATTCATGACTTTTTGAAAAAGAGAACACAAGGAACATTCAAGCAGAGAACTCGCCTGTCAGGGCCTGAAGCAATCATAGATAACCGTTCATTTGTTGGCGACCAGGAATGGATAGCAAATTGCTTGCGAGTGCATAGGGCTGTTGTAACTCCATTGCAGAGGATTCAGAAAGGTGTATGTAGCTATAAGCATCATTTAAAGACAGCAACGGAGTTGCCTGAAAATACAAGCATTGTGTGCTTTCACGGAAGCCCTCGCCCGCATGAACTTGCAAGCGGTCACTTTCTCAAGGAATGCTATGCCGGATAAACAATGCAATACATTATGGTTCTTTTGGGGACCGAATGAAATGTCCTATTTGCGATATATGACGCTTCTAAGCGCGTCACTTATTCACGATGACATAACACTTATTCTTAGGCGCAAGCCGTTGTCGTTTACGAGCGCCTTTTGGGAGAGACAAGAATGCGAGATAGAGCTTTCAGAGAGAGGCGCGTATCTCTGTCTCAATCAGGACAAGAAGAAACTACCAGAAAATATAAAGATAAAATATCTTGAAGATATTGCACCAGAAATCGCAGCACTAAGAGCACATGATATTCATACGAGTGACCTTCTTGCGTGGTATTTGCTTGCACGTTACGGCGGAACTGTCGCGGACATGGATATAGTTTTCTTTAAACCACTTCCAGAGATAATAAATGATGTTCAGGTGGTTGTTTTCACAAGCTACCCGAAAAAGAATTATTTGCCGGTTACTTTTATGCAAGGACGTCCATGCTCGAAATGGAATAACACATATGAGCGGGCACTGGCTGCTTACGATCCAGAAGTTTACGAAAGTTGCGGAGCAAGTGCAATACTGCGCCCAGAAGAAGGAAATCTGAGTGAGCAGATTGTATTCCCCTGGGCTGGCAAGTATCCAATCAGACGTTGGCATAGATGGTTCTTTCAGGATAATCGCTACCCTGCGATTCCAGATGATTGTATTGGCATTCATTGGTATGCCGGTAGGAATCAAAAATGGAACCAAGCAATTAAATGCGATTCTGACTTAAAAGCAGGCGCAATAGCTTGGGCCTGTAGAAAGGTGTTAGCAAATGCGAGTATCGGTAGTTAATTTCTGTTCAACTGCGATTGATATGTTGAAGTTTTCAACTGAGATGCTTCTAAAAGAAGCCGGGACAGATGATTTCGATTATATCGTTGTTACATGGAATCCGAACGATGCAGTCAAGGCATGGCTCGATGCACGATCTGAAATAAAGCGTGCCGAATATAATACAAATAATGATCTGAAATATGTTCCTAATCTCAGGGCCATGATGAATCACGGATGGGATGTCGGATACGAATACAATGATTATATGGTAATCGTGAATACTGATATGGCATTTGGGCGTAACTGGCTTGCTAATCTTGTAAAGCATGCGAGCGAGGACGTGATACCGAATTCTGTTCATATATCGCCTATTGACTGGCCAAGCGTTATCAATATGAATCTTGGCGTTCCAACAGACAAGACTTTCGATTATATAAAATTCTGGGAAACGCATGATGCTATTTATTCTGAAGGCAAGATAGAGACTGAAGAGGATCGCGGCGGCTGGCGGGCATGTGCTTCCATGCCTTACGTGGTGCATCGTAAATGGTGGGAACAATTCGGGCCTTGGAATCCAATAAACATCATTGGAGAGCACCCGCCAGATCAACAGTTTTTCGAGCGCGTCCATAATGGCGGTGCTAAATATGTCATGGTTTTCGATTCGATATGTTATCACCATGAAGCAGTCGAAAGACAAACATCCAGGCCGGTTGGTATTGAGGAAATGGAGAACGGCTCGTAATGTTTTCTATAACCAGCAATAAGAATATAGCTCACTGGGCTAAGTGGCACAAACAAGGCGCACCTGGGCCGCTAGGTGGAGTAAGTTTCGCCAGCATGAAACGATATTATGGAATAGAAGAAACCGTTCTCCCTGGCAAGCGCGTTCTCGAAATAGGAATCGGCTTCGGTTATTGCGTCCGAGGTTTCTACAATGCCGGATGTCGCGTATGGGCGATGGATATTTGCAAAGAAGCATTTAATTGTGTGGATGATATTATCGAGGAATCATATCTGCATGAGAACGCGGATAAATTGCCTGAGAATTTCTTTGATCTTATTATGTGCCATGTCGTGACACAGCACATGAGCGAGAGCGATATTCTGTATCAGTTCCCGCATGTCATTCGTTCCATAAAAAGCGATGGCGTGTTTATGGTTCAATTTGCCGATTCTGATATAGCAGAAGAAAATAATATATCAGAAACCGTACTTGGCGAACCGGCAGACAACAAAGTAACGATGCTCGGCGGTCGTATGGTACGCACTCCTGATTATGCAAAACAGTTGATTGAACAATGCGGCGGTGAGGTTATCTATACATCTGGACGAAAAACATTCCCGCAATATAAAAGCGGCTGGTACTTCTTAAAAGTAAGGCGCAAATGATTATATCTAACGTGCATAAATATGTGAATATCAGCATCCCGAAAACTGGCACTATCTCGATGCGCTATTGGCTTACGAAATACTTTGAAGGTAAGGCAGTATCAGAACATCACAACTGGGACTGGCGTCCGTTTGTGAATGGCGGTAGTTATTTAATATTTACAGTTGTGAGAAATCCATATGCGAGATGTTATAGCTTATGGAAATGGGAAATGAAAACAGGGCATGCAGGTGGGATGCTCGTAGATCAGTCATGCAGTTTTGAACATTTCCTGTTGTTGCTGAAAACTAAACCGCAGATGTATTTCAGTAAAGACACGTCGCCTGATATTTATATAAATCAAAGTGACTTCGTATATAAATCAGGAGCATCGGAAGTTTTGAAATTGGAGAATCTACCGGATGAATTAAAGAGCCTGCCTTTCGCTCATGGCAAAGAGCATAGATTCCCATATTTTAATCCACACTCGAACATTAAAGAGCCGTATTCAGATTACTATAACGAGGAAACCGAGGCGCTTGTATGGGATTACTGCCAGGATGATTTTGAGAGATTCGGATACGAACGGATGGTGCTCAATGACTGATACAGTATATGACTTCATTTGCTCGATAGGAGAACTCATCGACAAGCTCTCGATTGAAAACATTAAGTGCTATGACGCAAATGCAAAGGCAATAAGAGAAAGGAAAAAAGATAGGCCAGATGCGAGCGTAATTGCTGATTGTGAATTTAAGGCAAGAAAATCAGGAGAGCAGCGGGTGCGCTTGCGGGATGAAATAAACAAGCGTCTCTCTGAGGCAATAAAGCGTGGCGGATTTGATTGTTCGCCGGAAGTTAGAACTTACGAGGAATGATAATGCCACGAAGCCAACAGCCAATAGAAGGCGAGAATATAATACGGGAACGGATTAGCGATCTTGAAAGCCCGGCGCTTATTCTTGACGTAGGAGCTGGTGATGGTAAATGGGGGCGGCTTCTCAGTAATAAAATGCATCTTGTTTGCGGTATTGAGGTGTGGAAACGGAACATAGAAACAAATGTGCTAGATGATATTTACTGGAAAGTCATAAATGAGGACATGAGAAATCTACCAGTAATATTTTACAAGCTATTTGATGCGATCATTCTTGGTGATGTGCTTGAACATGTCGAAAGAACTGACGCACTTTTAGTTATAGAGCGGCTAAAGCAATCTGGCACAGAAACATATTTAACCTTACCGATAAGTGCGTGCCCGCAAGACGGTGCTGTATATGGGAATCCTTTTGAGACTCACTTGGATCAATGGACGCATGAAGAGCTTGCAGAACTTGGATGGAAACAATTACACGAAGGAATGAACGAGGCGGGAACTGTGGCGATAGGGACATATGTATTGAATGAGAAATGATTAAGGAGCGTAATCGTTGGAAACAGATAACAGAATAGCATCATATACAGCGGCTGGTGTATTCCCGGTGAAGTTATTAACGGCGGATATTTTAAAAGACGGGCTGATTGTCCCGTATCATATACAGGTGTGCCCAACCAACCGATGCAATCTAAAATGCACGTTCTGTTCTTGCAAAGACAGAGACAGAAACGTAGAGATTCCTTTCGATGAAATGAAAGAGTTGCTAAAGACATTCTCTGATATGGGAACTAGAGCAATGACAATTACCGGAGGCGGCGAGCCGCTTCTCTATCCTGAGATTAATTCAATGATCGATATGGCATATAATCTCAATATAAAATCTGCGCTTGTTACTAATGGAATTGAAATTGATAGAATAAATACTAAGAAAATAATTTGGCTCCGTTTATCATTTGGCGATTCTCGTCAATCAAATTCCACTTTCATAGATAAAATGAGCGATGCTCGTGCATTTCTTTATGAAACAACATGGAGCATGAGTTATGTAATAACAAGAAATCCAGATTATGACAAGTTACGATGGGCGCTTAAACTTTCAAAGGAATTAAATTTTACCTATATTCGCCTTGTCTCTGATTTGCTTGATGTTGAGGCAACGCCGCCAATGAGCGACATTAAAAGTAAATTACTAGGGAGCCCTGGTGAGGATTTGATTATCTATCAAGGGCGAAAGGATTATTCCGCTGGCCGAAAGCGATGTCTTATATCTCTGTTAAAACCTGTTATTGCGGCAGATGGGAATATTTACCCTTGTTGCGGTGCTCAATATGCTATCCCAGGATCGAAGCATGATTATACAGAAAGCATGAAAATGGGTAACTGGCGCGATTTTCTCGATATTTATAAAGAGCAATATTATTATGACGGATCGAAATGCTCAGTTTGTTACTACGATTCATACAATACTTTACTTGCTTTGATGGTACAGCACAGAGAACACGAGGATTTTGTATGAAACAAGCATCTATCATAATCGCTTCGCGTAACAGAGGGCCGCAACTGTGCCTTTCGCTTCCGATTCTAAGATCGCGGCATTATTGGAATGTTGAGATCATTCTTGTTGACGATGCTTCGAGTGATGAAACACAGGCCGTTCTAGCTGAGAATGTAGGGCTTTTGAAAGCGCATAGATTAGAACGAAGTGGAGAATATCGTAAAAACCCGGCATTTGTTCTAAATCATGCTCACATGCTGGCGAAGCACGATATTGTAATCGAACAGGGCGGCGAAATATGTCACTTAACAGATTGCGTTTCGCCGTTGCTAGAACTATGCAGGCCGGGCATTGTTGCTATGGCACGGGTTTATAATGGCACGCCTCTTGAAATGTCATCAATAATGAATGCAATAAATAATGATTCATATGAATACTTCGATGATTTTGCTCCTGACAAGGTAGAAACCGACGGAACATATTGGAGGGTACCAAAAGACGATCAATTCGGAATAGATATATTCTGTGGCAACGAACGACCTGCTCCGTTCATTTTTTGCGGTGCGATTCACAAGCACGATTTCGATGCAGTTGATGGGTACGATGAAAGCATCCCATGCAATAACGATGGTGATCTTGCAGAGAGATTGCAAGCAAATGGAATCCAATATGTATTCTCAGGAAAGGCAATAGCATTTCATTTGAAACATGAAAAGACCTGATGAACAATATGAGGTTACTGTAATCATTCCATGTGGACGCGGGCATGCAAGATACGTTCGCAGAGCAATAGATAGTTGCTTGGATGCCGATCCTCGCCCAGATGCGATTATTGTTATAGATGATTGCTCTAATCCGCCCGTAAGAGAGTTTCATAATGATATAGTAACGTTTTTGAGACTGACAGAACACAGAGGGCGATCTTACGCAAGAAATCATGCAGTCAGTTTCGCAAAAACGCGGTGGTTATTTTTCCTCGATTCGGATGATGTAATGGAGCCGACGGCGATAAAAGATTTTAGAGAGAACTGCGTGGATAGATTCGCAGATATATTCTATGCAGATTACTGGGTTAATAATGGGAGCGATAAGAAAGAAACTTATGTACAGCCGCCGGTAGATGCTAACAGAAGAATGCGTTGCGCAAAAACATATAACCCGGCAAATATAGGGATGTTCGTAAAACGCGGACGATTTTACAAGATCGGCGGTTTTGATGAGGACATGACATACGCAGAGTATTCGGATTTCTTTTTCAGGTATATTGCCAATCCCAAGATTGTAATTGTTAAAAATGCCAGGCCACTCTTTACAGCAAGCGTATCAACATCGGCAGAGGATGATGCAGAAAAAAAGATGGCGATGGGGATAAAGAAAGTATACGCGATGATAAAGGGCGGCTATTACAAAGATTGGATTAGAAAATGAGCGATGTAATTCTTATAACCGGGGCAGCTCGTTCTGGCACATC
>Ga0180007_10002039_pt1 | contig 25039 bp, 25 predicted proteins | sample MM_PC_MetaG_FD_121122 | JGI IMG/M metagenome (GOLD analysis project Ga0180007, IMG submission 121122) | Groundwater microbial communities from the Aspo Hard Rock Laboratory (HRL) deep subsurface site, Sweden - MM_PC_MetaG | ecosystem: Environmental > Aquatic > Deep subsurface > Groundwater... | reverse complement strand
TGCCATATCTGAGGTAAAAAGATCAACATTATGCACAGAGCCATCAATCAGGTCGGGAGAGCTAGAAATTCAAAGTTTTATTTTTGATAGCGAATCAGACACAAAGCCAAGGTTAAAATCTTCTGATGATGCTATTACAATTGAGCAAAAGATAAAAAGAATAACAGTGCAGGATGCAATTGCTGAGACATCGAGAGGGGTAACAGGTAGGGTTACATTTGTTGCAAGAGAGAGACCATCAGGAACAGCAATCCCTGTTGATAGAGAAGAGTATGGCGAAGGCGAAGGAGGAGGGGGAGCAGAAACAATACCAGGGTGGCTTGATGCAGTAATGGAAACAGTTGGAGAATAAAATGAGTGAGCCAACACTACAGCTAGAGATAATTCATTCTGGGGAAACAATTGATATAGGTGATGCTGTTGCGCGAATCACAAGTCCTGTTCAACAATATTTATGGCTTGGGAATATTCCCTCTGACAAGACTATATATTTACGAATTGACGACAAGAATACTGGAGACATTTCTAAAGATGGATTCAAAATAGAAATTTTAATGAGCGGATCTCATAAGGATGCTACAATTTGGCAAGACGGTAATGCATATGTTCGGTTATATGAACAAGGATCAGCAAACAAAGATTCTCTTGATGATACAGAATCAGCAGATGACGTTGCAGCAGGATGGGGGAAATATTTGGAAATAACAACAGATCATCAAACAGGGTCTGCTTTAAGCACAGTGTATAAACAAAATTTTATGTCAGATAAAATGAGAAGATAACAATTGAAGACTATGCTACAACAGAATAGTATCCCAATAATTAACTGGGAGGAAACACAGGTGTATAAAGAAAAAATACGCCTAAAATGGAGCGTTCGTTTTGAAAGTGATTCTAATATAGATAGATATGCTTTATATACAACTAATCCCTTGAAAGGAGAGGGGGGAGATTCTACTCTAAAAGCCATAATTCCTCCAGTTGCAAAAACAGAAAATAAAAAATATTTTTTTGATATTGGTCTCCCCATTAAATGGAACAAAATAGATTGTTTTATTGTTGGTATTACAAAAGAAAATAAAATTACTGTAAGGAGTGAAATAAAAACATTTTTAAATACCACATCGGTTTATTCAACAATTACTAAAAATCCGTTTAGTGTGGCTATTATTGATAAAGGAGACACAACAATAAAGGCAACAATAGGCATACACAAAGACAAGGAGAAAATAAAATCAGTACATGGGTTTATAAAAAGTTTTATAACAAAAGAGATTTATGACTTGGGACAATTTGGTATTGTTGGAGATCAAACTGAAATTAATATAAAAAATATTGCTCCTTCTACAATCGGTTTTGGTGCTGAAGAAAGCTATGAATTACATCTATATCCAATTTTTGGCAGCGGAGATATAAGCAGTAAGGTATTCCAGTTCCCAATAAATCTCCAAAAGAGCGGGATTAAGAAATCGGAAAACGCAAAAGGAACAGACATAATTGTAATATTTTCTTCTGTGAAGGGAAACAGAGGAATAAAAATAAGAATAATAAAAGAAGATTTTTCAATTTATGGTGTTCGGGTTTTATGCATAGACAAAACAGCAGGAGAAGAGTTTTTTAGGCCACTAGACAAGGGACACTTAGATAGAGAATCAGTTGTATTTTTTGATGAGAATAGTAGCTATCTTGAAATAATTGATTCACCAGTTTATGAAAATCATTATATGACATATAAGATTGAATTACTTTCCGATTTTCCTAGAGAGGAATATGTTTCCTCTCCGATGATGGTTAATATATTGCCAAAGGATAAACCTATTGATATTGTATCTCCTTACACGGCTGATGGGAATTATAGCGTTATGTTTAATAAGGGAGAATTGTCGGAGGGGAAAAACTATGTTTATCGTGGTAAAATATCTAAGGGAAATGTTTTTTGGGAGGAGTTTAAAATTATTGATCTAAAAGAGGACGAGGAATATATTATAAGAGATGGCGTAACAGAAACGATTTTTGAAAGTCCCGCAAGAGTTGGAGAGAAATATGTTTATAAGATCACAAAAAGACCAGAAGAGCTTAGGGAAGTAATTTCTGTGAATGATAAAATTATTGATACCAGAGAAATATTAAGTGGAGTTGTTTCTAGTCCAACAGAAATAAAATATACAACAATGAATAAAGATACAGATGAACCACTTACTGTTATAGAGATAGAAGACGAGGGGATTGTTGGGCTTAATCACCCAAAAGCATATGTTATAAGCTATATTGCAAACGGGAAAGAAAAAACAGAACAAATTTATGGTAAAAAATATATGATAAAGGGAGAATTACCAACAAAAATTTCTATTACTCCAATAGACTTATCTAACACAAAAAACAATGACAAGACAACTGTTATTGAAGACTTGTCTAACATGACAGGCAAAAAATAAAAATGGCTAAACTTCCTACATTTACTCCTCCTCCTCAAACAGACACAGATACTAGCGATCTTCGAGAGGAGATGGAAGAAATAGATTTTGGGACTCCTGAAATTGAAGCAGCATCCCCAGTTTTTACTACTCCTATGGCAACAGAAGACCCTGCTGTAATTATTTCTAGTCCTGTAATGGGAACAGTTGAATATAGGGGCATACAATTCTCTGATAAAAAACCAGATTTAAAGTTTGCTGTTGAAACGGACAAGGGAATTTTATTGTGCTTTAGCATTATTAAGGGATCGGGAATATATGAAATATGGAAACGGATAATTAGCAAAAGCAACGAGTTCAAGCGGGTTGCAAATATCCCGACATATACAGCGGGCCAACTAGCTGGTGAGAAATATTCTAGTTATTTGCAAGATCTTTATGAAGAAGGAGAAGAAGTTTTTTCTCCTGCCGAACTCGCAAAGACAAAATATTCAAAGCTTTTGAATGACATAGGGATTGATGATTTAACTAATCTAGGTGTTTGGCTTGACACAGATACCAAGCGGAATGAAGTATATGAATATAAAGTGCGGAGCATAACTACGCCAACAGCAGAAGATTGGAGCGTTACAGCAATTGGATTGACAACAAGATTCTCGATTCCCATTGCAGCGATAGAAGCAATTGCAGAAGATGAAGATACTCCTCCGCTTGATGATCTCTCTGTAAGAATTTTTGGAACACCAGAGTATGGATGGATTATTGCCACACTGAATCCGCACATTGATTTTTTTGCTCCGAATGAAGTCATTATTGCAACAATGAGAACTGGAGGATATATTACAGTTCCTGTTAGCATCCAAGAATTTATAACAGAAATACAAAAGGGGATTTCTTCTCATGGTATTTGTTTGGTTATAGAAAAAATTGCCAAAGAACTTGGAAGCATTGACGAGGAAACCTTAAAGCTTTTGCTGTCTTTATTGGGAGGAGACAGAACAATAAGAGAAGATGTTTTAGATGGAATAAGAACAAAAGTTTCGAAAGATATGGTTCCCCCTGATTCCTCTTTTCACTTTATGGAAACCGAAAAGAAAAGGAAGCCTTTGCCTGCCGGAATAATTCCCCGTGGTATTGTGAAGGGTCTTCCGAAAGAGGCTTCTCCAAAAATAAAACTTATGGGAGAGAAAGAGGCTCTTGGAGATAAATCAAAAGGTATCAGTAAAGGACATGTGAAAATTGATATGACTGGAGCGAAAGGAATTGCGGCAGCATTTAATATTATCCGCTCTAGTAAACTTATAAAGTCTTCTTCTGGTGTGCTTCCAAAAACAAGTGGAGTAAAAATAACAACGCCAAAAACAATTCCTATGGCAGCAACAACAACGGTAGTAGCGACTAATGCAAAACTGATAAGCAAAAAAATGGGAATAAGCAGAAAGATTAAGTAACAATGGTTAGAGCAATAAGACAAGACGAATTTTATATTGAACTCATTAATATAGTTCTTCTTCCAAATAAGCTTCGTCCTGATGGTACTTCTATCTCTAGTTATTCTGATTTTGAAATACTCAAAAATAACGAATATTATAGAAAGATGATGTTTGCCACAAAATTTATTCCAAGGGGCGGTGGAAACACGGGGTATTATATTGGCACAGATGCTCCAGAGCCATATGAAACTACAATAGACTCTATCTTTGGGACCACAGAAGAAGCTATAATTCAAAACTGGATAAGAAGACTAGAAGAATGGGATGATGGTGGAGCCGCAGCAATGCCGGGAGAACTTTCTTTAGACACATGGATTACAAAATGGAGTTCTAATCCAGAAATTCATGCCATGTGGGAACATTTTGGATGGCCTGATGCGACTGCTCTCCCCGAAGAATGGCATGTGGCAACGGTAAGTTATATTCGTTCAGAGTTTGATTTAGATATCGCAATAGAACTAACAGACGAACAAATAAAAGAATGGGTTTCTCAATTACGGATAAGAGATCTGAATGGAAATTTGCCAGAAGAATGGATAACAGAAGTAACATCTGGAAGACCAAGAATCTTTAGTAAATTTTCTGATATAATTGAGGTCAATCTTTTAGATACTGTGTCTGACCTTGCAGCAAAAGCAGTTTATAATTTTTATACTGCTAACGAGGGAGATGTAAGAATAGAAAACATCGGAATTCGCCCAGCAGATAATCCACATCCAAGATGGATTAATTTGAGTTGGACTCCCATGCTCGATCCTATAGCAGCACCAAGAGAGGGGTATCTTCCTGGTGAAACAACATCAATCCCTAGGGGCTATATGAATAATTTTTCAGGAGGAACAATAGAAATAGAAATTGAAGGCGAACTTACTTTTGACGAAGAGAGGCTAATTAGATAAGATGCCTAGAATATTTTTCAATAAGGGGACAAGCGATATTTTCCGTGGAAGCAGCATTGGGAAAATTGCCCTTGAAACATCTTCAAGGGTGAAAATGACGGCTGGAGTAGAAAAGGAAACAGATATTATTGTCTCGCCAGAAGAAGGGATTACACTTACGTTTTCAGAAGCATCTGATTCTGAAGTCACTGGAACACTGCATGAAACAGTCCCAACTCTTGAGTTGTTTGGGTATTTAATAGAAAAACAAAGAAGAACAATTGCAAGAAGAGGGGGTAGCCTAACATGGACAGATTGCCCTACGCAATATGTTAGCAATGCCTCTTTCGCTGGCTTCAAAGATCTTAGTGTAGCCTATGGGAGAACATATAGGTATAGGGTAAGGAGTATTTGGAAAAGCATCACAAGCAGAGAAGGTGAATTTGGTGCAGAATATGAGTCCCTGAAACAACGGCTTATAAGTAAAATCCCACAGTGTAAGGCAATCATAGATATTTTTGTTCAGCCCTATACTTCAGCATATTATAAATCTAATCCGACAGACTGGGTTGCTGTAACAATCTTAGACGATAAACCCCCTGTTTCATCAGATATTCTTGTTAAGCCAGATTCCCATAAAAGAACCATTATCGTTACATGGATTTGTCCTCCAGATAGCCAAAGAGATATTGATTATTATTATGTATGGAAAAAACAAAGAGACATTGAGGGAACATGGCCCAAGGAATGGACTAAAGCATATAAGGCAAAAAACAATATAGATAATTATTTTGTTGATTTTGATGTTGGTTTTAGCAAGGAATACTTATATGCAGTACAAGTTGTGGACAAACATGGATTTGAATCAAAACTTTCTGCACAGGTGATTGCTAAATTAAACAAAACATTCTATTATGATGGATTTGAATATTCCACAAGATTATTCCAATGGCCCAATAAAACACTAGAAGAATCATCGAAAACTGTTGTCAACAGGGATATTTTGTTTTGTCAGCATAATTTTAAAATTAAAACAAAACCACAATTTACAGAATCAGAGAAGAAATTCTATATAAGAATTACATCGATGGACACAGGACAAAAAGTTATTATTCCATTAACAATCAAGAATATGCCACTTATACTAGAAGAAGGAACAGAAACTTAAAGCAGGGAATAATTATTGAAGATGAAGAAATCGAAAAAATATCGTTAAAAGATAGAGAATTTATTTTAAAGGAATATCTTGTCAAGGGAAAAACACAAAGGAGCTTAGCAAAACAATTTAGTGTTGATCCTGCAAATATTTGCTATTTAATAAAAAAATATAAACATTTAGTACAAGGAGTATGGCTATGGGCTATCTTGGCAATGACAGTGAGAATTATGTGACTGTTGATACAATTTTAACAAAGCGCGGCAGAGAACTTTTATCAAAGGGAGATGGTCAGTTTAAGATTGTTAAATTTACTTTTTCCGATGATTCGATAGATTACCGTCGTTTCAACACTTCCACAGGATCAGTTGCACAGGATGCAGATATTTTAAATACAGTTGTTTTTGAGGCATTCACACATGAAGACATTGTAATTAAATATCCTGCAATTAGCATATCTGATCCCACCTTAAAGTATCTTCCTATTATGAAAGCAAACAATGAATCGCTAACTCTAAATGAAATGAATGATGCTGCTGCTGGTAAAACGGTTGAATTCTCTCAGGACACAGTATTAACAGGCAAAAGAGTTCCTGCTGAAATTGTTGATGGTTCTTTTATAATCCAAATGGACAATGATCTTTTGGCTATTGATGGAGAATATCCTTCTGGGAAGTATCCTGATAACACTGCTCACTATGTTTTGCCAAAGACGGGAACCAATTCTGTTGGTGGTGCCAAGATTGCATTTAATGCCATTGTTAAAAGTTTGCCTACCGATATTTTCCAGCGGTACGGTGTAGGGGTAGCGGGTAGCAGAACAATCACAACAAAAATAGAATGTATCGGGGTCATTTCATCACTGAATAAATCAATTAATGTCACCATTCAGGAAGGGTTTAGTCGTACAGCATGAGAAAACATTATTCTAAATATTCGTTTAATAAAAAAACATTTGACATTTTATCTCCAAGTTCTGCATACGTTATAGGCATTTTTTTGTCCGATGGGAACAATTTATTAACTAAGAGGGACTATAGGGTATCTATAACTTCTAAAGACTATGAGATTTTGGAGATAGTCAAAAAAACATTGGACTCAAATGCCCCGATCAAAGAGGATAAAGTTAAAAAGGTGTATTATTTTTCAGTACACTCTAAGTTTTTGTCTTTTCTTCTTAAAGATAAGTTTGGTATTATCCCTCGAAAAACATATACGGTAAGGCTTCCTCTCAATATTCCTTCTATATTGGTTCCCCATCTCATGCGTGGTGTGATGGATGGTGACGGATCAAATCAAGATAAAAAAGGCAAACATGGAAGTAATTTTATTCATACTTCTGTGAGCAGCAGATCAAAGCTCTTTATTGATGATATAAGCAACGAAATTAATACTTATGTGTTTGGAGAAGGAGCCAAAAAGATTTCAACAAAAAGTTATTGGACAAAAAATAATGGAGAAAGAAAGAAGCAATATTATATAGGTTTAACTGGGATTAGAGCCATTGATTTTTTAGATTGGATATATCAAAATTCAGAAGGAATAAGATTGGAAAGAAAATATAAAATATATCAAGACCATCTCAAGGACGTTCGCAATCAATACTATAATTATTATGGCGAATATGACAAGATAAGTCAAAGTTTCGGGGTTATGGGAGAACAGATAAACCAATTGAGAGAGGGGAAACATCTTTGTGGGAATCGTATTGAAGATACACTCCCGGAAATTATAAGTCCAATAATTTCAGCATATGTTAATAATTTTTCGTTACATAAAATTTCTGTTCTTTCTACTCTCTCTAAAAGAATAATTAAACGAATATTGGAAACCTATGATCCAACAATTAATTTTGGTATCCTTAAAAAAAGACATCGAAACTATGAGAATAGCTATATTTACAAGACTCACAAACACATAACAGAAAACAATTTATTGGAGGCACAAGCATGTGTTCAATGAAATTTTTTAACGAATTCACGGATATAACATCAGAAGCGTCACAGATTTTCGAAGTGCTTCCATTATCGGGGAACCTATTCTCTGGTTCTGGCCTTCACTTGTCAAATTGGAAAAACTATCCTAATCAAATTAGATCAGGAAGCACATCAGGGTCATTTTTTGTAACTGTTTATGATTCTGACTTAAGCGTTTCTGCTTCTGCTCTTGTCGATCTTACATTTGGTCTTTCTGTTTCTTCTTCTTATTATTCACAGGCTGGAAATTTTGCAAAAGAGGAAAAGAACAGAGTCTATAAACAGTTTGCAGACCAACTTCTTGGGGACGTTAATGGTATTTTTACATGGGGAGGGGTTCAGCAGAATGAGCTTTTCTTTATGTCTCTCAAAAGAAGTGCCTTCAAAGACGCAGTTCGTAGAGGCTTTACCAGATTAAACATGTATTATGAAGATGGCGGTGGAGGTGGAGATGCAACATTTAATGATTTGACAGATGTCGGTGCTTCTTCATATTATTTTAAAGGCCCAGGTGGAGATTACATGTATCTTACAAGTTCTAATGCAGACAGTTATTGTACGCCTGGTTGTGCATGGTATGATGCTGGTGTTATTGCGGTTAGTCCTTCGGGAAGCATGAATATAGTATCAGGATCAAGTTGGTCTGGGTCTGCTGGTGCCAACGATGGATGGTATGGAGACGTGGTTCCTAATGGTACAATCGATCAGATTTTGTTCAACTTTGGCCCATGGTTTAATTGTAATACGGACGCAGATGGGAATCCCAATCCTGTTTATTTCCATAATGTAACAAATTTATTTAGCAGGATCTATTTTGCGAGAGGGAACCATAACGAATTCAATTATTCTTCAAATCCAACTGCTGTAGATAGTGAGGGAAGAATTATTGTCACATCTGGAAGTGCGGGGACAAAGAGTCGTGTATATATTACTGGTATTGGATTATATAATGTCAACAATGAATTGCTCGCCGCTGCAAAACTTTCTGACCCTATAAAGAAGGCAAATGACAGTGAAATAACGGTCCGCGCGCGCTTACTTTATTAGTAGAATACCCCCTAAGCGTATAGTAACTTCCTGTCCGTTGTTTTTTAAGAAAAATATTATGAGTGCCTATAAAAAATTCAATACTGAGGACATTTGGGATAGCAAACTTGTAGCCAAGCCACACATCTATTTCTTTTCTGGTGCAGAGTATGCTGTTTCTGCTGCTGTTATGTTACAACCTAATTCTCCTATTGACAAAAGATTTTATGGATGGGAAGCAGGGGATATCCAATCAGAAGTACAAAGATTCAATCAAACAGGTTCTCTTCAATTGGTGAACGTAGATCTTGATGATAATAGATACCGTTCTGTGATAACAACATTAGATTGGCACTTCACAAGAAACAACGAATATGCTCCACTAGAGGGCACAGGTTTATATGATGGTTTTTGGCACACATCTTCTTTGCTTTCTGATATAAGTGCAACATCTTGTTATTTATTAGATATTAGCAATGTGTATTATGGAGAAGATATTGTTGATGGTTCTTTTATTTTGTTTTTAGATAACGCTTATGATCCAAGGACTGTTGACAGGTATTATGAATGGGCAGAGGATGATGGAATTCTTTTATATGTAAGCTCTGGGAGTCTTTTTACTGGTTCTGCTTCTCATATTGAGTGGCAACCCGAAGGAAGACTTATTTATAATATTTCAGAAAGTGTTGCACATACAGGTTCATGTAAGGTAGGATATGTATTGCCAGAGGGAATTATTGTTATTTCTGGAAAAGATTCTTTGGATTCTAGCATAATGGGTGCAATTGAGATGGATGGAGACACGATGATTGTGAACCTTTATGGTAAGCACACGATACCTGTTAAAACATATCTTTGTCATGCTCCTGCTGGGAAATGTAATGCATCAACAAACGATACATTTTATAGGTCAGGATCAGACGGGAACATGTATTTGTCTGGGTCAAATCAGTCTACTGTGATTACAAAAGTTGGGCTATACGATAAAAAGGGTGATCTTGTTGCTGTTGCGGGGTTGTCGCAGCCAATTGAAAAGAAGGTCGATGATGATATCCTTATACGAATTAGATGGGATTCTTAGCGCAAAATTAGTTGACAAGTCTTTTCAAAGGTGCTATAAAGAAAATATGTTTAGTTCTAATATTTTATATGCCGCAAGGCCGATGGAATACTCAGATAGATATGGTGAGGCCAAAGTTTTATTAAAGTTCGAAGGAAAGGGTTTTATTTGTGTAATTATGAATACTGGAACTCATCCATGTTGTTATGTGGGGATAAAGCATAAAAAATATACCCTGGAACTTGAGCATAAAATTTGTTGTCATGGAGGGATTTCTTTTAGTCAACGAGGACTAAAGGACATTATTCCCAACAAATATCATGTTCTTGGATGGGATTATGCACATGGAGGAGATAGATGGGGGGCCGGAAAGTTTCAGGTAGGTGGACCCAATGACAAAGGGAAAGAATATTCAACAGAAGAACTATTCTTTGAACTTATTGACGTTTTAAAACAGCTTAAACAACAAGGTGCTATATGACGGATGTTTGGATTGGCTCAGACCTAGATAATACAATCTCCTCAAGTTATGATTTAATCAAAGAATGCTGGGGAACAGCCCTTGGAAAAGATATCCAATTAGGAGACATTCCTTCTGCGTCTGATATGCTTGCTATCTTAGAACAAGAAGAAAAGAAAAAGTTTTTCAAAGTATTCAACAGTAAATTCCACCAATGTAAATTCCTTCTTGATGCCATTGAGTCTTTACGGTTTATGCGCTTGAAGGGTTATAAAATTGTAATTATTACCTCTAGAAGTTCCAAAATCTCCAAAAGCACAAAACAATATTTAGATTACAATCAGGTTCCCTATGATAAGCTTTATTGTGAAGATGGAATAGATAAGGCAGCAATCATAAGAGAATTGAATTGCAAGTTTATGATTGAAGATGACATTCAATTGGCATCAAAAATTGCAAAGTACACACAAACATATTTAATAAATTATCCCTGGAATAGTTCATCCTTTCACAAGCGTTTCTACATGCGAGATAATATCATTCGTGTTTCTGGATGGAATGAAATAATGGAGCACGAATATGGAAACGAATGGAAAACCCGAAGACCTTAAATTCACTTGTGGGCTAGATTTATCATCAAGTAAATTTGGTTGTACAATCTTAATCAATGGTGTTATTTTTGAATGCTTTGGCGTTAAATTTGATACCAAGGATGATTTATATGGAAGAGTAGAGCAATTTAAGGAATTTATTTTTGAAAATATTTCTGAAAGATATCCTCAAATTAAAAAGATTTATGTTGAAGATTATTTGAGAAAGTTCACCCCTGGAAAATCATCTGCAAAAAGCATCTTTACACTTGCAAGTATGAACAATATGTGCAGTTATATGCTTAAGTCAGAATTCAAAATTGAAACCGTTCCTGTTGCTGCTGCTACTGCAAGAAAAATGGTTCTTGGAACTATTCCAAAAAATCGTGGCGGCAAAGACATAAAAGAATATGTTTATGATGAATTAATGTCACAGAACAAAGAGGCGAAAAAAGTAATTGAAGACCATGTTTCTGAAATGAAGAAGCAAAACAAGCGACTTAAAAAGAAAATGCCAGACCTAATTTACGATATCACGGATTCGATGGTGATTGCATTATCGGCATGGAAGCTAGAAAATGCATGACACAGATCAAATAGCAGAATTTTTTGATTCCTTTCTTCAATTCAAAAGAACATATAAAAATGGCGAGGAACGATATTATGTTTGTCCTGAATGTAATCGCGTGAAGCTCGCAGTAAATTTAAAAAAATTAAAAGCCCATTGCTGGCACGATTCATTAAACTACAATGACCTAAAATTTCTTGTTCTTAAATACGCACCTGATAAACTAGCAGAATACAACAAAATTATTGGTACACATCGAGTATCAGGTTCAATTGAAGATGCATTTTATGAAGAAGCATTAGTTAAATATCCCGACAGACTTAAATTGCCAGAAGGATTTAAGTTAATACAGGGGAAAACAGAACTTGAATTATCTGCATATAAATATTTAACTGAACGAGGGATAAGATCAGATGTTATTGCGAGCAGATATATTGGTGTTTGCAATGAAGGAAAGTACAAAGATGCGATTATTTTCCCTTCTTTTGGAATCAGGGGCTATGTGGATTTCTTTGTTGCACGTTGGTTTTTAAATAGAGATTATTATTTGTATGAAAGCGTAGAAAAGAGCAACATAATATTCAATGAGCTTTTTGTTGATTGGCATAAGCCTGTTGTTCTTGTTGAGGGTGTCTTTGATGCTTATTGTATTTCTGATTTGCATATGACAAATGTTATCCCGTTAATGGGATCATCATTAAGCACAGAATACCGATTGGTTTATAATTTGGCTAAATATGGTAACAATGTTGTTGTTGCTTTGGACAATGATGCGAAAAACAAGGAGAAGAGAATAGTTACTATGCTAAGAAATTGTGGGATAAAAACTTCCGCATATGATATTGGCAGACTAAATGTGAAAGACCCTGCCGTATTGAGAATGAAATTTTGGGATTATTTGCCAAAAGAACACAAAGATTCAACAGATATTAGTATTTTAGAAGAAAGAATAAGAGAACTTTAAGGAGAAAAACATGAAAGAAAAACACATCCCACCCACACAGACATCAGTCCCTGTGTCTGCAATTGATGTTCCAACAGAAACCATTAAGTTACCTTCTAAGGGTATTGTATATCCTGCCGACAGCCCTTTGCATACAGAAGAAATAGAAATCAGACACCTCACTGCAAGATCAGAAGATGTTTTGACAAGCCGTAATTTGGTGAAGAAGGGTACTCTCATTGACAGGCTTATCCAAAGTGCGCTAGTTGATCCTGAAATCAAAGTTGAGGACATGTTAATGGGAGATAAAAATACCATTATGGTGGCACATAGGATTACAGGTTATGGAGCACAATACAAAACAGAGGTTGAATGCTCTGACTGTGAGAGAAAAACAGAACACATCTTTGATTTGTCTAAAATGGCTGTTCTTGGATTAGGGGCTGAACCTGTTGCTGAAGGAATGAACAAGTTTGAATTCACGCTTCCCATGTCAGGCAAGAAAGTATTCTTTAAGCTGTTAACAGGGAGAGATGATAAACAAATTACAGAAATTGTTGAAGCAAGCAAAAAGATTTCAGATGTAGAAAAGAACGTTACTGCCAAATTGTTTGTCCACCTGTTGGAAGTTGATGGAGATGCAGACAGACAAGTTATCAGAAAGTTTTCCGATACAATGAAAGCGGGTGACTCTCTTGCTTTGCGTGAATATATAAATGAAATCGAACCTGGAATCGAAATGATTGAAGATTTTGAATGTCCAGATTGTGGCTTTAAGGAGGAGGTTGATTGCCCCATCGGGCTGGAATTTTTTTGGCCTGGGTGGAGGAGGAAGCGGCGTAGAACGAGATAAGCTTCTCAATGAATGGAAGGAAGTTCTTTGGTTTGAGATATGGTTTCTTACGAGAAATACATCATTAACACTTGGTGAGATTTATGATTTACCAACATCTATTCGGAAGAAGTTTATTGAATATACGGTTGAAGATATAAAGAGAGCGAGTGGAGTTTCAGACGGAGAAACACAACAACAAGGAAGTCCTGCCAATGTCAACAGTCAGATTGACAGCTATCTCAAAAGAAAAAAGGTCGTAGATTCTATCTTAAATCCTAAAACTTGATTCAAATTCTTCTCTACAATGATATTTATACTGAAGCAAAGGAGCCTAATTATGCCCAAAAAAAAGACCATAAAAGAAGAAATTGATCTTAATTTACTCACAGAGGTCAAAACACCAAAGACAATAAAAGAATCTATTTTGTCCAAATTAGGTTTTGCAATTGGTGGATATGTTGTTGGTAGAGCATTAGGGGCAAAAATATTTGGTAAAAAGAAAGATGTGGATGAATTAAAGGATGCAATTTTAAATCTTAGGGGTACAATCGACAACATAAAGAATAAATAATGGCAAGAAAAACAAAAGACATAGCTGGCGAAATAAATAAAATCTTTGGGAAAGGTGCTGCCGACCGTCTTGCCAAAGGTGCCGAAGAAGCATCTAGTTCAGTAAAGGAATGGAGAAAAGAGGCCGAGAAACTAGAGCGGTCTTATCGGGGTATTTCAACAACACAGGAAAAAGTTAATTTATTGTCTAAGGTTGCTCTTGAAAAATATGCAAAAGAAATGAATAAGCTTTCTCTTGGTAGAAATAAGTTGCTTACAGGACAAGAGAAAGAAGTCAAAAAAATACAAAAAGAACTAGAGAAAGAATTAAAAACTGCTGAAAAGCTTGAAAAGCAAGAAAAGGAATATATAAAACTCAAGGAAAAGACACTTGGGCTTTTTGAAAAAATCAACAAATTGGCAACACGATTTACCGACATTCTTGTTGGTGGAGCATCTGCGGCAATAGGGGGAATTGTTAGTTTATTCAAAAGTGCATACGACCAATGGCAACGCTTACATGAACAAATATCATTAGGAGTAAGAAGAACAAAAGAATCCTTACGTGATATAGTTGGCAATGTACCTGCACTAGAAAAAGGACTTGGAGCAGCATCAAGAAAAGCATATTGGTTAGGGTTTAATATGGAATCCGTTGCTACAACAATGGCTGGAATGACACAGACAGGTGGTGCGAGATTCATGGAAGGAGCCCAAAAAGGAGAGGCTCCAGGGATGGGAAGAGCAGGAATGTTTTTGGCTAGAGGCATGGGGATGGGAGAAGAAACAGCAGGAAAGTTTATGGGGAAGGTAAAAAGGTTTACGGATGTAACAGAAAAAGAATTTACCTCCTTCGGGCTTAGGATGTCAAAGCTTGCCAAAGAATTTAATGTCTCTGAATTTATTGCCCCAAAAGAAATTGCCAGCAATATGAATCTATGGCTAAAGTTTGGAAAAGACTGGGGAAGAGTGGCAGAAACATCAACAATATATACTGCACAATTTGGTGTTGAGCTAGAAAAAGTTGCTGCTGTGGGGGAAAGATTCAAAACATTTCGTGAAGCTGCGGTAAATGTTGGGAAAATTAATGCTGTTTTTGGTACACAACTTGATACCATGACAATGCTTAATAAATTAAATCCTGTTGAGCAAGCAGAGGAACTGAGGAAGGCATTACTAAGACAGGGGTATTCATGGGAACAAATGACTTTTAGAGAGAGACAAGCACTTGAAGGCATGACAGGTTGGGATCAAGAAACAATAAGTGCAATTTTGACCTCTAAGAACGCAAAAATAGCTTTTGAAGATGTTGCCAAGGCTAGAGCCAAAGAAGCAAAGGAAGTTCAAAACGAAACAAAGAATCGGCGTGAAGCTTTTGGTATGATTGGAAAGGTCAGAAAACAACTTGAATGGCTATGGGGTATTTCTGGAAAAATAAATAAGCTTTACTTAAAAATGTCAGCATCATTTAAGGGGGCCTTCAACGCATATTGGGCAGGGCTAATGAAAATAATTGATGCGTTTGGAAAGCTTTTTGGATCAGCGGGAAAATCAACAGACCAAAAACTTACTGAAATCATAGATAAAATGTCTGATTTTGTTGTTACTATTATTGATAAATATGGACCTAAACTTATTGACTTGTTTGACAAAGCAGCAACTTGGTTGGCAGGAGAGGGGATGAAGAAATTGCCATGGTTGCTTGAAAAAATAGAAGGGTTTTTAGGCAAAATATTTAATTCTCTTGGGTTACTTTTCAAGGGAGAATACTGGAAAGCATTTAAGGCATTGCCGACATCTATTCAGGTTCTTTTGGGTGTATTAACGGGAATAAAAATGGTTAGTGCTATTTCTAATGTTGCAAAACTAGGGAGTTCGATTAAGAATTTAGCAGGGCTAGGAGGGGGAGGGGGGATGATGGGGAAAGCGGGAGGGGCTCTCTTTGCCGGAGCTGGCGGAGGACTTGCTCTTGGGGCCGGAGGAATGCTGGCCGGACTAGAATTGATGCCAAAATTGATATATGGAGAGCAAGGACTAGTTTCTGAAGCATACCAGGCTGCAACTAAAACGGGACCAATGTGGGGGAAGGGAGTTGAATTAGATGCATCGTCAGAAAAATCTAAAAAGAAAGCATATGAATTGGCAGTAAAAAAAACAGGGGGATCAAAAGGTTTTTATGACGAAATGATTACAAAAACAAAAGCAGGCGAAGGAGATGAGGCGAGGCAAATGGCTAAATTAATTGGAAAAAGAATTAAGGAAGCCGGTGGTACAGAGTTTTTACTGAAAGAAGATGATCTCAGAAAACAAATGGAGCAAGAAAAAAAGATGCAGCCCATGTTGATTACCAAGATGAGGCATGATGCTGTACTTGCCAAAGAAATGAATAAAGCAATGTCTGGTGTTGACATAAAGGGAATGGATACATCAAAAATTAAAAAGTTAAGTAATGTAAGCTCTGCCATAAACATGTTTGCAAGCTCGATGAAAGACACAATTAGCTCTGTCAAGGGAACAGACCTTTCGGGTCACACTGTTACATGGGGAGTTGGAGGCAAAGCAATCACTAAGGTAACTGGCCCAACAATAGATAAAGTTGGAATGATAACAGCCCTCTCTATGGAAATGAATACAGCAATGGGCAAAACAATCGCCAATTATGACAAATCTGCTCTTTCTGTTGCTGGCATTGATAAGCTTACAAGAACCACAAAGAAACAAACAAAGTTTTTTGATGAAATGAATAAAATGATTAAAAAGATTGGTGAGATTAATAAAAGTGATCTTCAATCTGTTATTCCCACATCTGCAACACTTATACAAAATGCAGAGGTTTTAACAGAAATGTTTAATGCCATAAATACAACTAATACCAAAGATAAGGTTGGGTATATGCGCGTCGGAGATATCCACATCACCATTGCGCCAATCATGATGGAGGGGCAAGCGGTTGGGAATGCTATAGTTTCTGCAATGCAGAAGAAGGCAGGCTAACGCTCTAATTTGGGGTTTAAGCCCTTTAAATTGAATTCTAATGGTTATATACGTAAATAAAATAAAAATCGATTGTAGGGCCATCTAGAGCGTCCTACGGAGAAACTATAAGTGCATAAAGCAAAAGAACATCCCAGGGGAGCCGCAATTCCTCAAAGAGAGCATCCTAGCGGTAAAGCAATCCCCAAAGAGAGATCTAATATTCTTGATTTTGTAGATAATGCAACATATTCTGCCATGTTTAACACAAATCAGTTTACTGCTGATAGGCCATGGTTCTCTGATCCTATAAGAGCATGGGGACAACTTATAGGCACAATCAAGAGAGAGTATGATAGAAGTCCACAAAAGGCAATAATGTTTCCCTTAACGCAATTACTTTTATACTCCATGAATCCACATTTGGGGGAAGGAAGAATTTTTAATCCTGTTCATGCCATGTTTCTTCTTGGATCGCCTGGACTTGCTGGCAATATACCAACAACCATTGACACCTTAATTGTAGGTGGGCATTCCAAAAGAGTAGAGCTTGAAGAAAGATTAGGTATCACTCCTTTCCATAAACATGTTGGTGCAGGCACATTAGGCTCTATTATGAGTACGGGGCAAACAGTAACCAAAACGAGACATGAACTCAACATATATACAGAAGACAATCGATATCCTCTTAAGGTGGCCGTTAAAGTTGAAAACAGAACACAGCTTTTATTTAGTGATAGCAAACCAGGGCAGGAATATGAACTTATAGAGAATGAAGATTTGGCACACATTGAGAGACTAAATACTTACGATAATGGACCAATGGTTTCTACTCTTCTTCCTGAAAAAGCATCTGATGCTCAAGTTGGTCTTGCAGAATATCCATGGGGTACATTAAGCCTTATGATATATGATTTTAAAACAGATGAGGTTGCTTATTTCCCCACATCGATTAATTCTTTTCAGGAAACTCTTGCTCCTAATTGGCAACTGGAAAACTATATTGGCAGGGTTGATGCAGTTCCAGGATATTTAAGTACAACAAGAACTATTAGTTTGGGGATGGAGTTCTTTGCAACAAGTCCAGATGATTTTAAAGCAATGTGGAGAAAACTAAATTGGTTGTCTAGTTTAGTTTATGCTGATTTTGATAATCGTGGAGTCAGAAATAAGACACCAATTATAAGAATTAAATTGGGAGATGTTATCAATAATTCAAAAGGGGATGGAATGTTAGCAATTATTAATTCACTTTCTTATGATTATAAAGGATCATCAAATTGGGAAATAGATTCTGATGTTGGGATTGGTCCTAAAAATATTGCTGTTTCGATGGGACTAACGATTTTCCATGAAACAGGCAAAACACAAGATAACATGGTTTATTTTCATACGATTTCAACAAAGAACGGTATGCAAGGATTTAGAAAACTTGGAAGCTGGCCAAGTAAAATTATGAAAATTAGAAAACTAACAAATAATCCAACAAATGAAACTGATCCTGATAATGTTCCAGAAACAGATGATTTGGAAGCAGTTTCGGATTCACCAAAAGAGAATAAGCCTGATCCTGAAACTACTGCAACATTGGCAGAAGGTGGCCCCACTAGAACAGTATAAGGAAGAAAACAATGGCAAAGTCAAGATACCAAAATAGTAAAATTATCACCACAAAAGATGGCAAGAAAATTTATTCCATGCATAATACTGCTCCCAAAATAGATATCTCAAAAATGAATTTTATTCCCATTGAGGTAACAGAGAACACAAGACTTGATATTCTTGCTGCTAAATATTTGGGTAACAGCAAATATTATTGGATTATTGCTCTTGTGAATAATATTTTTGATCCTCATAATATACAAAAGGGTGCTACATTATTGGTGCCTGAAAATGCTGATGATATTCTTAGCTTTTTTTAAGATATGCCAAAAGATAACATTAAAAAAATACCCGAGCATGAGTTACTCCACAGAATGATAAGTCATGAGGACGGTATAGTTTCTTTTCGAGAAGGCACAGGCGAGAAAGGAGAACAGGGATTGGTTGATAAATTTGAGGAAGGAGTTTATTCTCACTTTAAAGAATTGCCGTTGGAAAAAATTGGTTCTAAGTTTGGCGACAAAGAAAAAAGATCAACGCAATATGATTATAAGCTTGAAGACGGCAAACAAGCAAAGGCTAATGCTTATATTGGAAATGCAACAACAAATGCCATAAGTGTTTGTGATGGGAAAATTGTTGGAATAGAAACAGGTAGCATGGGACACAATAAACTATGGCTTCAGCCAGAAAACAATTTGAGAACCTATTTGTATGAAACACTTCGAGATGCTCCAAGATTTAAGGAGGGAGATTTTGTACAGGCAGGAACAAAATTTGGACTAATTGGTACGCCAGACCAGAGTAAGCTTATTTTCAAAGTATTCAGAAGAGATGCCTATGCAACAGGAGAGGACAAAGATCTCAAAGAGCAAATAATCCAAAAGGCAAAAGAAAAGGGATTTCCAGAACAAATTGCACTGGCAACAGCAGAAATAGAATCTAATTTAAATCCCAGTTCAGGAGGGAAAAAAGCAGCATATGGGCTAATGGGTCTTATGAGTAAATGGGCTGCTGGTTTCGACGACAGGTTTACAGAAGACGACATAACAGGTAATCCTAAAAAATTATATGATCTTGATTTAAACCTAACTATTGGAGCACTAAAGCTAAAAGGTTTGTGGGACAAATATGGGAATCTATGTGATGTCAGATGTGCTTATTATAGTGGAGCAAATTTTGGAAAAGTGAAAGAAACATATAAAGATAAATCTGCAAAGGGGATAATGCCAAATGATAAGCAAACAGTAAAGCATGTTATTGTAAAAACAATTCCTAGAATGTTTAGGTATACAAAAAAGTATGAGAAAGAATATAGCCTTTCTTCATTGAAAAAATTTGCTAATGCTGAACAAAAAAAAGAATTTGAACAGATTTATAAAGAACTTGCTAAAAAAGATTTCAAGGCATAATAATGTTAATAGACCCTAAATATCTTGTCCCAGACGATAAATTTGTATATACAGAACACCTACAGCGATTACTTGACAGAGACAAGTCTGCAAGCAAGAAGAACGACAGCAACAAGCGATATATTAAAGGTTCTGAGGGAGCAACACACAAATGGTTATGCTTAGATTCAGACCTTGCAAAGATGATTACAGATACTCCGATTGAAGATGTGGCATTATTGGTTCCATATATTCGTGTTGGTCTATTAAATAAAAATGAAGACGGAGATGCCGTTGTAGATTGGGTGTCTCACAAGTTCTTTGATTACCAATGCAACAGTCAAGAAGAATATAATGAATTTGATGGCAGACCAATCTATTCATTGCAAACCTTTTCCTGTAAAACAACCGACAGGGGATTTGGACAGATTACATATGAAGCGACAATGACAATAAAAGTTCACAGCAGAACGGCAATAAGAAGAATAGCAGAAAGCGGAGAGGCAACATATGATGATTTTTTTATTTCTGCTATATCAACTGGTTCTAGGATTGTTGTTGAAATGGGATATAAATATAATGGGAACAACCCTACAATTAGTTCTGTTGCATCCAAAAGCATCAGCTTGATTTTAAGTCCAAATGGATACAATGTTGCCATTGATAGCGCAGGACAACTAAGTCTTTCTGTTAATTTAACGGGTGGAGTTGATAGATTGTTTAATAATGTTTTTCTAACCGATGGCTGGACCGACACAGCAGATAATATTTTAAAACTTATTGAAGAAAGCGCAAAAATATACAGGAGAGAAGAAAACAAAAAAAAGACGGACGGAGAAGCACATGCTATTGCAGAGGCAGAAAAGGAAATAGACCTTTCTGATGAAGCTGCTGTGGAATTAAACAAGAAAGAAATAGCTACTCGCATTAATGCATTGCCTACTTATGTTGTTGGCAAAAATGAATACGTTCAGCTTGGGGATGTTTTTTATTATATTATTTCTGGAACACTTGCCAAAGTTTTTAATTCTATAAGTGCTAGGGGAAACACAAGGCATACAATAATGTGGGGAAGATTTAATGAAAAAGCTGGTCATTATGCATATCAGCCGATATATTCTTTTTTAATTAATAAAAAAGACCTTTTGAATAGGATAAAAAAACACGGTGTCGATTTAGGCAATATATTACTCGCAAATTTCATTAATACAGTTCTTGCCTTTACGACATCATCAGAAGAATATACCTTTACTGTGCCATCAAAAGACAAAAAGAAAACAGAAGATAAAATTCCAATGGACTTACCACAGTTAAAACATTTTATTGAAACAGAGTGGCACGATGATATTAAGGCATATGTTTTCAAGTATTATATTCTTGATCTTCAACTCGGAGGAACAGAACTCAACCATGTTGTACAGGATTTGCCTACAAAGGGAGACAAGAAAAAATATCTTCAGGACCACATGTTTCCATACATAGAGCTTTTTCATATGAACAGCATGGTTAAAACACAAAATTTACAAGTAATGCAAGATGACCAAATGCAAACACTGTTTATAGACAGGAATCAAAGAAAGGGTTCTCTTAATATGCAGTCTAATCCTAAGCAAACCGATGAGAAACTGGGAATAGAAAAAAGTAATTCACAATACAAGAGTCCAATTTTTCTTCCTTTGCAGTTGTCATTAGGTCTTTTTGGCTTTCCCCGTATATTACCAGGAAGAAAATTTTTTCTCTTTACAGGCTATGATCTTGCACAGTGGGACGATTTTTATAATATTGTAGGGATAACACAAACAATTAATGCAGCTTCTATCACGACAACCTTTGAGGCTGTTTGTGAGAACAGGGTTAATCTTCCTCCTGTAACGTAAAATTAGTTGACAGGATTTGGGAATAGTTATAAACTTATATTAAGACCAAAACTATTTTCACTTTTTCGTGCAGAAACCTAATCTCAGTAATAGTTATAGGTAGAGAGAGAGGTAGACATGGGAGTAGACTTACCAACACTAAAATGTAAACGCTGCGGATACGAATGGATTCCTAGGCATCCTGATGTAAGAATGTGTCCCAAATGTAAATCTGTAAGATGGGATGGACCAAGACAAGATGAAAAGAAGTCTTAAATTTGCTTTAAGGTTTGCTAATACAGGTAAAAGGAAACAATTAGATGATCTTTGGCCTGAATACCAGAAAGCTGTTAATGAGTTTATTTTTATACAGGAAATAATAGGAAAGACCAGATGGAGAGATGGGAAAGTCAAAATTGGGACTAGTTTTAAACAGTCAGCTTTAAGGCAGGCATCGGGAATATTAAGAACCAGTAAAGGAAATAAATTACCGAAATTAACAAATCCTTCTATGACCCTAAGCCAAAAATTTGTTATAGTTCAACAATCCGATAACACTTTTGATAAATGGATTAGAATTTCTACTTTAAACAAAGGAAAAAGAATTATTATACCAATCAAATCCTATCAACACGCAAACAAATACTTTAAAGAATGGGATTTAGTTAAGGGAGGAAGGCTATTAAGAAACAAAAAGGGCGATTGGTTTATTCAACTTGTCTTCACTAAGCCTAAACCTAAAAATACAGCTAAAAAAACCAAGGGGTTAGATATAGGATATAGAAAATTAATTACTGATTCTGATGGTTCTTTCTACGGCACAGAAATTAAAGCCTTGACCCAAAAAGCTGCTAAAAAGAAACAAGGGTCTAAAGCTGATAAACGAGCAAGGGAAGAAATTAAATCCTATATTGGGAAGGCGGTCAAGGAGGCGGTGGATGGTGACTCAAATGTTATCATTGAAGACCTAAAAAATCTAAAGAAGAATAAAAAAGGCAAATGGTCCAAAAAAGTTAATCGTTTGTTTAACTATTGGTCCTATGCTTTGACCATTCAAAGACTCATCAACCGTGCTGAAGTAGTTGGCGTCCAATGTCGCTCGGTTGATCCTTCTTACACTTCTCAAACGTGTCCAAGCTGTGGGCATGTAGATAAGTTGAATCGTAAAGGAGAACGTTTTGCCTGTCAGGTCTGCGATTTCAAGGGAGATGCGGACGTGGTGGGAGCAACGAATATTCTTCAACGGTTCACCCAGGAGCTTACGGTCCCTGGGGATATAAAAACTCATGTATTGGGAATGAGAAACTGTGCCTCTATTTGACTTTATTTGTAATGGATGTGGTTATAAATTTGAATCCTTGTCTAATTTTTCAGCAAGTTGTCCCAATTGTGGTTCTCAAAGCGTAATTAAAAAGATAGTGAATAGATTTGGCATTGCGCTCAAAGGTGATGGATGGGCAAAAGATGGCTATGCCACAAAAAAGGAGAACCCAAAGAGTGAAGATGGTTAATATTTTAAAAGAAGCAAGTATGAGTAGACTTGTTAAACATATGCTCAATGAACCCTTTGCAATTGTTTCTGCTGAAATTTCTATGAGTAGCATTAAAAAACTTCAAGAACTTGGCAAAACTGAAGTCTTAGAAAAAATTCTTGAGGTTGTTGGTGCCAAAGACGTATCGGAATTAAATAATGCCAAACTTAAACCATGGAACAATCATGCAATTAGGCTCCTAAAAGAAAAGGCAAAGAAGGGATTTATAAATGTAAAGGGATGGTGGCAGTATGAAGCAACAGGGGAAATGGTAGAAGAAAAGAATCCTATTTTTGTTGTTCAGGCTGTTCTCAATGATATTATAAAATATGCACAAGAAAGTTATCAGGAGGGGTTTATCTTTGGGGACACAAAAGATGCATCTTTATATACTACAACTGATTATGAAAATTATGCACCAGACGATAAAAAACCACTTGATGCTGCGTTAAAGTTTGCAAAAACATCAGGATATGATAGATATGATAAGCCAAGAAAGACGGGGCAGAAAAAGCCTCCGCTAGAAGCAATTCCCAATATTTATGGGTCTACGCAAATCAAAGGCAAACTATTTTCCATCAGATTTTATGATGACATTTCTGAAGCGCAAAGCAATATCTTAGATCAATTGGCAAAATATTCAAAACAAATCATTAGAGAAAATCAAGTGCAAAATTTTTCTAAGCGAAATATTATTGAGGTTGTTGGTCTTGGCAGAGGTACTCATATCCCTGTAAAAATTAATAACAACAAAGTTTATTATGTTGCCCTTCCCCAATATTCTAGAGCAATTGCCCATTACAGAAATATTCTTTTTGAACACATCATTTAGTCGCCAAAATTAGTTGACAAGCCTTTGCAGTCATGTTATGGTGTTTGCATGACTAAACAAAAAATTATAAAACATTGGATTGCCCTATTATTTTTTATCAAGGGGACAGAATTGAAATTTTTGCGTAAAATATTTCCCAAAAGAAAATACATATTAGATTCTTTCCCTGACAAGTTTTTAAAAATTGTTAGGCTTTCAGACAAGAAAAACTTAAATACATAAATAAGGAGAACATCATGAAAAACACAGACCTAGAAATCACAATTTTGAAGACCAACCAAAAAATGCTTGCAGGAACGATTACACAATTGGCAGCACAGAACAGTGAACTTTTTAATATGATGAAAGCTGTAATTGATTTCTCTCCTACTATACTGGAAAGCGTTGACGAGAAAATAAAGTTTAATACTGAGATGATAGGAAAAATCCAGGAAATCCTTAAGGGGTAAGCCCACATGAAGACAATTTTAATTTTTGATGCTGAAAATATTTTTTGTAGCGGTTATGTGAAAAACCCTTCGCTAAACTCACAAGGTGTCCCAGTGGGAGGCATCGCAACCATTTTGAACAACATAAAATATTCAGCACTAAAATACAATCCTGTTGAAGTTATTGTTGTCTGGGGAGGAGAAAATGGTGTCAAAAACAAACGTAAATATCTGCCTGAATACAAAATTTCAACTGCTCCCCCAAAAGAAAAACGACTTAATAGACAGGAATATGTTGCAACCTTAGACAACAAAAAGATACAATTTGATTTGCTAAAAAGGATTATCGATTGCCTTCCTGTGCGACAAATTTGCATTGATGATCTTGAGGGCGATAATACACTTTATCTGACATACTTATACTACAAGGACAAGGCAGACAAACATATTGTTCTCTCTGGCGACAAAGATTTCTAT
>Ga0180007_10002038_pt1 | contig 25042 bp, 18 predicted proteins | sample MM_PC_MetaG_FD_121122 | JGI IMG/M metagenome (GOLD analysis project Ga0180007, IMG submission 121122) | Groundwater microbial communities from the Aspo Hard Rock Laboratory (HRL) deep subsurface site, Sweden - MM_PC_MetaG | ecosystem: Environmental > Aquatic > Deep subsurface > Groundwater... | reverse complement strand
TGAAAAAATCAACCCTTGCCCTTGTCATTCTTCTGGCCATTTTCTTTACCTCAACTCTCGTTCTTCTTTATTTAAACTTCATAAAACCACCAACCGCCGCCACCCAAATCACAAATACAGTTCCCACAATCGAACCTACCGCTGTCCCCATCATTGCTTCTACCGCCGACTGGAAAACATTCAATAACAATTTATTCGAATTTAAATACCCGAATGACTGGTCAATTTCACCATCCACTGAAAGGTATATCTCTCTCAATTCACCTAAAACAAAAAAAGATCAAGCTAATCCGCAGTCAGAAATACCAGACGATATTTTTATTGGAAAAAATAATGAAATTGAAAAAAAATACTCTTCCTTAGAAGATTTTATTAATGATCAAGATAACTTTACGCATCCCAACACAATTAATAAAATTACTATCGACAATCAAACTGCTTACCAATATGAACAAGGAGGTATGAATAACGCAAACATCATAGTTTTTAAATTAGGTGAAAGTTATTATCAAATTATTTCTAATGTGTATTATCCTAGTGATAACATAGACAAGAAAGCCATTCAGTCAACTATCAATCAAATTCTCTCCACCTTTAGCTTTAACTACACTGGTGATCTACCTTCCGAACTCGTAAATCTTGTCAAATCTACGGCTTCTTCCGAGTCAACTAAAGAATCGGATGGTGTCATCATTGGTCAGTCAAAAATAGTTGGGAATTTTGCCTCTGTCGCCTTCAGTTACACTACCGGTGGTGGTGCGATCTATTGGGCCGCTAAAATCAACGGAACCTGGCAAATTGTTACCGGTGGTCAAGAACCCCCAAAATGTTCTCTCCTGTTAAAATACAGTTTTCCAAAAGAATTTAGCTGCACTGAATAAATCCAGAAAAACTTACCCCTTGTCATGCGTAAGCCATGAGTATATAATTCCCACATTCGGCGAGCGGTTGGTACATAACTCGTCTTAGATCCTTATAATTTTAAATTTATCGATGCCTTCCGCAAAAAGAACAAACTGGGGTAAAAAATACCCTCAAATTCCTGCTTTAAATTTATTAAACGTCCAAAAAGAATCCTGGGAAAAATTTCTCAAATCTGACCTCGAAGAAACTATTCGCGCTATCTCTCCCGTCTCTGACTACACCGGTAATAACTGGCTTTTAGAGCTCGGTGAGCTTTATTTTGACAAAATTGCCCTGACTCCAGATGTTGCTAAGCATAAGGGTGTAAATTACACCATTCCTGTCTATACCAAAGCCAAATTAACCAACAAAAGAACCGGCCTAGTCCGTGAAGAAGATGTTTTCCTTCTAAATCTTCCCACCATGACTCCCGAGGCCACCTTTATTATCAATGGTATTGAAAGGGGGGTAATCAACCAGCTAGTTCGTTCTCCTGGTGTTTATTTCACTGGTGAAGTTGATCCTTCTACTGGCAAAATGCTTTGCAATGCGGAGATTCGTCCTATTCGTGGTTCTTGGCTCGAATTTTTCGTTGGAAAAAAAGATGTAATTTTTGCCCGTATCGACCGTAAAAAGAAAGTACCTGCCACCGTCGTTCTTCGTGCCGCCTGTGGCCTTACTGACAAACAATTGGTTGGAGAGTTCGGAGATTATATCAATGCCACTATCACTGCCGACCCTACCAAAACTCAAGAAGAAGCCTACATGGAATTTTATCGAAAACTTCGACCCGGCGAACCGGTTGTTTTGGAAAATTCTCAAAAATTTTTCAACGATCGCTTTTTTGATCTTCATACCTACGAATTAGGTCAAGTTGGTCGCTACAAAATCAACAAAAAGTTCTCCTTTAAATTTTCCGACGAAGACAAAGAAAATTGGGTCATCAGAAAAGAAGATCTAATTTCCACTATTCGTCAGTTAATTAAACTTCAAAAGGGTGAAGAAAAACATTTTGACGATATCGACTCGCTTGCCAATCGTCGTCTTCGACGTTGTGGAGAAATTGTCGCCCAAGTTGCTCTTCGTCCCGCCATGGCCCGTTTCGAAAGAATGGTCAAAGAAAGAATGAGCTTGATTTCCACCAAGGAAAAACCAACTCCTTCTCAAATGATTAATCCCCAGCCTCTTATTTCATCTTTAAATACCTTTTTCCGAAGCAATCAGCTTTCCGCAATTTTAGACCAAACTAATCCTTTGGCAGAAATTGACCTTCTTCGACGCGTTACCGTTGTCGGTGTTGGTGGTCTAACCCGAGAAAGAGCCGCTTTCTCTATTCGTGACGTTCACTCTTCACAATATGGTCGTATCTGTACCGTTAGATCCCCTGAAGGTCCAAACATTGGTTTGGTTACCTATTTGGCCCTCTATGCCCAGGTAAATAAATATGGTTTCCTTGAAGCTCCTTTCAGAAAAATAAGTAAAAAAGGTAAAGACTATATTTTCTCTGATGATGTTTTTTATATGGATGCTGAAGATGAATATGGTCAACGCATCACCCACCTTGGTGTAAAAATCGAGGATAATGTCATTAAACAAGACTGGGTTCCAATTCGATATCAGGGTGAATTTTCCGAAGGTCCTATCGATCAAGTTTCTTTTATCGACATGATTCCTAACGAAATTGTCGGTGCCTCTGCAGCCCTAATTCCTTTCGTTGATCATGACGATGCTACTCGTGCCCTTATGGGATCTCACATGCAGACCCAGGCTGTGCCTCTTGTTTCACCTGAGACAGCTATTGTTGGTACTGGCATGGAAGTCCCTGTCGCCACCGCTATGCATCGTTGTATTTTATCCGAAAATTCAGGCATAGTTACCAATGTTGATGCTGATTCAGTTACTGTTGGTGATAAAACTTATTCTGTTACTAAATTTGAAAGAACCTCTCCCTATGGCACTTGCTACAACCAGCGAGTCCTAGTTGGTCTTGGTGACAAAGTGAAAAAAGGTGACGTTCTTATTGACGGTCCCTCTACTGCCGAAGGTGAACTTTCTATTGGTCGCAATCTTTTAGTTGCCTATGCTTCTGTTGATGGTCTAGGTTACGAGGACTCTTTCTTAATTTCTGATCGTTTGGTTAAACAAGATGTTCTGACTAATATCCAGATTTTTCAATACAAAGCTGATGTTGTCGAAACCAAACTCGGTACTGAAGAATTAACCAAGGATATTCCCAATGTTTCCGAAGCTGAACTAGCCAAACTTACTGATGACGGTATCGTTATGATCGGTGCTACTGTTGGTCCAAACGACATCTTAGTTGGAAAGGTTGAGCCTCGTGGAGAAAAAGAACTAACTGCCGAAGAAAGACTTTTACGCGCTATTTTCGGTGAAAAAGCTCGAGAGGTCAAAGATACTTCTCTCCGTGTTCCCAATGGTGAAGGTGGTGTCGTTATCAAGGTCGAAGTCCTAGGTAAGGATGAAGGTGACGATCTTGATCCTGGTGTTAACAAAATTGTTAAAGTTTACGTTGCTCAACTTCGTCGAATTCAAGAAGGCGACAAAATTGCTGGACGACACGGAAACAAAGGTGTTATCTGTCGTATCATGCCAGAGTATGACATGCCTCATTTGGCCGATGGTACTCCTGTCGACCTAGTTATGTCTCCTCTTTCCGTTGTTGCTCGTATGAATTTGGGTCAAATTCTTGAGGTTACCTTGGCTGCCGCTGGTCTCAAACTCAACAAAAAATATGCTGTTCCTGTTTTTGAAAAATACAGTGAAGATCAAATTGCCAAAGAGCTTGCCGAGGCTGGTCTTAAGTCAAATGGTAAAACTAAGCTTTACGATGGTCGTACTGGCGATGCCTATGATCAGGAAGTTGTTGTTGGTGTCGGTTACATTTTAAAACTTGTTCACATGGTTGACGACAAGGTCCATGCCCGTTCTACTGGCCCATACTCTCTCGTCACTCAACAGCCTCTTGGTGGAAAAGCCCGTATGGGTGGTCAAAGACTTGGAGAAATGGAAGTTTGGGCCCTCGAAGCTCATCAGGCCGCTCACATTTTGCAAGAGATGTTAACCATTAAATCTGATGATATTGATGGTCGCACTCATGCCTTCCAAGCTATTATCAAGGGTCAACCAATTCCAGAACCTGCCATACCTGAATCTTTCAAGGTTTTGACAAAGGAACTTGCTGGTCTTGCCCTCGATATTTCCCCTGTTGGGATGAAGGCTGTAGAAGAAGAAATAATTTCCGATTCATCGGAAGAAATTATTGATAAAGTTATTACTGAGCCACAAGTTGAAGCTTTAAAGGAGGACAACTAAAATGTTTAAATTTAAAAATATGCTAGATTTCACCGGTATCGAGATTAAACTCGCTTCTCCGGAGGAAATCCTTTCCTGGTCCCATGGTGAGGTCTTAAAACCTGAAACCATCAATTATCGATCTTGGCGTCCAGAAAAAGATGGTCTTTTCTGTGAAAAAATCTTCGGCCCAAGTCACGATTTTGAATGTTATTGTGGAAAATACAAAAAAATCCGATTCAAAGGTGTTATTTGTGATAAATGTGGTGTTGAAGTTACCACTAGCAAGGTTCGTCGTGAGCGTATGGGCCACATTACTCTAGCCGCCCCAATTGCTCATCTTTGGTATCTTAGAAACACCCCATCTCCCATCGGTGTTATTCTAGACGTTCCCCAAAAGGATCTTGAATCTGTCGTTTATTTTACAAAATACTTAGTTACCTCAGTCGATAAAGACAAGAAAAAGGAAGCATTGCAAAATCTAGACGCTAATTCTCAAAAACGTCAAGAACAAATTGACATCGAATCAGCAGCTGCCATTGAAAAATGTAAAACTCAAACCGCCAAAGAGAAGAAAGATCTTGATAATAAAATTAAGAATAAAGATCAACTTTTAATCGCTAAAGAAGAGCGAGATGTTCGTCTTAAGCAAGATGTCCAAAAAATTGAAAACAAAGCTAGTAGTGAGAAAAATCGTATTGAGTCTCTAATTAAATTTCTTGAGGATAAGATCAAAAGTACCGAGATGCTTTCTGTCCTTAGTGATGAAGAGGCCTTCTATCTTTCTCAGTTCAAAGCTGACATTTTCTATGAGTCAAAAATGGGTGCTGAGGCCCTATTGGAAGTTCTAAAAAAGATTGATCTTCCGGAAACTGTCAAAAATCTTAAGAAAGAACTAGACAAAACTAGCTCAAAACTTAAAAAGAAAAAGATCATGTACAAGATCAGGATTTTAAATGGCATGATTGAAAACAATATCAATCCTTCTTGGATGATAATGCAATATGTGCCTGTTATTCCACCAGATCTTCGTCCTATGGTCCAACTTACTGGTGGCCGTTTTGCTACTAGTGACTTAAACGACCTTTATCGTCGCTTAATCAATCGTAATAATCGCCTTAAAAAACTTATCAAATTAGGTGCTCCAGAAATTATTTTACGCAATGAAAAACGCATGCTTCAAGAGTCTGTCGATATTCTTATCGATGCTCAAAAAAGCTCTAAAAATAAGCGTAAAAGCAGCAAAAGACTTCCTCGATCTCTCTCTGATTTGCTCCGAGGTAAAAAAGGTCGTTTCCGTAGAAACCTTCTAGGTAAGCGTGTCGATTATTCTGGTCGTTCTGTTATCGTCGTTGGTCCCGAGCTAAAACTCAACCAAGTCGGTTTGCCAAAAGAAATCGCTCTCGAAATGTACCGACCCTTTGTTCTCAAAGAGTTAATGGATTCGGGCTTAGCAGCCAATATCAAAAGTGCCAAAAACTTAATTGATCATCGTATCAATGAGGTTTATGACATTCTCGAAAAAGTTACTAAAAACACTTACATCTTATTGAATCGTGCTCCTACCCTTCACAAACTTTCGATTCAAGCCTTCAAACCAATCTTAACCGATGGTTTGGCTATTAGGCTTCATCCTTGTGTTTGTAAAGGTTTTAACGCCGACTTCGATGGAGACCAAATGGGTGTTCATTTGCCCCTATCCGCCGCCGCTCAAAAAGAAGCTAAAATGTTGATGTTGCCCTCTCGTAACTTGCTTAAACCTTCCGATGGCGCTCCAGTTTCCATTCCTTCTCAGGAAATGGCTGTTGGTTGTTATTACATTACCTCAGTTCGTACCGAAGATCTTGTCAAAGAAGAGGCCGAGGGTTATTTAAATCTGCCTATTATGGCCGATGAAGATGAAGTAACTCTAGCCTATCAGTCCAAGAAAATTGGTCTAAGAGAACTAGTCGCCGTTAGGCTCAATGACCAAATTGTCAAAACTACTTATGGTCGTATTTGGTTTAACTCAGTTCTTCCAAAAGAATTCGAGTTTATCAATCAACCTATGGCCGGTAGTAAGGCTCTAAACGATTTAATCGTCAAATCCTTAGAAATTGCTGGTCGTCTTAAAACCGTAAAACTAATTGACTCTCTTAAAGACATTGGTTTTGCTGGATTTACCTTATCAGGACTTTCTTTGGCTATGCCCGACATGGGTTATCTTGCGCAAAAAGATAGCATTATTGCTGCTGCCGACAAGCGAGTTGTTGAAATCGAAGACAATTATAAAAATGGTCTTATCAGCAACGAAGAGAAAAAGCGTCTTAGTCAAGGTGTTTGGATGGAAATTACCGAATCCATTGCCGAGAAAACTTGGGAAACTCTAGATATTGATTCCCCAATTAGAATTATCTCTGCTGCTGGTATCAAGCGTGCTTCTAAAGATCAGATCAAACAACTTTCTGGTATGCGTGGACTTATGGTCGATCCTACCGGTAAAATTGTTCAGCTACCTACCAAAAGCAACTTCCGTGAAGGTCTCTCTGTTTTCGAGTACATTACTGGTGCCCGTGGTACCAGAAAAGGTCTAGCTGACACTGCTCTTCGTACCGCTGATGCCGGTTACCTAACTCGTCGCTTAGTTGATACTTCTCATGTTGCCATTATTCGAGAAGATGATTGTGGTACCTCCCGTTTCTGGACAATTAACCGAAACGAAAAGGGTCGCGAAAAATTCTTCGGTCGTCGCTTGCTTGGACGGGTTTTGGCCAACGATGTTATTGACCCCAAGGACAATTCTGTCATCGCTAAAAAGGGTGAAATGGTCGATAACCGGATTCAATCTCTGATTGAAAATTCTGAAGCCAAAACAGTCGATATTCGCTCTGCTCTCACCTGTCGATCCAAGGTCGGCCTCTGCCGTAAATGTTATGGTTGGGATCTTTCCACTCGAAAGATGGTTGACTTTGGTGTTCCTGTCGGTGTTATCGCCGCTCAGTCAGTCGGAGAACCTGGTACTCAGCTAACTCTTCGAACTAAACATACTGGTGGTGTTCTAGGTGTCGACGTTACTCAAGGTTTGCCTCGTGTTCAAGAACTTTTCGAAGTTCGCATGCCCAAACTTCCTTCACCATTAGCTGAAATTGATGGAAAGGTAAAAGTCAAAGAAAATATTGATGGTTATGAAATCAAATTAAGCGGAAAAGACAAAAATAATGTCGCTAAAACTATTAATTATCTTCTTCCTAGCAATGTCACCCTTCTTGTTGGTGATGGTGATCTTGTTGGACAGGGGACTCAACTTTGTTCCGGCCCTGTCGATGTCCGTGAAATTCTTGAAGTTAGTGGCTTGGTTGCCGCTCAACGTTATCTTATCAACTCCATCCAAGGTGTTTATGAGTCTCAAGGTATCGGTATCAACGACAAACATATCGAAGTTATTGTCAGGGAAATGAGCGATAAACTAAAAATCGAAGATCCTGGTGATACCAACTTCCTTTACGGTCAAGTTGTTACCCGACCTGTCTACGAAGGGGCTAATAAAAAGGCCAAAGAGAAGAATAAGAACGGGAAACCAGCCAAAGGACACAAAGTCCTTCTAGGGTTGATTCAATCGGCTCTTACCACTGGTTCTTGGCTTTCTGCTGCCTCATTCCAGCAAACAACTGGAGTTTTGACCGAAGCATCCTTGCTTGCCGAAGTCGATCACTTGATAGGCCTTAAAGAAAATGTTATTATCGGACGTCTGATTCCTGTCGGAAAAGATCAGGAAATTAAATAATTATGCCTACAACTAATCAACTAATTCGTAAATGTCGAAAGGTTCGACGTCTCAAACTAAGAACTGGTGCTTTGCGAGACAACTTTAATAGCATCAAAAACACTAGTGTAGACAGCTATAACCCTCAGAAAAAAGGTGTCGTCACCGTTGTCAAAACCATGACTCCTAAAAAACCTCATTCCGCTTTGCGGAAAGTGGCAAGGATCAGGTTGAGCAACCGTGCCGTTGTTACTGCCTATATTCCCGGTGTTGGCCACAACCTAGCTGAGCACGGTATCGTTGCTATTCGTGGCGGTCGTGTTCGAGACCTTCCAGGTGTTCGTTATCATATTATTCGCGGTAAGTATGACGCTGGTGCTGTTGCCGGCCGTCAACAGTCTCGCAGTAAGTACGGTGCCAAGCGCACTGCTAAATCTTCAACTTAAAACATATGTCAAGAAAAGGTCAAACAAAAACAAGGGAAGTTCTTCCCGACACCAAATACAACAGTATTGTTGTTACCAAACTCATTAACCGTGTCATGTACGCTGGCAACAAAATTGCCGCTCAAAAACAGGTTTATGATGCTCTAGATATTTTTGCCAAAGAAAGCAAAAGTGATGATGTTGTCACCACTCTGGAACAAGCCTTAGACAATCTTAAGCCCAAAGTCGAAGTTCGACCTCGTCGTATTGGTGGCTCTGTCTATCAGGTGCCTACACCTGTTCGTGGTACTCGTCAGTATTCACTGGCTATTCGTTGGTTGGTTCTTTCCGCCAGAAAACGTCCCAACAAGCAGTATCATAGCTTTGCTCTGAAACTTGCTGCTGAATTGGCTGCAATTTTAAGCAACGAAGGTGCTTCTATTGCCAAACGTCAGGAAATCGAAAGAATGGCCGACGCCAACAAAGCTTTCTCCCATTTGCGCTGGTAACTTTATTCAACACTAATAAAAAGCCCCTGGATAGGGGCTTTTTTATGTTAAAATTCAGCATGTCTGGCCTAAGTGAAATTTGTAGCCTTTACCAAAAGTACTACCCCGACCTTTTGTTTCAAATTTATGGTGATCATGACATTATCGATAGATACCCTCAAACATTACCATCTGTGATGGGGGAATTGATTGGAAATTGTGTCGAAAGACCAAATCGTCCAGCAGGCACTGTTTCGATAAAAATTTCGACCAAAGAAATAAAGGTCTCTGATGACGTCACCTTTTCTCCAGATGAAATTAAAACTATCCTTGGAAACCTAAATAGCAGCACACCAAGATCAACTAAACCATTTCGAGACGCTATGCCAGATGGTGGTGCTGGTGTTATCGGTTCTCGAAGAAGGTTAGATCAAATAGGTGGCAAACTAGACTATTTTCAACAAAACGGAAATATAGTGGCTCGAGTCAAATTGTGTTAAGATTACTTAATGTCAATCTTCTCAAAAACGAAAGTCGTTCTCTGGCCAAAGGCAGAAAGTCTTGAAATATATCTAGACAAAAACGAAAATAATACTTTTTCTTTTGAAACCAATCTTTGGGTAGAGCAAAACGATGATTCTTTACACAATCTCGCCAATTTCTTCCGCCAAAACAAAATTTCTGAAATAGATGTTCTTCTCGATGACACCTACGTTATCACCAAAACCTTTATTTATGATTCCATTGTTACTCAGCTCGACCCGGCAGAAGTCATAACCTTAGCCAAAGACTCGGTCGACTTTGAAATATCTGCCGACGCTGTCACCTTTGACCTTGAAGCTGACGATAAAAGAACCTTGGTCAGAACTCGAATTTTTAATCAACAGAAATTTAAAATTCTTACGGGCAATCTTCAAAAACTTGGTCTAAAAGTTTTGGAGTTTGAAACTGTTTCCTCCTCTATTGCCAAGCTTTATTCTCGTTTCGACAATGACCAATATTTTTTCTTTTATCCTGTCAATGAGCATGAATATTTGGCTTTACTTTCCAATAAAGGCAATGTTTATCTCACCTCTTATATCAAAAAAACTCTTCCCGATCTCAAAAAGCTTTTGAATTATGCTCAAGCATTTTTTAACAACAAAGAACCAAAGCAATACCTCCCCGGTGAAAACTACAAAGAGATTGATATTTGTCAGTCTTTCAAAAAAGCTACCAACGTTCCTCTGCCTGTTTTATCCTTCTTCGTTGGCTCAAGCACCCCCTCTCCTGTTATAATAAAGCCAGTTCAAGCTGTTACTGATTCATCCCCAACTCTAAAACCTATGGAAAACAATAAAAAGAACCTCCTCCCCATTATTGCCGTTTTCGTCGTTACTGCCGTCATTGCTTCAGTTATCGTCTGGTTTATTTTAAATCAGAACAATAAAGGCACCGAGATTGTTCCCGGAACCAGTGACACCGAAAATGTTATGCCTGAAACACCTCAAATTACCGAGGCTCCCACTCCAACTATGGCTGAGGTCGACAAAACTATCAAAATCCAAGTTCTAAATGCTACTGACATCAACGGTCAAGCCGCCACCCTAAAAGCTGAGTTGGTTAAGCTTGGTTTCGAGAATGTCGCCACTGGAAATGGCAAAGAACCCGCTACCAGTAATAGTATTGAGGTTAAAAGCACCTTGCCTTCGGCTTATTTTACTCAAAATGTCCCATTCTTTGCTACTGCCTCAGTTACCGAATTAGCCGAAACATCTAACTACGATGTTATCTTTACAATTGGTACTGAGTTAAAAACTAGTAGTGTCTCTGCTACGCCAACCCTATGAAGATATTAGTCACTGGTGGTTCCGGTTTTATCGGTAGTAATTTTATTCATTATTGGCTTTCTCGTCATCCCGACGATGAGATTATCAATTTCGATAAGTTAACTTATGCCGCTAATCCAGAGTCTTTAAAAGATCTCGAATCCAACTCTCATTATCAATTCGTTCAGGGTGATATTTGTGATGAGTCTGCCGTCGACAGTGTTATGTCCAGTGGAGTCGAGCTAGTCGTTCATTTTGCCGCTGAATCCCATGTTGATCGCTCTATTGACGATCCTCTTCTTTTCGTCAAAACAAACGTTATCGGCACTTACACTCTTTTAAACTCAGCCAAAAAGCACGGCAATATTCGTTTCCACCATATTTCTACCGATGAGGTTTTTGGTTCCATCGATTTTGGTTCCAATCTTCAATTTTCCGAGGAAACTCCCTATGACCCTTCTTCTCCTTATTCCGCCTCAAAAGCCTCTTCTGATCATTTTGTCCGATCATTTGGTAAAACATTTGGTCTACCCATCACCATTACCAACTGTTCCAACAATTACGGTCCATATATGAACCCTGAAAAGATGATCCCCAGAATGATTACCAATATCATCGATGGCAAAAAAGTTCCTGTTTACGGCAAAGGTGAAAACTTTCGTGATTGGCTCTATGTTACCGATCATTGCTCTGCTATTGAAACTGTTGTCAATAAAGGAAAAATAGGGGAAACCTATTGTATCGGTGGTCTAAAAGAGACCTCAACTAATATTGATTTGGTTAAAAGAGTCCTCAATCTTATGGGTAAAGATGAGTCGCAGATAGAATTTGTGACTGATCGACCTGCTCACGACAATTACGCAGTGTCTTGGGAAAAACTTCACAATGAGCTTGGTTGGGAGCCCCAGGAAACCCTCGACTCCGGACTTCAAAAAATGATTAAGTGGTATCAAGAAAACGAGGCCTGGTGGCGAGAAGCCAAAACTGAAGCCGAAGCTTTTTACCAACGTTTGGCCGCTTCAAGACAAAAATAGTGACATTTGATATCATTACTTAATATGATGAAATTTACCCAACTGTCTATCCCTGGTCTTATTTTAATTGAACCCCAAGTTTTCGGTGACGATCGTGGATTTTTCATGGAAACCTACAGTAAAAGAGAATTTTTAGATGCTGGTATTGACGTCGATTTTGTTCAAGATAATCATTCCCGTTCAGGTAAGGCTGTTCTTCGTGGTCTTCACTTTCAAAAACCTCCCTTTGCTCAAGCCAAATTAATTCGAGTTTCTCAGGGTGAGGTTCTTGACGTTGCTGTCGACATTCGTCCCGATTCTCCCACCTTTGGTAAATGGGATTCGGCTCATCTTACAGCAGAAAATAAAAATATGTTTTTTATTCCAGCTGGTTTTGCTCATGGCTTTTATGTCTTGTCCGAAACAGCTGATTTTCAGTACAAGTGCAGTAATTTCTACAACAAAGAATCTGAGGGTGGTGTCTTGTGGAACGATCCCGACATTAATGTTGCCTGGCTGGCCGCCAACCCCATTCTATCCGAAAAAGATAAAACCTGGCCCATACTCAAAGATATCGAAGCAGAGCTAAAAACTATCAAGTGGTAATTTTGTTAATTATTAACTAAAAAATCTATGAAAGTTATTGGTACCGGCCTTACTGGCTTAGTTGGTTCACGAATTATCGAGCTTAATCCCGATATTGAATTTATTAACATTTCTCTTGAGACCGGAATCAGTATCCTTGATCCTCAGCAATTAGAAACTGTCTTTGCTGCTCACCCAGACGCTGACGCAGTTTTACATCTTGCCGCTTTCACTGATACCAATGCTGCCTGGGATCAAAAAGGGGATCAGAGCGGTCTTTGTTATCAGCTAAATGTTGTTGGTACACAAAATATTGTTAACTTATGCCAAAAGTACGGCAAATATTTAATTCACATTTCCACCGATTATGTTTTCGACGGTCAAAAACCGACTCCCTATCTCGAGGACGATCCTACCTCTGCCATCGAATGGTACGGTGAAACCAAGGCTATGGCCGAGAAAGTTGTCTTAAATTCTGGTATCTCTGCATCTATCGCTCGTCTGGCCTTTCCTTATCGGGCCAAGTATGATCTTAAAGTTGATATTGTCCGTAAAATAAAGCAAAAAATAGAAAACGGCGACACCCTCAATCTTTTTGACGATCAAATCACTACTCCAACCTATATCGATGACATTGCTGCTGGCCTAAAAATATTCTTCGAGCAAAAACCTGTCGGTATCTATCATCTTGTCGGCTCCTCCTCTCAGTCACCATTTGAGATGGCCCAGATGATTGCACAAGTATTCGGGCTAGATAATTCCAAAATTATGCCTAGTAAACTGGCAGATTATTTGAAAACTGAAAATGCCCGTCCTTTTGCCAAAAACGCCGCTCTCAACAATGATAAGATCAAAACTCTTGGCATCACCACAAAAACCCTTCAGGAGGGTTTAGAGGATATGAAAAGATGTATTTAATAGCACTAATGATATAATCGTCTATGACTTTAAAATACGAAACAAGAAATTGTCCAGGTTGCCCCAAGCGTGGTTCAATCCCTTCAGGTGAAAACGAAACTTCTTCTAAAGAATATAAACAATTAAGAGATACTTTTTGCACCCTTGGATTGATGGCATCCCAAGATGATCGAGTTGTAATGAGTTTTCATTCCGACTATCGTGAAGTTGTACAAGTAAAGGATGCCTTTCTTAGCGGTTCAAATGTTGTCTTAATTCTCCCCACTCAAAGTATCAGAGTAACTCGTTTTGGAAATGAAGGTCAAGATTCATCTGTTCGCTTTAGCTTTGTTCGAGACTAAGTATTTTTTTAATTGCGATAATTTTTTCTTCTGAAACAATTTCCTTTTCTTCAAAATTCCGCAAAATATGTTTGACATACAGAAGAGATTTCTCAGATAAATTTTTTTCATTAACCAAATTAACAATTTCAATTTTTGTCAACATTTTTAGTTTATATTAAAAATAAGTAACTTTTTACTTGTTTTATTTTAAAAATTAAAAGTATTGTTCGTCCCTGGTGTAAGTTATTGGTTGCTGGCCGTTGGGCCAGCAGCATTTCTTACGTCCAGGGACGTGACTTTTATTCGGTGCCCTCCAGTGGGGGCTAATTTGACCAAAGCCAATTAGCCCCCATCCTTCAGGTAGATCTGTTATGTGAGACTTACTGAAAAACCGTGTCCTTGCATGCGTCCAGCCACCTGGAGAGCATAGCCCGAATCGGTCTCGCGTAAGAATTGGGGGTATTCGGCGATAGGCGCCAGGGTATACTTGGACTCAACCTCCGGTCGGTCCAAAAGTGGGCTATCAGCGCTCAGATCCAAACCTTCACCATCGACAATGGCAAAGAAAACATTTGGCATCATATTGCCTAATCCGGAATCGGTGCGTACTGGTCCAAGATCTACAACCTTGATGATCTTGAGTTCGGTGTGCAACTCTTCCGTCAGCTCACGTATCCAGGTCGTCAACGAATCCTCGCCAACTGCGCCAAATCCGCCGATTGAGTCGTCAACCACCTCGCCTCCGATTGCGAATTTTTCCGCATAAAGTCGGACGAAATGGGTGATAACACCGTTACTGGCTACAAAGACGGTACCCTTTGCGCCACTTGCTGGTCCGTTACGCCAAGTCCAGTACATGTAACTCTGAACTTTGTCGCCGTCGTGGTGGTTAACTACCTCAAAGTTGATCAAACCACCAAACTGGCCGGCGTCGGTTTCAAAGCGAATGATTCGTTTCTGCTCCAGTCCACCGACAATGTCTGTCCGGTTGATCAGATCCTCAATTGCTCCGTCCCACTTTTTTTCAGGGAGATAAGCAATTTTCAGACGGATCGCTGCATCGGTGGCGTTCCACCAGTCATGCTTTTCAAGCATTTCAATTTGAGCCATACGTTTTTCACTAAGCTTTTCCATGGTCATTCTCCTTTTTCGGTTCTTGAAGTACAACAAAAAACCTACTAGACCAACGGCCAGTAGGACAATACAACAGCCTATACTTAAAACAACAAGTATAAGCAATAACTCCAAATCACTCACATATATCATTGATTACTCCCTTTTCTATTTTTGTATAGTTACTTTCCCCTTTCGCGTAAAATTTTTCTACCCAGATGGGTATCAGACTATTGCCTATTTATAGGCCACAATCTGATACCCACTAAAACTAGATACCAAAAAATACCCCGCAAACGGGGCGTTTTAATATAAGTTTTAGATTGATAGGAAATACAATTCAGGCGTTCAAAAACTTGTTCAAGCTTTGTGCAAATAACAGATCTATTTATTAATGTCCGAGCTTTTGGCTCGTTTATTCACCGACTTAATAGTCTGATAGGATTATATCAAATTATCTTATAGTGTCAATATTCAGGCTACAATTTTATTACATTTAAGGCCTGTAATCTTCCAAAGATCGCCAGTGCATGGGCATCGTTTGTTTTTGTCAAATATTCCAAAAGCTCATCAGCTGGCACAAAGATATATTCATACTCGTAGTTTTTTGCAGAAACTATTTTATCTTTAAGTAACTCTATCATTGCATTCCAATCGTTCTCTTTAATTACTCCCGCAAACAAAGATACTTCGTGAGAAGACATTCCCACATCAGGATAAACCATTCCTAAATCATAAAACCTATCAAAAGAGATCTTGGGTAGTTTAAATTGTTCGGCTATTTCATTTTCAAGATAGTTTTTAAATTTATATTTATCTTGTCGTATTTCTTTTTCGGGGTTATATATGCTTCCTACCGATTCCCACACTTCTTTTCCAATCGCAAATCTTACACTTTTTCTAACGATAAAATATTTTGCTTCCCCCTCACTTTCAAGTACAATTAATCCTCGAACGCTGTGGTGAGGGCCCCGTTTTCTTCCAATATATTCATATTCGTAAACTAATCCGCTTTTTTCATTTTTGACTTCAAAAACTGGCAAGGCAAAGTGGTTTCCAAATTCTATCGCTATAAGTCTAAGCATTTTGATATTTCCTATAAGTTCCGGTCTTTCAGACAATTCTTTCATAAACCCAGCAAAACTCTCAGGTGCATTTAACAACTTTTCCTGGATTTCCCCAGGGCTATTATTAAACCAGCTTAACTTTTTAATATTTTCAATTATTTCGTCCATTTCTCTTTTCTAGATGCATCTTTCGCCCAACAATTGACAAAGCAATTGCATCATTAAGTTTAACCAATAACTCAGACAGTTCATCGTATTTTTTAACATATTCACTTTTATCTATTTCTATATTTATTTTCTGACTACATGACAATTCTATCCAAAAAATGGGTACTTTTTCAGGTGTAATTTCTAAAAAAGGATAAACGCTTCCTAAATCCTCAATTTTTTTTACCGACCACCTTTCTCCCAATATTTTCCCAAGTTCATTCTCGATTTTTTTTGGGAAATAGCACAACTTTTCCTTAGAAAAATCTGGGAAAAAAGTTACTATACTTTCTCCAGAATCGCTAACCATCATTTTTCTATCATTTACTTCAAAAGACAGTAGGCACCTTCCTCCAGAAGTTTTCTCTGTCCGAGTCAGAACCATTTCCTTTTCAACCAGTTGATTTGTCAGTTCAACTTCAGACGCCACTTTCAAGAAGATAAAATTACCGACAATTTCACAGCTTTCTATCTTTTTAATCTTTAAACCCTCTTTGGTCGACAAATTTTCAAGGTAATCCTTAAACTTGCTATTTATTTTCGCCTCCCCAATCAGCACTGAAATTGTTTTTTCATCAGACGTTTGCCACCATTTATTCTTTTCGAACTCGAAAACCATATCCATATTATAATATAGAAAATGGCCATTCTTGATAGTCAACCAAATAGTATTAATTCTCAAGAATTTTCACTTGCACCAGAAAGGCAAAAATTGGTTAACGCTTTAAGAAAGGTCACTCTTGTTGATGGCACGACCAAGCCCTACGAACACGCCACCATAAAGATCGTTACTATTCCCCCCGATAGGCTTGCAGATTATGGAGCCATAGCTCTCTATGCGTTACAGCAAAACTTAGAATCATATCCTTCTCTTGATGCTAAGTGTAAAGAGGAAATTGGTAAACCCCTAAACGAGGTTGATGGACTTTATCAATTAAAAGACGGAGCAATTATTACTCCTCCCTTGGTTGAGATATTAGATTCAGATGAGAAAGTTGATTTTAAAAACTCAAATATTGTTGATGGACTTCATCGTTTTATAAAATGCATTCAAGATCACAAACCTCTTACAATTGTCGAAATTTCAGGTATTAAGTCAGAACATCAGTTACCATATAAAAGCTTTTCGCCCCTTGACGTGGTTATTACAGATAATGTTCCTGACACCAAAAGAATTGTCTCAGCTACAGATTTAGATGCCAATGAAATTATGGGACGATATCGAAATTTAAGTATCTTTGGCAGCAGTCACCGTGACAAATCATATCCTCTGCTACCGTTGATTCCCTGGAATGTCCACCAGATCGAAAGGGCTGATCATGAACTTGTAGCATGGAAAAACCTTTCAAAAAGTTTAGAAAAATATGTTCCACCCTTGCCTTCTATTGTTTCTTGTCCACCAATAAGGATATTAATTGACCATGAACACGGACAGATTCTTAATCGGAGTGATTCTGTTTATAAAATTCATTCTGTTTTTCCCATTAATGGTCCATATTCGGTGGGCATACTTTCTGCTTATCATTACAATAGAATGGACTTTTATGGTCGCCCTTCTTTGGCAATGAGCACAGCTGAGATTTTGTTGACAAACCGGGAAAAATGGCAAGATTCTTGTACTAAGTTGATTACCATTTTCTCTCCTGATCAATCAATACCTTATGAAATCAGACCCACCACTCTCAAAGATCAGAAAATGGATAATGTGGCCTTAGTAACTCGTAAAGTTAAGCTTCCTCCAGAAAATGTAAACATTCGAAAAGAATCAAAATTTCATTTTACTAAATTTGTCTCCAGTAAAGGCGAGAAGGAGATATTCTTAACTTCTCAGGATCCTTTAAAAGAGAAGAAACCAAATACCGTCTCAAACACATTGGTTCTCTCAAGTTTAGATGGCGACAATACTGTGCTTAGGCTCCAGAATAATTACCTTTTTGGAGTTAATGGATTCGGGGTCGACTTGTCATATCCCAAAACTTTTTTTGACACTGAGGAAACTTCTACATCAACCCTGCTAACTGGACCTTCCGTTTTATCTGGACCTGACTTTTTGGATATAATTAACCTATCTTTTGGCAGTACGTCTGAAACATATCCTAACATTTTTCCTAAAATTGTTGAAAGAATTGACCAAACACAGTGGTACAATCCATCTTTTAAGTGGGATGCTAATTTTTTCGACGCAGAAAACGTAAACAGGGCAATAGAACTTGAGAATAAAATTAACAGAAAAACCAAACATTCAGGACAAGTATCAAACAAGGAACTTATTGATCTCTTTAAAAATGGCCTAATCCCTGATTCAAAAACAATTACTGCTATATCAATTTCGTTGCTTCGCTCACAACATCTTAAATTAAATTCTTCTTATACTCAAAACCAATTGCTTTTAGAAAAAAAGGAAACACCCTTTGGAATTATTTTTGTCCCTCCAAGCCTCCCTGTTAGTGAGGCAAAAACTGCGAATTCTATGAAATTTCCTGGACGCAAAGATCGTATGGACATGTCATTTACCTTAGCCCAGACAAACTTTCATAAACTTGAAATGAGAACATCTTCCGGAGATTTGTGTCACATAAAACTATCAGAATTAATCGAAGTCTTGACAACATCAAATGATTTCTTACCCTTTGATATCGAAAGCTTAAGTCACATATTTTCTAGCCTTATTCAGGTTGGGGCATTAGAATTAATTCTCAAATAATTTACTTACTCTTTCTCCCTCTCTCACCGCATAGTTTATACCCCTATCTTCTGGGTAAATTTGTGCAAAATTCATGTATATTATTTTCCCCTTACCATGTCTATACTTTTCAATTCTTCTCCTATATCCCACATCCACCACATGCTGGGCATATTTAAATTTAAACACCCATTTCTTTAACACTTTTTCCTCATTAAAGTTTGGAAGTATTTTTTTTAGGTAACTAAAAAATTCTTTTTCAACTATTTTATCCCCAAATTTAAAGTATCGGTGATTATGCGGTAAATAAGTTCCTAGATAATAGACATGTTTATTGCCATATTTTTTCTTATCTTCCAGGTTTGTATGTTGAATCAATGCCAGAAAAGGGGACTTATCATCATTAATATTGTGCCAATAATACCGGCTTAAATTTTGTTTAGACGTAAACACCATCGTAACTGCCCCCAAATAATCAACTTTTTCCAATGGCGCCGAGCTAATTATTCTATTAAAGTCTTTTAGCCTCCCTTCCTCAAGGGAGGTCCCGAGCTCGCGAGGGGGTAGGTTTGTATTTAATTCTATCTTTCCCCCCAATTTCAAAATTCTACGTTTAAGTTCATCAATAATTTGTTGAAATCCGCCATCTAAATATCCTAAATATTCTTTGCCCTTCTCGCTGGAATTAGCCCTAGTATGAATTCGGGCCCACATCCAAGCCATTGACACTTTTTTATATTCCTTGCCAAATTTTCCTCTTAAAAGCGGCTCCCAAATAACTTTATAGGCATTATTACCACACCACTTTTTCATCCATTCATAGGCCAAAACATTTTCAAACTTTTTCCAATTATTTTCCTTTTCTAAATAAATTTTTACAAATCCCAATCTTAATTTATCTATCAAATTTAACGGTTCAAATTTAAGTAAATCAATTGCCCCAGCAAAGGGGTATATTTTTTTCTTGTAGTAAATCGCCGTTTTAGCCTCGTGCCATTTTAATTTTTTTTCTAACCCCAATTCTTTAATCAGCTCGATAATATATTTATCTGTCTTAAAAATATGGTGGTAACTTTTTTCCAAATAGGTGCCTCCAATTTTAAAAGCGCCCAACAATCCGCCTAATTCACTATTTTTCTCCACCAAAGTGACCGCATATTTTTTTTGTAAAAGTCGATAAGCGGCTACAAGTCCGCCAATTCCGCCTCCTACCACTAATATTTTTGCCTTCATTTATGCTATGATACTATGTTTAAAACCTATTAATAAAAACAAATTTTATGGCCGACGCTATTCAAGTCACAAAAAACCGAATTGTCCCTATGGACAAAGTTAGAAATATTGGCATTATTGCCCATATCGATGGTGGTAAGACCACCACTACCGAACGTCTTCTTTTTTATACAGGAAAAATTCATAAGATTGGTTCAGTCGACGAAGGAACTACTACTACCGACTCCATGGTTCAAGAGAGGGAGAGGGGGATCACTATTCAATCTGCCTGTATTACCACCTATTTTAAAGACTACCGTATCAACATTATCGACACTCCGGGCCACGTTGATTTCACCGCCGAGGTCGAGCGCTCTCTTCGTGTTCTTGACGGCGCCATTATGATTTTTGATGGTAACGCCGGAGTTCAGGCCCAATCTGAAACTGTTTGGCGTCAAGCTGACAAATATCAGGTTCCTCGTATTGCCTTTGTCAACAAAATGGACAAAGTTGGTGCTTCTTTCCAAAAAACCTTAGATTCTATTAATCAAAAACTCCGTTGTCCCATTGTGCCGGTTGTTCTTCCAATTGGTGAAGAACATGATTTTATGGGTGTTATCGATCTCATGGAGATGAAGATGATTGTCTATGACAAGGATGATGAGGGTATGGAATTTACTACCAAAGACGTCACTCCAGAATATTTGGAAGCTGCCACTGCTGCTCGTGCTGCCATGGTTGAAAAAATTGCCGGAGAAGACGAAACACTAATGGAAAAATTCCTTAACGATGAGGAAATTTCAATTCCTGAATTAAAGGCCGCTCTTCGAAAGGCCACCATTACTCGAAAATTATTTCCGGTTTATTGTGGTGCTGCTTGGAGAAATAAGGGTATTCATCCAATCCTAGATGCCATTATTGATTATCTTCCTTCTCCACCAGATCTTCCTCCAGCCCAAGGTTTTGATGTTGTTACCAACGAAGTTATTACCAGGAAACCTGAGAACAAGGAACCTTTTTCCGGTCTTCTTTTCAAGGTTCAGTCTGATCCTCATGTCGGTACTCTTTCTTATGTTCGTATTTATTCTGGCACCATTAAAACTGGTCAAGAAGTATATAACGCCACCAAGCAAAAGAGTGAAAGGATTGGCCGTCTCTTGTTGATGCACGCTGACAAGCGTGAAGGTATTGAGGAAGCCTATGCTGGAGAAATTGTCGCCTGTATTGGTCTAAAAGAATCTGTTACTGGTGATACTCTCTGTGACAAGGCTCATCCAATTTCCCTTTCACCGATTCAATTCTCTGATCCCGTCATTTCTCTAAGTATTGAACCGGAAACTGCCGATGATCAAGAAAAAATGGGAGCCGCTCTTAATCGTCTTACTTCAGAGGATCCAACCTTTAAAGTCTCTTACAACCATGAAACAGGTCAAACCATCATTGCTGGTATGGGTGAACTTTATTTGGAAATTATTGTTGATCGTTTAAAGCGAGAATTTGGGGTTGAGGTCAAAACCGGTGCTCCTCAAGTTGCTTATCGAGAGACCATTTCCTCAAACGCTGATGGTGAAGGAAAATATATTCACCAATCGGGCGGTCATGGTCAATACGGTCACTGTAAGATTAAGATTGAGCCAAAAGAGAGAGGTGAGGGGATTGAGTTCATTAACGCCATCAAGGGTGGTGTTATTCCCAGCAACTTTATTCCCGCTATTGAAAAAGGTGTCCGCGAGACCCTAGCCAAAGGTATTATTGCTGGTTATCCCTGTACTGATATCAAAATTTCAGTCTTCGATGGTTCCTATCATGATGTTGACTCTTCTGAAGCAGCTTTCAAACTTGCTGGATCATACGCCATTAAAGATGCCTTTGCTCTTGCTAGTCCTCTTATTCTCGAACCAATTATGAAGTTCGAAGTTGCCTGTCCTTCAGAGTTTTTGGGTACAGTCATCGGCGATCTTTCCTCGCGTCGAGGTCAAATTGCCGGTACCACCGAATCATTTGGCTTTACCACCATTGATGCCACCATTCCCTTGGAGGCTGTTCGTGGTTATGCCACTGTCATTCGCTCTTTGACTCAGGGCCGTGGTTCTTTTTACATGGAACCTAGCCATTACGACCCCGTTCCTCGAGATATTCAAGAAAAATTGACTATCAAAACCGACGGTAAAAAAGAATAAGAATTTTATTCTGAGCAAAAAATTAAACCCCGCCTACCAGCGGGGTTTCAAGTTGTGGATTCAAGCCGTAAATAGTGATACAAATAATCAATATGGCAATCGATCAAACACCCCAACCCCCCTCTGAATCAGTTGTTAAAACCGAGACAAAAGCTACCTCTCCCTTACTAACTCTATATAACAATATTCTTACTGAAGTCTCCGAACACAGTCAAGCTGTTAGTGCCTGGGAAACAAATGCCGAGATTTTGAAAAATGCCGGTCAAGAACCGGGACCCAAGCCAGAAGGATCTGAATTAAGCCGTCTGGGTGATATTTATTTACCAGAAGCCAATATCTATTCCCGCAATGTCGCCAGCTCTATGAGTGATGCCACCGCCTCAGATGCATATTTTCTTAGCACAAAGACAGAAGCTGAAAAGGCCGAGATTAGGCAGACTGGAGCGGCAAGGGTAGATACTCTTGTTGATCAAATAAATGGATACGACGGTGAAGAACCTGAAAAGGGAATTGTTGGTCTTTTTCGCACCACTCGCACCATAGAAGAACTTATGAATGTTCCTGGTACTTCTAAATTCGATCACATTGCCACCCTCGTCGATTCTCGCCCCGAGGCTCTCCATACCTGTAAAGGTATTTTTTCCAGATTTGTTGACAGTCATATTTACCAACTTTCAGACACCCACAATTCTCCTTTTCCCAAAGAAGATTCTACCCTCCATCTTCTTACTCTTCTCGCCGATAAAGAGACCTCTCCTCTTTCAGATCCTGAGCAAAAAAACGCCAAACTTCTTCTCCACGAATCTGCCGGCTACAATCTCTATGGGATCTTAAAGGGTAAAAAGATAGACAGTCTCACCCCAGAGACAATTGAAATAGTTACTGGCGGTCTCATTACCCAGGAGGTTTGGAATCTTATCAACGCCGAGTCTGCCGATACCCTAGCTGAAAAAATTGGAGGATTATCTCGGAAAGATGGACAAGAGAATCGCGAAGAACTTCAAGCCCTAGCCCTGGGTATGATTCGTGCCACCCTTGATACTGCTCGCACCATAAAGTCTAATGATTCAAATTCTAACGCTGATGGTCTTCGCATTCATGCCGCCAAAGGCTTGCTGGCTCTTACTGATCCAGAGACAGAATCTATTCTTCAAATTAAGGGGGATAACCACTCTAAATATATTGGCTTTTTATACGACGAAATAAAAAATATTTACGCTGCCAATGAAAACCAACTTGCCTCACAGGCAGCCGCAAGACTTCTTTGGGAAAGGAACACCGCCGTGACTGAGATTCAAGATGCTCCTCGGAGAGAAGCTCAGGAAAAAGAAGCTCAGGAGAAAAGAGAAAAGCTTGCTCAGCAAGAAACTGCCAAAAAAGAAGCTCTTGCCACAGCCAGCCAAGAGATGTTGGATGGACTAGCGAAGAATCCTACTATTCTTTATTTACTAGGTGAGTTTTATCCTGGTTTTAAAGCCCAGGACGGTGAAATACCTCCAAGGTCAAAACTTTTAACAGCCATTAACGATTTTAAGGAGTCCTACCGAACAAAAAACCCCCAACTTTATGGCGACAAAGATGTCTATGCATTTTTCAACAATCTTTCATCCAAGCTCAGTTCCATCTCTGGCAACGATATACTCGAAAATCAACGTCAAACGGAATTACCAAAAATATACAGTGACTCCACTTATACCGTTGTTGATAAAGCTGGGTTTTTTGGTATAGGAAAAGAAACTCATGATGAAAGAAAGATAGACATTCTGCCAGCTGTTAGGCATAGACTAGAATTAGAGCTAAAAAATATCCAAGAGAAATATCAAGATAAACCTGGTCTAAACTCCGATTCTACTTGGGCTACAGCCATCAGGCTTTTTCTCGGGGCTTACCCGATAGTAAGATAGGTCAAATAGTTTTATCAACAACTGTTTCTTCATTTATTTTTATGTTACTATCGGATAAATATATTGAAAACGTATTTATCCCTCAAGATAAGTATTTTCCATCTTGCGAAGCAGGTGTCTTGCTGTTACAATCGTAAAGCGTTTTTCAATTACCGTATTTACTACGGGAACAAAGACTTTGGCTCCCAATTAGAAGCCAGAGTAATGTATAATTAATTGTTAAAAATTGCCCAAAAGGGCTCATATAAAATAAATTAAGGAGAAAAAAATGGCCGATACTTATCAAAGAAACAAACCCCACGTTAATGTAGGCACCATTGGTCACGTTGACCACGGTAAAACCACATTAACCGCTGCTATTGCCAAGGTTCAAGGAAACCCCAAATCTTACGCTGACATCGCCAAAGGCGGTACTGTCCGTGACGCCAGCAAAATCGTTACTATTGCTATTTCCCACGTCGAATACGAGACCGAGAAAAGACACTATGCTCACATTGATTGTCCTGGGCACGCTGACTACGTCAAAAACATGATTACTGGTGCCGCTCAAATGGACGGTGCTATTCTCGTTGTTTCTGCTCCAGACGGTCCAATGCCTCAAACTCGTGAACACGTTTTGCTTGCCAAGCAAGTTAACGTTCCTTCCTTGGTTGTTTTTTTAAACAAAGTCGACCTTGTTACTGATCCTGAATTCTTGGATCTCGTCGAAATGGAAATTCGCGACCTTTTAACCAAATATGGTTATCCTGGTGAAGAGATTCCTATCGTTCGCGGTTCCGCCCTCAAAGCTCTTGAAGGTGACGCCGATGGTGTTGATTCCATTAAGAAATTAATGGACGCCCTCGATAGCTATATTCCTGAACCAGCTCGTGAATTAGATAAACCTTTCTTAATGCCGGTTGAAGACGTCTTCTCTATCAAGGGTCGAGGTACTGTTGCTACTGGTAGAATTGAGCGCGGAATTATCAAAATCAACGACGAAATCGAAATTGTCGGTCTCCGTGATACCAAAAAAGCCATCGTTACTGGTGTTGAAATGTTCCACAAACAACTTGATCAAGGTCAAGCAGGTGACAACGTCGGTCTTCTTCTCCGAGGTATTGAAAAAGATGATATCGAGCGCGGTCAAGTTTTGGCCAAACCAGGTACCATTACTCCT
>Ga0180007_10002037_pt1 | contig 25062 bp, 18 predicted proteins | sample MM_PC_MetaG_FD_121122 | JGI IMG/M metagenome (GOLD analysis project Ga0180007, IMG submission 121122) | Groundwater microbial communities from the Aspo Hard Rock Laboratory (HRL) deep subsurface site, Sweden - MM_PC_MetaG | ecosystem: Environmental > Aquatic > Deep subsurface > Groundwater... | reverse complement strand
ACTTCGAGTCGATCCAGCCCGACAACTCCGCCCCCTATGCGGCCCAAAAGACGGGCGGCAAGCACGGCTACATCGATGACCATGGCCGCATGATCGTGCCGTTCCTGTATGACACGGCCGCGCGGTGCTCCGACGGCTTGTGCCGTGCAACGCTGGGCCGCGACACCGTCTACTTCGACACCACCGGCAAGAAGATGCTGACCGTCGCGATGAACGCGGACGTCTTCTCCGAGGGCCTGGCGATCGTGCAGGCCCCGGGGTTCAAATTCGGCTTCATCGACCGCACCGGCAAGCTGGCGATCCCTGCGATCTATCAAGCGGCCCAGGACTTCCATGGGGGGTTCGCCGCCGTCCAGCGGGCCGGAAAATGGGGCTACATCGACCGCACCGGAAAGACCGTCGTGCCATTCAAGTGGACCGAGGCCGGGGACTTCTCCGACGGCTTCGCCAGCGTCACCCTGGAGACCTTCGGCACCAAGGGCCAGACCCTCTCCACGGACACCGCCATCCTCAACGCCCACGGCAAGACCCTCTGGCGCGCGGCCGGACGATTCAATTACTATCTCGACAGCGGTTTTCCGGTGGTCAGCGACCCCGAAAAGGAACGCTTCGGCGTCGTCGATCCGCTGTCGGGACACCTCGTGGTCCCCATGAAACACAAGTACGTTTCGGTCAGCGGACAGGGCCTGATCGTCACTGGAGACGACGCGTCCAGGGTCGCCCTGCTGGACCGCAAGGGAGCCGTGATCCTGCCCATCGCGGAGCGGACCGTCGAATTCAACGTCGCGGGAGTGCTCGTCTCCACCGGCGGGGCCAAGCCCTCGGCCCGGCTGTACGACGTGACCGGCCGCAAGGCGATCACCACCACCACCTACGACGAGCTGGGTGGCTGGTGGACTAGCGTGCCGCACCTGGGCACCTTCCGCCGGGGCGCCACCGGCGGGCTGATGGACGCCAGGGGCCGCGAAACCTGCACCGTTCCCGGCGCCTCCGCAGGCGCCTTCGTCACCAACGCCACGCCCGTGCTCGTGCATCGCTACTACAAACGCTGGTCCACCGGCGCGTTCACCCACCATTTCGCCTCCGACGGCCTGGTCAAGTTCAAGGTCAATGGGAAATGGGGCCTCTACGACTTTCACTGCCGCGTGGTCTCGGCCCCGTCCTGGGAGGACATCGGCATGATGCGCGAATGGATGGTGCCGGTGAAGTCCGCGGGGAAATGGGGCCTGCTGAAGATCACCGCGAGGACGGCGGCGCCGTAGACCCGAAGAAACGTTTCCCCGGGTAGGACGACCGGCAACCGGTCGCACAACCCGGGGCATCATGTCCGGAACACCGCCTCAGGCGGTGTAACGAGGAAGACGGGACTCCTGGGCTTTCCTCTTGTTTCCCCGGGTAGTGGCGACCGGCAACCGGTCGCCCTACCCAGGGGCTAGCTTCCGTATAAGGATGGTCCGGCGCAGGGGTGGGGGGACGGCTCCGACGCATGGAACGGGCACGGGACGGGAACGTAGACGGGCGCAGGGTATGGAAACTTTTTCAGGGGCCATTCTTTCCGAAATCGAGTAACAATATCGGACTGGAGGTTCTGCCATGAAGATCACACTGCCAACCGTATTGCTTAGCCTTTCGCTCCTGGGATCCGCCGGTTCCGCCTGGGGCAGCGAGCACCTCGGCCCGCGCCGGGACATGAAGCAGGCGCCCCTTTCCCGCCTGCATCAAAGCCTGTGGTCGGATCAACTGGAGTTGAAGATCCTCGACAAGACGCCGGTGACGCTGCAGGGCAACCGCCTCGTCGACGCCACGGGCAGGATCGTCTTCGACCCGGCCACGCTGCCGGCCTCGGTGCAGCCCGCGACCCTGTCGCCCACGTTCGCGACACCGGTGGCCACCCTCCGGGCCCGCCGTTTGGCGCTCATGAAAAAATGCAATTGTGATCTGGGTGACAAGGCCAACTATTTCCGTCTGACGCTGGGCGGGGATCAGCCCGCGCGCGCCGGCGTGCTGGCCAAGTTGTCGGCCCTGACCTCCGTCGAGGTGGCGTACCCGGTGTCTTTGCCGGTGGTTCCGCCCACCGACATCCCGCCGACCACGCCCGACTACAGTTCGTACCAGGGCTACTTCAACGACGCGCCCAACGGCATCGGGCTGTCCTCCGCACGGGCCCTGGCCGGCGGGTTCGCCGAGGGCGTGACCAGCGTCGACGTCGAATACGGCTGGGACGTGGGCCACGAGGACCTGGAGCTCTGCGTCGACGCGCTGGTGCCCGACGCCGGCACCCTCTACGATGATCCGGACTACGTCGCTCACGGCACCTCGGTGCTGGGCATCCTGTTCGCCCAGGACAACGGCTACGGCTTCACCGGCTCCCTGCTGGGCGCCACCTGCAAATTCGCCCCCTCGTACACCAATGAATATGGATACAACGTCGCGCGGGGCATCGACCTGGCGCACACCAACCTCACCTCCCTGCCGGGCGTGATCCTGCTCGAAGCCCAGGAGGGTGGACCCAACTTCGATCCGCAGACCTACGGCGGCATGGTGCCCGTCGAGTACATCCCGGCCACCTACGACGCGATCCGCGAGGCCGTGGCCGACGGCATCGTCGTGGTCGAGGCCGGCGCCAACGGCTGGGAGGATCTCGACGCCGAGATCTACGGCGACACGTTCAACCGCGAGGTCTCCGACTCCGGGGCGATCCTGGTCGGCGCCGGCACCCCGCCGGGCGATCCGCCGGCCCGCACCCGCGAGTGGTACAGCAACTGGGGATCGCGCCTGGACGTGCAGGGCTGGGGCTCCCTGGTCTACACCAGCGGCTACGGCGACCTGTTCGGCCCCAACGGCGACGTGAACCAGTACTACACGGCCCAGTTCGGCGGCACCTCGTCGGCCTCGCCCATCGTCACCTCGGCGGTGGGCCTGCTGCTGGGCGTGTTCCGCGCGGGCAACGGCCAGTCGTGCTCGACCCCCGGCGAGTGCGGCGGCGACGAGACCTGTGACACCGCCAACTTCACCCCCGGCTGGTGCGTCAAGCTCCTTCCGCCCGAGCCCCTCACGGTGCGCCGCGTCCTCACCGACACCGGCACCCCCCAAGCCGGGGACGGCGCCGAGCACATCGGCCCGCTGCCGAACCTGGCCCTGGCCATCGAGGCCATCGCGGCGACCTGCGGCAACGACGTGGTCGAGACCGGCGAGGCCTGCGACGACGGCAACACCACCGGCGGCGACGGCTGTTCGGCCGACTGCCGCTCCGACGAGAGCTGCGGAAACGGCATCACCGACCTCGCCGAGATCTGCGACGACGGCAACACCGCCTCCGGTGACGGCTGCTCGGCCGACTGCCTGTCCGACGAGACCTGCGGCAACAACTACGTCGACGCGGGCGAGGCCTGCGACGACGGCAACACCCTCGACGCCGACGGCTGTTCGGCGAACTGCCTGTCCGACGAGACCTGCGGCAACGGCATCCTCGACCCGCAGGAGCACTGCGAAGACGGCAACACCGAAAACGGCGACGGCTGCAGCGCCGTCTGCCGCTCCGACGAGACCTGCGGCAACGGCTACAAGGACGTGGGCGAGGAGTGCGAGGACGGCAACCTCATCGACGGCGACGGCTGCTCGGCCACCTGCCGCGACGAGAACAAGAAGGACGACGGCTGCGGCTGCACCGCCGGCTCCCGCTCCCCCTCCACCGGCACCCTGGGCCTGTCGCTGCTACTGGCGGCCCTGTTCCTGTTCCGCCGCCGCCGCTCGTGATCTAGTGACAAACCCCTGGAAACTATGCTAAAGAAATCGCGGCATTGACGCCGGAGGTGATCGATTCATGCGCAATTTCCGTGATATTCCACTGTGGAAGGACGTTACCGAGGACGAATGGAACGACTGGCGCTGGCAGCTGGCCCACGCGGTCCGCGACGTGGACACCCTCAACAAGGTGCTGCCGCTGTCCCACGACGAGGAGCGCGAGGTCCGCGCCACCCTGCAGACGTTCGACATGGCGATCACCCCGTATTACCTGACGCTGATCGACCCCTCGGACCGCAACGACCCTGTCCGCAAGCAGGCGGTGCCGACGATCCTGGAGACCCAGGTGCACATGGGCGACCTGCTCGACCCCCTCGACGAGGACGTGGACTCGCCGGTGCACGGGCTCACCCATCGCTACCCCGACCGCGTGCTGCTGCTGGTGACGCAGCGCTGCTCGATGTACTGCCGGCACTGCACGCGCCGGCGCAAGGTCGGCGAGGTGGACCAGCACCTCGATCACGACGCGCTGGACAAGCAACTGGCCTACATCCGCGCCACCCCCGAGGTGCGCGACGTGCTGGTCTCCGGCGGTGATCCGTTCACGCTGCCCACCGAGGAGCTCGAGTACATCCTCAAGGCCGTGCGGGAGATCGAGCACGTCGAGATGATCCGCATCGGCACCCGCATGCCCGTGGTCCTGCCCCAGCGCATCACCGAAGAACTGTGCGCGATGCTGCGCAAATACCACCCCGTGTACATCAACACGCACTTCAACCACCCCAACGAGATCACCCCCGAGTCGAAGAAGGCCTGCGAGATGCTGGCCGACGTGGGCATCCCGCTGGGAAACCAGACGGTGCTGCTGCGCAACGTCAACGACTGTCCGCATGTGATCAAGAAGCTCATGCACGGGCTGCTGAAGATCCGCGTCCGTCCGTACTACTTATACCAGTGCGACCTCTCCCGCGGCATCTCCCACTTCCGCACGAGCATCTCCAAGGGCATCGAGATCCTCGAGAGCCTGCGCGGCCACACCACCGGCATGGCCGTGCCCATGTTCGTGGTGGACGCCCCCGGCGGCGGCGGCAAGATCCCCATCGGACCTCAATACCTGATCTCGCGCAACGATCATCTGTCGATCCTGCGCAACTACGAGGGCGTGATCACCGTGTACCACGAGAACCAGACCCCGGGTTCGGTGTGCGGCCACGATGAAGCCTGCGCGGATCCGCGCTACCAGGTGAAGAAGGGCGTCGCCCGCATCTTCACGCACCCCGAGGAGATCATCGAACCGTCGCAGAAGCCCCGGAAACTGACCTGAGATGAAACTGATCGCCTGGACCCTCCCCTGTTTTCTGTTCGTTTTTGGCACCGTATCATCCATTGGGGCCTGCACCGGCTGCGGCGGTGGTGGCGGCGGCGACTCCGATGCCAAAGGCGGCTGGGAGGACCTGGCCTCGCGCCTGCGCTCCATGATCCCTGATCCGGGACTCCCCGGGGTTGGCGCGCCCAGACCTGGCCAGGTCCAGGACATGCCCTCCACGCCCGAGGACCGGGATCTGGACTACACCTTCCCCGAAACGCTCTGCGGCAACCTCGTGCAGCGGCTCCTGGAGTGCGAAACCGAGCGCATCCGGAACCAGCCCAACCTGCGGGACAACGAGAAACTGAGCGTGATCTCCAACAAGCGGCGCACGTTCGCCAAAAAGCGCGGGCAGTACCTGTCGCACTGCCAGAAGAAGGTCTCCGGGCTTCCCGAAGCCGGCGTCCGATCCTGTCTGCCACTGCCCTGCGTCGAAATGGATCGGTGCCTGCAAAAAATCTCTGGTCAAACGGGTCCAAAGTGACTACTAACAGGTTGACTACCGGGAGGAAAAGCCATGACCAAAGACGACATCAACCGACAGGATCTCAAAATTCTCCAGGAAAAACCCTCGGCTGAAGCACAGATCATGGTCAAGGAAGATGTTTACATCATCGTCACCCAGGCGTTCTGTCCCAACGGTCACAACCTGGTCGGACATGGCACGCACTCCTTCGACGGCTACCCAGGCATCTGCCTGTTGGTGCAGGATCAGGACCAGCAGGGCATCGTCGAGCTCTCCCCGTTCCACGGCGATCACTCCAAGTCCGGCCCTGCCTTCACCGACGGCCACAAGGTGAAGGTCCTCTGCCCCGTGTGCAAGGCTGAGTTCGAGGTCATCGGAAAATGCACCTGCGACGAAGGCGAGCTGCACTCGATCTATCTGTCTCCGAAGCGCCAGACCGCCCACCAGATGGCAGTCTGCGACGTGTGGGGCTGCTACCACTCCCGCGTCATCGACAACAACGAGATTTTCTCGGAATTCGTGGACAGCTCCTGGCAGGATTGATGCAATCCTGGTATGAATAATAAATGCCGGATGGACGGATGAGGTCCTCGCTGGCCTCACAAGGAGACGATCATGAAAACTACGATTCATTTCCTCGCTTTTTGTATCGTTTTTTCGACGGCATCCATGACCTGGGCCCAGGGCGCCCCCCCCGTGGATGCCGCCTCCCCCCGCGCCGGTCATCCTGTCGGAGATCGCCTCCCCGATCACCGAGGTGCGCGCCGACGACGAATCCGAGATCAAGCTCCGCAAGTTCGGCCTCGGTGTCGAGGTCCGGCAGAACATCGTGCCTGAGTTCTTCCTGAACCTGTTCATGCGCGCCGCCCACGAGGTCGCCACTCCGGCCTACTCGGCGAAGTTCATCTACCGCACCAAGACCACCGACGTCATCATCAAGGGGTCCTACTGGGACATCAAGGCGCCCAACGGCAACTGGATGGGCATCGGTCATGACTGGGAGGACATGGAGTACACCGAGTTCCAGAACTTCAAGTTCGTCTGGGGCCAGATCAACGTGGTGTGGAACCAGCCGCTGATCACCGGCCTGTACTTCATCTACGGCGGCGGCATCGGCGCCGGTGCGGTGATGGGCGACATCTGGACGACGCCGGCCTACAACTGCACCGCCGACAACTGGCGCGACGCCACGACCAATCCCATCAGCGGCTGCTGGCACTCCCCGTTGGATCCCGAACGCGAGAAGGAAGACATCCCGCGGGTCATGGCGGCCCTCGAGGCCACCTTCGGCCTGCGCTACGACCTGTTCTCGAACGTAAGTTTCAAGCTCGAGACCGGCCTTTTCCTGCCCGGCTTCTGGCAGGTGTCCGGCTCGGTCGAGATTCTGTTCTAACTGATCCCCCTGCCTTCCCACAAAAATGAAATACTGATCAGGGTTCCAGCACGCCTCAAGTATTGATGCTTTCCCTGCGGCCTCGTATGTGGTATACGCGAGCGATGAATGAGGAAATCATTTCCCTTACCAAGGTGAACAAATACTATGGACACGGGGGCGGACGACAGCAGGTCCTCCACGACCTGACGCTCACGATCAACCAGGGGGACTTCATCTCCATCGTGGGCACCTCCGGCTCCGGCAAGACGACCCTTCTGAACATCGTCGGCGGGCTGGATCGCCGCTACGACGGGACCTGCGTGGTCGACGGCAAGCAGGTGGAGAAGCTCGACGACAAGCGGCTGGCCCGCATGCGCAACGAGACCCTGGGGTTCGTGTTCCAGTCCTTCAACCTCATGGAGCACCTGACCTGCTGGGAGAACGTCGCGCTCTCGGCCTTCTTCCAGGGCTCCAACATCCCGCAGACCCAGATCTACAACCGGGCCGTCGAGGTGCTCGATCGGTTCGGGCTGCATGACAAGATCCACAGTCAGCCGGCCAACCTCTCGGGGGGTCAGAAGCAGCGCGTCGCCATTGCCCGTGCCCTGTACAACAAGCCCAAGATCCTGCTGTGCGACGAGCCCACGGGCAACCTCGACAGCAAGACCGGTGACGACGTCATCGAATTGTTCAAGTCCCTCAACCGCGAGGACGGCATCACGCTGCTCGTGATCACCCACGAGGAGCGCGTGTCCAAAGCCACCGACCGCAGCATCCTACTTGAGGACGGTCGAATTGTTTCCGAAAACACGGAAGCTCCGCCGGTGAAGTAAATGAACATACTCAATGTCATCAAACTCGTCCGCAAGAACATCAGCCGCAATTCCAAGCAACTGCTTGTTGCGTCCATCGGCATCGTCATCGGACTGTGGGCGTTCTCCCTGTTCCTGTCCTTCGGGCTGGGCATCACCAACGTCGTCGAGGGCGAAATCTTCCCGTGGGACAAAATCGAGGTCATTCCGCCTGCGACCAACCTCGAGGCCAGCCGCTCCCGCACGCCGGTGGCCAACTCCTCGGCCTGCGACGAGAACGACTTCTACATCGACGGCAAACCCAACGGCACGGTGAACCACGATCTGGCGCTGAAGTTCCACAAGAAGCGCTACCTCGACAACGAGGTCGTCGAGATGATCCGCCACCGTCCCGAGGTGCGCACGGCGTATCCCAAGATGAAGTTCACGTTCCCGGCCGTCGCCGAAGGCGGACAGGACGCCCTTCACCTGGCCAATCCGCTCCGGACCGAGATCTTCGCCGACGGCATTGAGCCCGGCACCCTCATCCAGTGCAACGAGAAAGAGACCGCCGAGGACATGGAGCGGCCGCGCGAAGTCCGTCAGTGCGACGTCTACTTCCCGTTCCAATTCAAGGACTACGCCCTCGACAGCGATCTGGACGAGCCCATCTGCAGCACCTCCGACGATTGTGGCCCGGGCGTCTACTGCGAGGAGGATGATCCCGCCAAAATATGGGTTTTCCCCCTGAACAAGCAGGACGTGGGCAACATGCGCAACCGGTACTACAAGTACTGCTACCACGCCATCCCTGTGCTGGTCTCCACGTACCTGCTGGAACTGTGGAACGGCTCGGTCGCCCCCGCCCATGGGTATCCGAAGATCAGCAAATCCACGCTGGGGACCTTCCTGGGCCTCACGTTCGACACCTATCTCGGGCTCTCGATGTTCACCTCGAAGGCCCAGACGGTGCCTTCGATCACCCGAAAGTTCCAGTTGGTGGGCATCTCCCGCAAGGCCATTCCCCTGGGTGTAACCGCTCCGCTGTCCGTGGCTGCGCGTTACAACGACTACTTCGCCACCCGTGACGAGGCCGGCGACGTGCTCGACAAGGAGCGCCCCAAGGCCGAGACATACTCCTCGATCGTGGTGCGCGTGAAGTCGAAGAAGCAGATCACGAGCTTCCTGGCGTTCGTCAAGAAGCTGGGCTTCACCCAGGAGGACACCAACGCCGAGACGGTGGGCCTGGTCATCCTGTTCATCACCGGCATCCTCGTGTTCATCAGTTTCGTCATCGTCATCATCGCGGCGATCAACATCGCCAACACGTATTTCATGATCATCTCCGAACGACGGAGGGAAATCGGCATCATGCGCGCCATCGGCGCGAACAGGGGGGACATCCGATCCATCTTCCTTGCCGAAGCCGCCCTCCTGGGCTTCCTGGATGGCGGGCTGGGACTGGGACTGGGCTGGCTCACCGCGACCTTCGTGGACTGGGTCATCTGGCACGTGGTCCCGGAGTTCCCGTTCAAGCCTGAGACCGCCTTCCACTTCCCCCTGTGGCTCGTGATCTCCACCGTGGTCTTCGGCGTCGCCTTCTGCGTCTTCGGGGCGCTCTTCCCTGCCTACAAGGCGGCCAAGATCGAACCGTCCGAAGCGTTGCTCCCCCAATAGTCTTCCGCGAGGTTTTCCCATGCGCATCGTGTCCGGGCTCGTTCTGCTCACGTTTTTGATTTCCTGCACGACCACCGTCTCCCGGACACCGCGATCGACTGCCGCGCAACTGAAGCTGCCCGATGCGCCTCCGACGCCCGCGGAGCTGCCGCTGGAGTCTGACCTGGACTTCCGCATGATGCTTTCGGCAGCGTATTTCCATGGCAAGACCTGGCCGGAATCCGAACGCCTCCGACTGGATTCCTGGGTCCGCAGGGAGATCGGAGCCAGACTGTCCCGGAACCTGGAGAACGAGGCCTTCACCCTGTGGCTGCCGTACGCGCAGTGGTTGCAGACCGGCCAGACCGCCCCCACACCTGAGTTCATGCAACTGACTTCGAAGTTGATCGACGCATACCAGAAAATGGGGTCGGCCACACGCACCCTCCAGATCATCCATTTCATCGACCAGTACGCCCCCGACACGATCCCCAACCGCACCCGGATCCTCTGGGGCATCCTGGAGCTCGAGCGGGTGCGCGTCGAGCAATGCCGATTCGAGAGCGAGGAGCATCCGGAGCGTTGCATCGCCCAGAGCGCGCTCGAGGGCGACCTTTACAAGGGGGTGCCCCCGCAGCAGGCCCCGGGCTGGCTGCCGCTGCTGCAGGAGATCAGTTTCGCCCTGTGGCAGGTCCCTGCAGATACCTCTTTCCTGCAGGTGCCCGCCTGGCTCGCCGGGGCCTCCGAGGGTCTCCGCCTCCACGGCTCCGATCGCTGGTTCGCGATGTGCCTGTTCACGCCGGACTGCTTCGCCAAGCCCGGCCCGGACGTACGCGCGGCCATGGCCAAGCTCAATCCGTTTTTACACGACGCCTGGATGAACCTGCTGTCCGCCAAGCCGGATCCCGCCCAGCTCGAGGCCCTCTCCCTGTACGTGCACACCCAACTGGGTTCGGGCTTCTCGGGCCGCGTGTGCGAGCTCACCGCGAAGTCGTTCCCCGGCCACCCGCAGACAGCCCTGTGCACCCAGCGGCAGTTCGGCCGCCTGGAGTACAGCCTGCTGCAGCGACGTGTGCTCGTGGAGCAGATCGCCCGCACCCCGTTCGTGCGCGAGCTCTGGGATGAACTGTTCCAGGTCACCGTCTCGCGCTTCTACCACCTCGTCGAGCGTGAGCACCTGACCCTGGCCCGCCAGGAGTACTCCTACCTGCAGCATCTGGTGAAACTGATGGACGCCCGCTGGCCCTCCGATGCGCACCAGAGCGCGCTGACCGTGCAGAGCGTGGCCATCGTGGATCTGTACATGCTGCGAGGCGAGATCGACCTGGCCCGGTCCACCTGCGAATCGACGTTCGCCCGCACCCAGGATCCGCGCATCCTGCTCTCCTGGTTCCGGCTCGAATTCTGGACCGGACAGTACGCCAAGGCCGTCGAACTAATGGAGAAGCTGCGTTCCCTGTCCAAGGAATCCGTATCCACTCAGTATTACTTCATGAAGATGGCCCGCTACCACGCGGTGGCCCTGGACCGCCTCGGGGAAGGCGAGAAGGCCGGCCAACTGCGGGCCGAAGCAGCACACTTCTTCCGGAAGTTGTTCGAATTCATCAATGATCCCGAGCTGCGCACCGAGGTGGTCGTCGACATCGGCAAGCTCTACTTCGATTCGGACAACGCCGCGAACGGACTCCAGCTCTTCCAGGCCGCGCTGACGCGCTCCCCCACCTGCGACATCATCGGCTCGATCCTGCAGACGCTCATCATTTACGAGCAGGTCGACGCGGCCTTCGATGTGTACCACACGCTGATGGATCACGACACGTGCCGCTCCAACCGCAGGCTCTATAGTTCCATCTGGATGCGCTTCTTCGGTCTGCGGTTCGCCGTCACCGACGAGCGCATGGAGCGCGTGAACCAGTATCTCGACGCCTATTCCGGCGATTCGTGGTCCAATGATCTGGCCGCCTTCGCCCGCGACCGTCTCTCCTCTGCCAAGTTGATCTCCAGGGCCGGCAACTCTGGACAGAAGTCCGAGGCCCTGTACTACAGCGGCATCGCCGCCTGGTCCCGGGGGGACACCAAGACCGCCTTCGAGTTGTTCCGGCAGGTCCTCGACCTGCGCATCGTCAACTACACCGAGCATGAGTTCTCGTTCTGGCACATCGAGCGGCAGCTGCGCCGTCCCCCCGAGCCGGAAAAGGAATTTGAGTTCCCCCGCTAATCAGTAGATTGCATGCAGCCGGAAAAGGGGTACAAATACGGTGACCGAACCGTTGCACCCAGGAGTGTCCCCATGAAAAACATCCTTATAATTTTAACATTGTCCATCCCATTGATTCTGTCCGCCTGTCAGAACGACTGCGGGAGCGACTGCAGCGAAAACAGCCAGACCACGTTCACGGTCCTCAAGAGCGACGCGCCGCGTGACACGACGCCCGACGCCTCTGCGGCCACCATCGACGCCTACGTGGCGGCCAACACCGACTTTGCGACGAACCTTTACCAGGAACTGATCAACACCGCCGACGGGAACGTGTTTTTCTCCCCGCACAGCATCAATGTCGCCCTGATGATGACCTATGCCGGCGCCCGCGGCGACACGGCCGCGCAGTTCGCCGACCTGCTGCGCTTCGATCCCGCCGACGGGGCCATCCACGACACGCTCAACGCCCTGGACCTGCACCTGTCGGGCCTGGGCTCCGGCGACCCCGACGAGTTCCGGCTCTCCGTGGTCAACGCGACCTGGGGACAGGATGGCTTTTCCTTCGAAGACGCCTTCCTGGACATCCTGGCGACCTCCTACGGCGCAGGGCTCAACATCCTCGATTTCCTCACCGATCCCGAGGCGTCCCGGGTGGTCATCAACGACTGGGTCGAGGATCAGACCGAGGGCCGCATCGAGGACCTGCTGCCCGAGGGCTCGGTGACCTCCGACACACGCCTGGTGCTCACCAACGCGATTTATTTCAAGGCCGACTGGGAATACCAGTTCTCCGACCAGATGACCCACGACGCCGACTTCACCCGGCTCGACGGCACGGTCGTGACCGCGGAGATGATGGGGCAGGACGAGATCGAGGTGCCGTACTTCGCCAACGCCGAGTTCCAGATGGTGGAGCTGCCGTACAAGGGGCTGGACACCTCCATGGTCATCCTGCTCCCGGCCGACGGCCAGTTTGACGCGGTCGAGTCCGAGCTCGCGGCAGCCTTCATCAACGGTTTCATCGACCAGATGACCCTCCAGAGCGTGATGGTCCAGCTGCCGAAGTTCTCGTTCACCTTCGATGTGAGCCTTAAAGCCCCCCTGATGGCCATCGGCCTGGCCGATGCCTTCGATCCTGCGCTGGCCGACCTCACGGGCATGAACCCGACAGCCAATCTCTACATACAGGACGTCGTGCACAAGGCCTTCGTGGCCGTGGACGAGGACGGCACCGAAGCCGCCGCCGCCACGGGCGTGATCGTGGGCGACACGTCGGTGCCCATGAACATCGTCACCGCCAACCGCCCCTTCTTCTTCTTCATCCGTGACCGCGTGCACGGCACGATCCTGTTCTTCGGACGCGTGCTCGACCCCACCGTTTAATCATTCATAAACATTCAGTCATTTCGCAACAAACGCCGTCAGGGGCCGGCCCATGTCGTCGAAATTACTGAATGTGCCCCAGGTCGTCGTTGACGCAGTGGTTGTCTTCGTTCTGTTCACGGACGTTGCCCACGAACTAGGAAAAATATATAACTTTTGTGGTCAATGGATAATAAATGCTCACGATTCCCGTTGGCTCAAGCATCATGGAAATCGACGCGAGAATATCCTACAACTTTAATATGGTTACAACATAGTCGCTCTGTTGGTGGAATTTTTACCTGCAAAATCAACCAGTTACATTCTCCCTTCAGTTTTCCAATGATTTCCGCTTACAGATTATGCGGTCTCTATCTATTATTTATTCAGATTAGGACACACTCCGCCTGCGAATGAGCATGGTTGTCTTTATAAAAAAAGACTTGACACATTATCGCTAGGGCATGTAATCTGTTATTTATCATTCAGGATTGTGCTTTTTATAGCGAAGTACAATTCACATTATCTGGCACTTGTACCAACAACAGGAAGCACCTGCTTCCACATGAGGAGTACCCTATGCGTTCAGCCATGATTCTGATCTGCCTCGCGCTTCTGACAGCCGGAACCGTCGCCTGTGACAACTCCGGTGACAAAAAGAAGACCGAGGATCCCTACGTCGCCAGGAACACGCTCCCCAACCTGCCCGACTGGACCTGTCCGGCGGGGTGGACCAGCACCCCAGGCTTTGTCGACGCCGACGGCAACGAGAATGTCCCTGAGGGCCTGACCCAGTTCAACCGGTGTGCTCCGCCGGCTTCCTGGGCCGGACCCAATGGCCCAGTCGAACTCGAGAGCTGGGTGTGTCCGGCCGGCTGGGTCACCATCGAGCACGCGACCCTGCTGGATAAAAATGGAAATCCGTTCTCCTGGTGTGAACCCCCCAGGGTCGCGCGCATTTTCTCCCCCGGGGACGCCGATGACGGCACCGATTACCTCACACCGGTGCCCGAGGGGACCAACCCCGACGACTTCGAGCAGTGCGATGTATCCCAGGCCTTGATGCCTCAGTTGTGGGGCACAGGCTGCGTTCACATCGGGGATGCGTGTCCGGCCGGCGACTTCCCGGTGATCCCGCCCGAGGTCACCGGAGCCCGCCTCTACGTCCTTGAAGGCTCCGTGGCCGGTGACGGTTCCGAGGGCGCGCCCTTTGCGACGATCCTGGAAGCCGTGGCCGCCGCAGCCTCCGGCGATGTCATCGTCGTGGGAGCGGGCACCTACACCGATCCGATTGTCATAGACAAACCCCTCACGGTCTGGGGTGCCTGCGTTGAACGCGTGAAGATTGTCGACACCGTCACCAACGACGACGACGGCACCTTCACCGTCAACGACCGACTGGACATCCGGAACCTGGAAATCACCAGCTCGGGAATGGCCTTCAACCAGGCCCTCGCCGAGGGCTCCACCGGACTGGTGGCCACAGGGATCTTCATTCACCACACGACCCGCCGCGCCATTTTGGTGACCAGCGGCAACAGCATGATCCATGACTCCCTGATCTTCAACATCAATCTTGGCGGACCGGACCTGACCGACGCCCGCGGACTGCAGGCCTACTCGATCACCGGGGCCGCCGCCATCGAAGTTGAAAACGTCATCATTGAAAAGGTGTCTGCTGCGATCGTCTCCATGGAAGCCTCGACCAGCATCAACGCCACCCATGTCCTGGCCCGCAACAGTTTCCAGGGCTCGGCGACCGATGGCTATCCCTGCTTCGGCGCCTGGCGTGGGGCCCACCTCACCGGCAACGTCATCGCGGCCGATCAGTGCACCTTCAAAGGGATTCAGGCCAAGGATGCCTCCGCCGTCGTCTCCATCTCCTATGGCGCAGTCACCGACACCAGAACCATGTCCTTTGGCGCGAGCGCCGGCCAGCTCGGCTTTGGCATGGACGCCATCGCATCCCAGTTGATCGCGGATCATGTGCTCGTCCGCAACGCATTTGAGTTCGGCATCGGCTCGTCCAGCACCGGCACCACCCTGAACCTCTCCGATGTCGTCGTCCTCGACACGCAGGCGCGCCCAAACAGTTCAGGCCTCTATGGATGGGGCCTGCTCATGGTCAACGGGCCCGAGGTCAATCTGGAGCGGGGCCTGTTTGAAGGCAACCGAATCCATGCCGAAGGGGAATCGACCCAGCTCAACGCCAGTCACATCGCGATCCTCCATAACCTGGAATCCGACGATGGCATGGGCCTGGTCGCCATGAGCGGATCCCGGATCACCCTCGCCAACGCCCTGTTCGAAGACATCGCGAACCCCAATATTTATGTGAGTGATGCACAGACCCAAATCAATATGAGCGACGTCTTGATCCATCACGCGACGGAAGAGGTCTCTTCCATGTCTGGCTATGGGGTTGTCCTTGCGGGTGGTGCCACAGGGATTCTGGAGCGGGGGGTCATCGACGACGTGGAGGTCTTTGGTGTACAGGCCGAATCGGGCAGCACCCTGGAGGCCATCGACGTGATCGTTTCCAACACGCGCCCGGATGACTTGACTCAATCGGCCGGCTACGGAGTTGGATCCCTCGGCGGCAGCGTGGTCTCCCTGACCCGCGCGTTCATCAACAACAACCATTTTTTAGGGGTCGGAGCCCAGGTCAGCGAGACGGCCGTCCCCGGTGAAGACCCCAACTTGCTCCTCCACGACGTGATCATCTCTGACACGCACCCGAGCGTTGACAATGGGGAGTGCATGGGCCATTTCGAGTCCCAAGGCAGTGTCAGTTCCCTGACCAACGTGCTCATCGATCGCAGCTCGACCGTGGGGAGCTATCACGGCCCCCATACCGTGACCTCTGCGACCCACCTCGTGATCCGGGACACCATGTCCGGCGAGGACTCGGAGAACCCCGGACGGAATGGCTGGGGCCTTCATGTGTTCGATGACGCCGAGTTCACCGGACAGTACCTGCTGATCGAGGGCAGCCAGGACGCCGGCGCAGTGTTCCAGGGTGCTGGCCCCTCCTCCCTCACCGACATCCTGATCCGGGACACCAGGATCGGGGAATGCGCCCTCTACGAATCCACCGACCCATTTTACTGCCTCGATGACGGCCAGACACCGGTCTCCCGTGCCCTGGCGTTGATGGGTCCCACCCACCTGACCGTGACAAACTTCGAGTTCTCCGACAACGGGACCCTGGGTTTCCAACTCTTGATGGGCAGGGACGTCACCGGGGTCGCCTACACCGAGAGCGGCACCCTGACGCTGACCGATGGCGGCATCCTCGGCCACGAGTTCGGCATGTGCATCGAGGAGCTCCCCGACTACGATCTGACCACGCTGGAGAACAACGTGTACCTGGAAAACGACGCCCTGATGTGCATCCAGGCCCACGCCGCCCCCCTGTGGATCATTCCCCCGACCCAGTGAGATTGCCTGTCGGAATCATCTTCAAACCGAGAAGGCCAGCGTCACCACCGTCGTCCTGTTGGATCTGTTCATCGTTCACGCGCGGCCCGGCGGAGTTTGCGGAATTCCTAGGTTTGATGCGGGTCTCTCGCCTTACCCCTTCCACGGCTAGCGGTTTCCGCTTTACCGATTTTCTTTGGGTTGTAATTCATCGAACTTGATCAACTGTCAGGGACAGCCCAGCCCGGCGGGCTGCGTCCCCTCGCGGATTTTGTGCCTCTGCATCAGGGCGGCCAGCCGCCCGTCGGCACGCAGGGCGGCCAGGATCCCGTCGACGGCGGCCTTCAGTTCGGGCTCTCCCGACGGAAGCATGATGCCGTAGCCTTCACGGCTCAGCAGCTCGCCCACGAGCTTCCAGGCTGCGGTGTCGGTCCGGCTGGTGATCAGCACGTCGTCCATGATGAGGGCCTCCACTTCGCCCTTGAACATGGCCTCGAACGTGAGATCGTTGGTCTCGAAGACCCGCAGATCGGCAGCCTTGAAGGTCGCCCGGGCGAGCTTCTCCGAGGTGGTGTTCCGCTGCACCCCCAGGATGAAGGAATCCCGCGGCCCCGTGGGCCGTTTCGTCTTGCTGGCCAGGCGCTGTCCGGTGGCCAGGTAGGGCTCCGAAAACCCGTGCACCCGGCACCGCTCGGGCGTGATGCTCACCGCCGAGATCACGACGTCGTATGGGTCCGGGAGGGAGGCCGCCAGGAGTTGGTCCCAGCCCTGGGGCACCAGCTCCACCCTGACCTTCAACTCGCCGGCGACGAGCTCGCCCAGCTCGACGTCGAAGCCGGTATACCGGCCCAGCTCCGGACTCCACGAGACAAAGGGCGGATGCTGGATCTTCTCGATGCCGATGCGCAGGACCCCGCGGGCCCTGATACGCGCCAGCGCCGACGGATAATAGGAGAACGAGCGCCAGGCGGACCAGGCCGCGCCATCCCGTTGGCGGACCCGCCAGCGGAAGGTGCCCCCCTCGGCGCCCAGGGAGTCCCACGGAATGACCAGATAGTCCTGACCGTCCGGGGCCCGCCAGGCGGGAAAAACCTTGGGCATGGGCGCGAGCCGCTCCAGTTCGATCTCGTGCATGGAGGCTGCCTGGCCCGGCGCCGGCCGCCAGCGCAGCATGTGGGCGCGATTGCGCGGTGAAAACGTCGCTGCGTCGGCGGGCTCGAGGAGTTCGGGAGCGGCCGGGGCCGTGCCGGCGATGACGGTCGGACCGGGGACGGCCACGAAGGCTGCCCAGGGACTCCCAAGGGCTCCCCAGGTCCGCGACAATATCCATGCGCCCACCAGGGCGACGGCAACCAGCGCGACCAGTCCGAAAAGAACCATCTTCCGGCGTCGGAACGGGGAATCCACCACAGTCCGGGTCGTCCCCGATTCTCCGGCTTCCCCGGTGTACGGCCCTGCTTCCACCGATGGATGGGCCTGCATGGTGACCGACGGTTCGACGGCGGCGACCGCACCGCAGAGCTCCTGAAAGAAATCACCGGCCGTGGCGGGGCGCGCCCCGGAATTCTTGTCCAGGGCCTTCTGCAGCACCTGCCACACCGGGATCGGGAAGGAGGGAATGAACTGGGTGATGGGCGTGGGCGGCTCGGAGACGTGCTTGACCAGGATCTGCGGGACGTAGTCCCCCTCGAACGGCAGGCGTCCGGACAGCATCTGATAGGTCATCACGCCCAGGGAGTAGATGTCGGAGGCGGGGCCGATCTCGTCGACACGACCCATGGCCTGCTCCGGGCTCATGTAGGACGGGGTCCCCATGATGATGCCGGTGTTGGTGCGATCCCCGCTCTGAAGCTCCGGCTCCACGAGCTTGGCGATCCCGAAATCCAGCAACTTGACCATCACCCCGAGCTTCGATTGGATGATGCGGACGTTGTCGGGTTTCAGGTCCCGGTGGATGATGCCCGTCTCGTGGGCCGCGTCCAGGCCCGAGGCGATCTGGCGGACCAGCAGCAGGGTCTCCTGGATCGACAGGGCCCCCTTGCGCTTGAGAAGTTGTCCGAGGTCCTCACCAGTCAGGAACTCCATGACCAGGTAGAGCCGCCCGTCCGGGAGCGTGCCGAAGTCGAACACCTGCACGATGTTGGGGTGGTTGATGTGGTTGACCGCCCGGGCTTCGGCGAGAAACCGGGTCGCCATGTCCGAGCGGGCATGCATGCCCGGATTGAGCACCTTGACGGCGACCTTCCGGTCAATCTGCGGATGGATCCCCAGAAACACCTGACCCATGGCCCCGGCGCCCAGGAGGCTCTCCACATGGTAGTTGCCAAGGGTCTGTCCAATCAGGGAATCCCGTTCTTCCATCGGATCAAGTTACTCCTCCCGCCGGATCCGCCCAGGCCGGAAACCGGAGGGTCCGGGCCAGGTCTATCGGAAGGTGATCTTGCGCCAGAACTCGCGCACGGAGAACAACTGGAAATCCTGGCCGCGGGCCGGGATCCAGATCAACAGGAACAGGTTGAACAGGGCGATCACCCAGGACCCGAAGTTCCAGGAGCCCTTCTGGCCAAAGACATACCCCAGGAGCACCTGCACCAGGGTGGTGGCCAGGGCGATCGTCAGAAACGCGTAGGTGACCGCGACGCGGCGCAGCAGCGCCAGGATCGCAAGCGACAGGAAGAAGCCCGCGACCACCAGGTTGGGGATGCCCGAGGTGGCCGTATGCCCGAAGTGGTATATGTTGCCGCGGCCGTGCAGCAACGCCAGGGCCAGCGCGGCGACGGCCAGCAAGCCGGCGACCACGCCGGGGCCGAGCCACATCGGACGGAACCGCTCGGCCTGATCCGACCAGTCCTGGACGCGCACGCCCTTGAGGTTGGCCCGGATCTCCGTAAGCGCAGCCAGCACGCCCTCGCTGCGCGGCGACGTCGTGAAGACGAACATCTTCAGGTTGCCCGCCTCCAGCGGCGCCGAGAGCCCGAAATGCATGACCAGATCGGATTCCTCGTGGAAGGTCTCCCATGGCTCCAGTTTCTTGGCATCCTTTTCGCTCTGTCCGTTTAATAATTTCTTGATAAACCGTTCACGAAAGGACGAAGTCGCGCTCCCCGTCAATGGAAAGAACAGGGAAAACGAACGCAACGGCGCAAACTCCGACGCGCCGGGCACCTTGGGCAGCTCGCACATGACCTCAACGACATCGCCGAAAGCCTTGCGGCTCTTGACGACATGGCTCTTCTTGTCCAGGATCAGCTTCACGAAAGCCCGCACATCGCTCTCCGTGCGCATCTCAATCATCTTGGGGGGGTCGACATGTTGCATTTTCTCATTTAATGCCATCAGCACTTCCTCCATCCGAATCGCCCCACGATATAGTGAATCATTCCATGGAACAAGTGAATTGACAGACCGAGATGGTCCCCGTACTGTGAACCCAACGGGATTGTATATGACCACTTCAACCACAATCGAACGAGATCCCTACGAACTGCAACGTTTTCACGCCGATTTTCGCCGGGCACTCCTGATGCATCGCACCGGTCGGCTGAATTTTTTTTTCACGATGCAGTTTCCCCAGGCCCAGCCGCCCTTCGATGAGGACGAGGAGCTCCTCAAGCAACTGGACTTCAGGCAGTGGCTCTCCGAAGATCCGCCGGAGTCCATCCATCAACTCGGCGCATACCGCAACCTCATCGCCAACCTCGAGCGACTTCTTGAGCTCAGCCGGCAGGCCCTCGAGGCGATCCCGACTGCGCCATCCGACACCGTCCTGTTCGCCGACATCCTCTTCGCGATGCACGAGTTCGACCGGCTCGTGGACCGCCTGCTCTCCGGCGTCATCACCAAACTGATCGACGTGGACGGACTCACGGGCCTGCTCAACCGAACGGCGATGGAGCGGGATCTGGAGAAGGAGCTGGCCCAATTCCGCCGAAGCGGCCGGCCCTTTTCAATCGCGATGATCGATGCAGACCTGTTCAAGCGGGTCAATGACGAGTTCGGGCATGGGTTCGGCGACGTGGTCCTCGAAACCCTTTCGGACAGATTCGTCGAAAGCCTGCGACCAAGGGATCGCGTCTATCGATATGGGGGCGAGGAGTTCCTCGTCCTGCTGCCGGAGACGCCGCTTGAAAACTCCCTTCCCGTGCTGGAGCGGTTGCGCAGACGTGCCAGTGAGCGCACCATCAGTGACGGGGTCGTTTCCGTGCGTCAGTCCGTCTCCATCGGCGCCGCCGAAGTCGAGTCCGAAGAGACGGTCGACGAGATCGTCTTGCGAGCGGACCAGGCGCTGTATCGGGCCAAACAGGCGGGCCGGGATCGCGTCGAAACGGACCCTGGAACCGGAAAAACCTGAACTTCCCCCCCCTTCAGTTCCTGTCACGAAGTGATGTCAGGGCACAGTGTATCATTATTTCACACCTTGGGTTAAAAACCTCGCCCCCAAAAACCTTCGATAAACATCCACACAGAACCAATTCGTCCAAAAAGTAGCCGCCGGCGCTGGGTAATCACTTAAATACTTGCCTTTTTTTGCGCAATCCCGTAAATGGCACGAGCCTTGCGAGCAAGGCCGACGTGGACCTCAGTTTTTTCATCGAGGTTCACTTCGAGGAGAAGCGTCATGGTCAAGTCCATGGTTAGAATTCAAAAGACAGTCGAACGTGCCGAGCCCGTCAGGCCGTCGATTCTTCCTGCGCTGATCTCCAGCGGCGCCACCCTGTTCGACGCGCTGCAGAAGATCCACCACAACCCGGGCAAGGCCCTCATCGTCATCGACGCCTACGGCCGGCTCGAGGGCGTCATCGACGAGAACCTGCTGCGGGAAGGCCTGCTGCGGGCCCGCTCGATGGAAGCGTCCCTGTCCGTCCTTCCGCTCTCCACGGTCGAGGCCGTCCACGTGGACACGCCCTTTGATGAGGTCATCAAGGTGGTGTTCGGTTCGTGCCGCACCCTGATTCCGGTGCTCGACGCCCGCGACCGCGTCATCAACGGCCTCACGCGCGACCAGTTCCACCAACTGCTCATCGAGGATCTCGCATGGGATCCCCGCATGGACTTCACCCAATTGCACACCGACTCCCTGCATCAGGACGCCGTGTTCCGTCCGTGGGGCTTCTACAAGAGCCTGCTGACCACCGAGTTCTCCCAGACCAAGATCATCTCGCTGGATCCCGGCCAGGAGATCAGCTGCCAGAAGCACTTCCACCGCGAGGAGTACTGGACCGTCATCCGCGGCGAGGGCATCTTCCGCCTCGACGACGACCGCTTCCTCGTGGAGAAGGGCTTCACCGTGCGCATCCCGAAGGAATCCGTTCACTGGATCCGCAACACCCAGACCGAAGGCGCCCTGATCCTGATGGAAGTGCAGATGGGCGAATACTTCGGCGAGGACGACATCGTCCGCCTGTCCGACAAATACCACCGCTCCTGATCCCGCCCGACGACGTCTGCTAATCGAAGAAAACGGAAAAAGAAAAAGACAGAAGAGTTTTACCGCGGAAAAGACGGAAGAGATTCCGTGCGCCCGTCTGCGTTCATGCTCGCCGCAACTGGCCCCAGCACTGAGGCGCGTCGAAGCACGCGCCGGATCATCCAAAACCGGACGCCTGCCCGCCACCTGAGGCCACGACGTGGCCGGAACGTCCCTCCAGGTTCTTCGTCCTCGCTCACGCTCGCCGCTACCCGGGGATACAAGAGGAAAGACCCCTGCCCGGCGCCCGCAGGTGCGTTCCCGCCTCATCGGTGATATAACCGCCCCATGCCGTTTTCCTCCGTCGAAGAACTCCTGCTCGTGGCAGCCATCGTCGCACTCGGACAGGTCGTGTACGCCCTGGCCGGGTTCGGCTCGGGCATGGTGTCGGTGTCCCTGTTCGCACTGGCGTTTGGAGACCTGAAGTTCTTCGTGCCGGTGTTCCTGCTGCTGTGCCTGCCCACGGAGGTGGCCGTGACCTGGCAGTCGCGGAGTCTCCAAAACTGGCGCCGCACGGCCCTGGTGCTGGCCGCGGCCCTGCCCACGCTGGCGCTGGGCGCATGGCTGCTGGGGTCCGTCGACTCCTCCCGGCTGGCGTTCTTCCTGGGCCTGCTGATCGTGGTGCTGGGGTTTTACTATCTGCTGCTCGAGGCGCACCTGCGGTTCTCGTTCACACAGAAATGGCATCTGCTGGCCGCCTCGGCGACCGGCGGCATCCTGGGCGGACTCTTCGGCGTCGCCGGCCCGCCCCTGATCCTCTACTTCAAGTCCTTGCGGCTGGACAAGGACGCCTTCCGCGCGGCGCTCATCGGCATCTGGCTGTGCATGACCTGCGTGAAGATCCCGATGTACGCGGGCCTTGGCCTGTACTCGGTGAAGTCCCTGTGGTGGGCGCTGGTCCTGCTCCCGGCGTCGTTTGCGGGCGCGCGCCTGGGCATGTGCCTGCACCGGGCGGTCTCGGAGGCCGCCTTCCGCCGCTTCACCAGCCTGCTGCTCATCGCCTCAGGGTTCCTGCTGGCGCTGCAGAACCGCCCGTAGGATTTTCCAAACGATTTCAACCAGTTGGAGTGGATCTTCAAGGCTCCGTCAGAATGTCATAGGGCAAACTATTGAAGTGTCATGAAAATCGCGGTATGTCGCGGATGTGGAATCGACCCCCGACGGCGTCCATTCACACCGGAGTCATCCTATGCGGAGGAGTTGCATGGTGGCCATCACACGAGTCCTGAGAAATCCCATGAGCGGTCTGACCCATTTCATCGGCGCGCTGCTGGCCGTGGCCGGGCTCGTCGCCCTGCTCCTGAAGGCCTCCGCCGGCACGAACTGGCACGTGACGTCCTATGCGATCTACGGCATCGCGCTGATCGCGCTGTACACGACCTCGACGCTGTACCACTGGCTGCCGCTGCGCGAGTCCGCGGTCGCGACCATGCGCAAGCTCGATCACATCATGATCTTCATCTTCATCGCGGGCACCTACACGCCGATCTGCCTGACAGTCTTCCGCGGCCCGTGGGGATGGACGATGTTCGGCATCATCTGGGGCCTAGCCGTCGCCGGCTTCGTCACGAAGTTCGTGTGGATGCACGCGCCACGTCCGCTGTACGTGGGCCTGTACATCGCCATGGGCTGGACCGCGCTGATCTTCATGGTGCCGCTGGCCCGGGCGATGTCGCACGCCGGCCTGATGTGGCTCCTCGCCGGCGGCCTGCTCTACTCGTTTGGCGCGGTGTGCTACACCCTCAAGCGCCCCGATCCCTTCCCGGGCTTCTTCGGTTTCCACGAGGTCTGGCACCTGTTCGTCATGGCAGGCTCCCTGGCGCACTTCGTGATGGTCTACAACCTGCCGTTGTGATTGCAAACCGCTGAAAAACGAAGAATATTTCAACCACGGAACACACGGAACACGCGGAACATGTGGAACACACGGTCATAATCTCTTCTTCACCTTCAGCGTGCTCCGCTTATTCCGCGGTAAAAAAACCTCTTCTTCCCCTATCGCGCGCTTTCGCGTTTTCCGTGGTAAAAAGATTCTTCTTCGGGGATTACTCTTTGGCGACGCAGAAGCGGGAGATGCCCACGGTGGCGTAGTCCTGCGTGTCCCGGGGGACGCGCTGGGAGCCCAGCTCGCCGGTGGTGCGGCAGGTGTACTTGTCCCGGCAGTCCCCGCTACCGCCGCAGCGCTGCATGCAGAAGCGGCGCTCCAGGGAGGCCTGGGCGCAGAAGCCCGAGCTCAGGCAGACCTCGTAGTCGGCGCAGTCGTCGGTGACCGTGTCGCTGCCCAGGCGGTCCTCGGTGGCCGGATCGCAGGGTGTGAACAGCGTCGCGGGCGGGAAGAAGGCGACACAGACGGCGCCGTCGGGGCAGCTTCCGGCCGAACAGCCCTCGACCGTGCAGTAGCCGCCGGGCATGGAGGTGTCACAGAGGCGGTTGCCGCTGGAGGAGCAGTCCACGTTGGCCGAGCAACTGTCCCCGATCACCGCGTCGCAGGCCATCGTCGTCGCAGCCAGAAGGCAAATCATGATCAGTCGTTTCATCTTCAGCGTTCCCCTGTTCCGTTACCGCCCGTTGCACTTGACGAAGTACGCAATCGAGCGGTCCCAGGTCTTTTCCTGTTCCGTGGTGAAGTAGCAGGCCGGCAGCTGCCCGCTCTTCCGGTGATAGGCGATGCAGTCGCAGCAGATGCCGTGGCGTGGACAGCCCGGATAGGAACAATTGCAGTTCTTCCTGTTCTTCGTTTCGTTGGGGCACGTCATGCAACACCTTGGACTCGGACTCAAACAGTCCGTACGCGGACTCAAACAGTCCGTACGCGGACTCAAGCAGTCCGTACGCTGCATGAATACCCCATTTTTCACCATCACGGAAAGCATTTTTTCCAACATATCTTTAAAAACCGGCCGGTCTGTGGTAGTACTCAGACAGTTAATTAACCTTGGTTGCGTCGCAACCGGAAGAGGAAAAAGGCAGACACATGGCCGACAAGCACGAGATCCTCTGGAAACTGATGGAAGACTCCTACCTCGAGAACGACGCGAAGTCCCTGCAGCGCTCGTTCGCCAACCACCTGGAGTATTCCCAGGGCAAGAACCGTCACATCGCCACGCGGCACGACCTGTACCAGTCCATCGCCCTGTCCATCCGCGACCGCCTGATGGAGCGGTGGAACGACACGATGAACACGTACTACGAGCAGAACGTCAAGCGCGTGTATT
>Ga0180007_10002036_pt1 | contig 25066 bp, 35 predicted proteins | sample MM_PC_MetaG_FD_121122 | JGI IMG/M metagenome (GOLD analysis project Ga0180007, IMG submission 121122) | Groundwater microbial communities from the Aspo Hard Rock Laboratory (HRL) deep subsurface site, Sweden - MM_PC_MetaG | ecosystem: Environmental > Aquatic > Deep subsurface > Groundwater... | reverse complement strand
TAAGGTGCCATGTAAGCCTGATGAATGTAAGGGTTGTGATGAAAGCGAAAGTTATGAGAAGTGTTCTCTTAGGTGGTTCATGCAAGTAGTTTAGAGGAGGAGAAATGACTAATAAAGAGCTTTTGGAATGGGTGAAAAAGTGGAAAAAGGGGGCGATGGATTGTTCCATGGAAGCAAACCTAGCCTTTTACTCTCTCTCTTCTCTCCTCTCTGAGCCAACGGATGAGGAGAGAAAGAGAAGACTAGAATATTTTGATTGTGCATGGAGTGGAAACAATTATAAACCTCCATGTGATAACAAAGATTGTTCAGAATATAGAAATGGAAAATGTCTTCAAACTCGGGAAAAAATCCGTTCCCTTATCTTAGACAAGAAGCCGAAGATAAGTAGGGAATTTTTAGAAAAGTGGGCACATTGGCCTATTTTCCCTAGGCTTATTTTGGGAAAGAGCAAAAAATAAAAGGAGGTAAGACAAATGGCAGAAATAAAACAAATCAGAATCCGGCTGGCAGAAATGCGGATGAAGATTAATAGCATCCTAGATTCGGAATTGGCATTTTTAGACATGGAGGATTTGCGTCTGGAAAAAGAGGGGCAACCAGTCAAGAATGGCGTTCGAGCATTGCCACCGATTGATGATACGAATGAAGACGAGCCGATCCCGATGGAGATTATTGTCAATAAAGGAAAGCCAGAGAAGGATTAAGGAGGAAAAAAATGAATGAATCTTTGGCTATTAGCTTAATCGTGGTTATTACTTTTATTGCCTGTCTGATTCTTTGGGTTTTTACGCCAGAGAAAAGAGGTAAAAATGAAAAAAAACATTAATCATTTCTGGTATTCAGAAAAACAAAAAAAGTTGCTAAAAGAATTAGGAAATAAAGTAAAAATGTCGGTGAAAATCAAAAATAAAAGAGTAGAATTTACTGAATTCCAGGAGAATGGAAGAAAAAATCCTATCAGAAAATGGAATGATTATAAATATTTAGGACAGCTATCTGATCATGATGTTGTAGCGACTTTAGAAATTGAAAGGATAAAAGCATGATTAAAACAGGAAAAGCTATAATAATCATGGGCTTCTTATTGCTTGCTGGGTTAGCGCTTGGAATTAGAATAGGGGCTACTATCCAAAAAGCAAATTACCTGAATGAACTAAAAGCAATAACCGAAGAAAACGAAAGGCGGATTGAGCTATTGAATGAGCGGATTGACGAGCTGAAAGAGATGATAACCAATGCTGAAAAGATGATGATAAAAACGGGGATTGCCTCTTATTATGCAGAGCCTTTTCATGGGCGACAGACTGCCAGCGGTGAAATTTTCGACAAGAATAAAATGACAGCCGCCTCAAGAGACTTGCCTTTCAATACTTATTGGCGAATAATGAACATGAAAAACGGTTTATCTGTAATTGTAAAGACAAATGATAGGGGCCCATTCATCGGTAATAGAATTATTGATTTATCTGAAGCTGCTGCCGAAGCAATAGAGATGAAAGAACAGGGAATCTCCAGGGTGAAAATAAGTCCGATATTAAATGCCAAAGATTAGACATAGAATAGCTTGTATTCGATGTGGAGACATTGTCGTAGCTCCCTTTTCGGTCTCAAAGTTATGCGTCAAATGTCGGGTTTATAGTTATGGCGATAGATACATGAGGCAATATAAAAGCTATCGGCAGCGGAAAAAACCAGTCCTGGGCATTTGCTTTCGATGCAAAAAGAAGTATAGAATAACAAATAAGCGAGACCCAAAATATTCTTATTGCAATAAATGCAAGGTAGAGGTTAACAACTTATCGGATGGCTTATATTGGATAAGCAGGGGAAATATTTAAATAATAGGAGGTAAGCATGGACACCGCCTTGTTAATCGGCATGGTATTGACAATCACTCAGGTGATTAAAAGCTGGGGAATCCTAGCAAAGATTTCGCCGGTAATTATTTCCGTAATCATTTCAATTGGTGTTGTGACTTATAAAGCGATAGAAACTGGACGTCAATTTGATGCTGCATTGTTGGGCATTTTGATTGCGGTTATTCTCGGTGCAAATGGAGCGCACAAACTAATTAGAGGATAACAGAAGAAATAATTAGCACTTGACAGATTAAGTTTTTTATGAATTTAATATTGTCAAGGTGGCTAATACTAATCTAAGAATCGATTTTTTCTATAAAATCTCAAAACTTATAGTTGAAGCTTACCTTCAAGACATTAAAGTCTTTCCTTTCTCTTTTTTCCGTACACCAGAAGAACAGAAAAAATTATATAATCAGGGATTATCAAAATGTGATGGAATCGTAAAAAAATCCAAACATCAACTATGGAAAGCAATAGATTTGATGATCTTTAAAGATGGCAAAGGTATTAATATCCGCACTCCTGAATATGAGAGGTTGGGTGAAATATGGAAAAGCCTGAACGGAATATGGGGGGGGGAATTTAAAAATCGAGACGATATTTTCCACTTTGAGATTTAAAGATGAGCATAATAGAAAGCGTTTTAGCAATACTAAATATGTTTTATGAAGTATTTAAGGCACTGCATAAAGATAACTTGGAGGTCTTTGAAAAGGAATGGAAGGAAGATGTTGATAAATTTGTTAAGGCACTCAAAGGCAGGGCAACAGGCGATCCGGTGGTTGTGGCGAATTCTAATCGTGACCTTGCTTTTTTGCTTACTAAATATAGCAATCGCTTGTAAAAAGCCAGAACCTGTTTTTGTGCCGATAGATTCAAACATCCAGCGAATCTTGGATATGAAAGATTTCGATTCACTTCTTTTTCTGTATTTCCAGAGTTTAGGAAGGGCAAAACATCTTGAACTCCAACTCAAAGAATGTCAAGGGACGAAATAAATAAAATGTCATATGCTCATGGCTTTCAATGGACAGAAGATAAAGTAAAAGACCTAAAAGACCTGAAAATCCTTGGCTTTAAAGACGTAGATGTATCTAGAATATTATCTAAAAAATATAGTCGTGATGTTTCTATATCTTCAATAGTGGGCGCAAAAGCTAGATATGGACTTATGCAATATCTTTTAGATATAGATCCACAAATAAAAATCTATAAAAACCTTGAACTCAAAGACGACAATTATATGATAAGTTGTGATTATCATGCACCTTATTTTTCTGAACTCTGGGTGAACCGTTTGCTTGCGATTGCCGATAAATTCAAGATCAGAAAGAATATTATTATTGGCGACCTGTTTGACTTTGATTTTATCAAACATTATTACGAACCTGAGCAAAGGGACTTAGATAAAGAAATCAAATATTCCGAGCCGGTTATAAAAGCGCTCGATTATTTTGACGAAAACATTCTACTTCAAGGCAACCACGAGCGACGCATAGGCATTCAGACAAACTCACTTATTCAAGCAAAGCATTTATTCGGGGTGTTTGGTGCTGAGATCTGGAATAAGAAATTCAAGTATTCCGATTATGATAAATTGAATATCGGGAAAAGCTGGTTATGTATCCACCCCAAAAGCTATTCTCAAGTCAGCGTCTCAGTAGCCAGGCGCATGGCAGAGAAGTATCATAGGAATATAATTAACGCGCATGGACATTTTGTTGGCTCTGGATTTGACAGAAGCGGAAAATATATGGCAATAGATTTGGGCGGAATGTTTGATGACAAAAAGGTTGGATATGTCAATCTAAGCTCAACGACTCACCCCGCGTGGAATTTGGGGTTCGGTGCAATTCTGAATAATCATTTTTATCACTTTAACGAAATGACAGATTTTACTTTTTGGCTGAATGGAAGAGGAGTATAATAATGCCTGAACCAGGGTTAGCTTTAATATTGGATGGCGCAACTATAGGATTGATAATAACAAATGTAGCATTAGTAGCGAAATTGATTATCGATAAAAGAAACAATAAAAAGAATGGAAAACCATGCGTTGAACATGGAAATAGATTGACAGCGCTCGAAACTAATGAACAAAACATTGTGAAAGCAATCGATAAATTTACTGAACAAAACAGAAATGATCACGAGAAAATATTCGATATACTTAGAAATGGGAGATGATTATGATGGCCATTGATGAGATAAATGGGGTCAGGGCATTTCCTCCTTTCCCCTGGCCCCCCGGTTATTTTGAAAGATGAAAAAAAACGATAATAAACGAAAACGATTCATTCAAGAATATCTGCTTGTAAAAAAATTATGGGCTTTACGAGAAATAGGAAAACATTTAGGAATGTTTGGGACTATGAGAAAATGGCGAAAAATTAAAATAAATCCTAATGTAGTATTTTTTATTTTTGCAAATTATTTAAGAGATAATATCGCAATTTATCAAAAAATCGCCTTTGCTATGCTTCTTGATTATTATCTGCCGAAATGGAGAAAAATCGTTGGCGATAAAATTCTTGGGCCAGTTGTAGATAGAAATTCAAAAGAAATAGCGAGATGGAAAAATGCGGTTTTAAAACGAGATGGAAAATGTATTGAATGTGGAAACAAAGATAAGCTCGAAGTTCACCATATAATTCCCTGGATTATTGCACCCGAGCTGAGAACAGATATTCAAAATGGTGAGACCTTATGCCAGAAATGTCATTCAAAAAAGAAAATATGAAAACAAAAAATAAGAATTTAACAAGATTACAAGCTAAATTTCTTAGTCTTTATTTGACAAATCCTGGAATGAGTGGAGCCGAGTGCGTAAGAAAGGCAGGATATAAGACGAAATATCCTAATAAAATCGCAAATCAATTACTGGACAATAATAGACTTTCAAAAAAAATAAAAGCAGCACAAGAAAAATTAAGAAAGAAAACCGAGATTACTCAAGACATGGTTATTAAAGAACTTGCTATTCTAGGTTTTTCAAATATAAAAAATCATATAGAGGTAGATGAAAATACGGGGGCTATCCGAGCTAAAGGATTCGATCAAATGCCAGGAGATTCAAGTCGAGCATTAGAATCAATTCAAGAAGATAGGGCAATAAAAGAAAATGCCGATGGTAGTTCTGTTACGGTTTATGACAAGATAAAATTTAAATTACATGACAAAATTAAACCACTTGAACTTTTAGGGAAGCATTTGGGAATGTTTATTGATAAACATGAATTTAGTGGTGAGATTCCAATCCTGATCAAATTTGTTCCCGCGGAAGAAAAGAAAAAGAATGGATAATATTCAAAGTTATACTGAGGTTGAATGGCCTGTTACGCCAGTGTTTATTGCTAATCAGAATACTAAAGAGACAACAGTTGTTAATATCGGCGGGGCAAGGTCGTCTAAATCTTATTCAATCCTCCAGCTTTTTATTGGCAAATTTATGTCTGAACGGAATAAAAGTTTTTGCACTACACGAAAAACATTGCCGGCATTGAGACAAACTGCTTATAAAATGGCGATCGATATGTTAAAGGAAAAGAAGATTTATGGTCGAGTCGAACATAATAAATCAGAGAATACGCTGAAGCTGAATTGGCTAAATAATTGGTGGCTATTTACCTCAATTGACAATCCAGAAAAAATCAAGAGTTCTGAGTTTAATTATATCCACATGGAAGAAGCGAATGAGTTTACGTATGATGATTATCGGATATTGAAACTAAGGCTTTCCGGGCAAACAAAGGAGGGCGAGAAGAATCAAGTATTCTTATCATTAAATCCTTCGGATGATCGTGGTTGGATCAAAGAGGAATTAATGCAGAAAGAAAAGTGCGATATTATTCATTCAACGTATTTAGATAATCTTAAATTCTTGCCGGCTGAATATATCAAAGAGCTTGAGATGCTAAGAGAGCAGGATGATACTTATTGGAAAATATATGGGCTTGGAGAATGGGCTGCTATTAAAGAAATTATTTATAGACCGCTCGAGATGGTTGATGCTTTCCCTGTTGTTGAAGATGAAATTTATGGCTTAGATTTTGGTTATAACAATCCAAGCACATTGATAAAAATAGGGTTAAAAGAATTGTCGGCATGTTTAACAGAACTTATCTATGAGCGATATTTAACGAATACTCAATTGATAGATCGGCTGAGGGTAGCGATCCCAGAGGGCGACAGAAAGAGCAAACCTATTTATGCAGATTCAGCAGAGCCGGCAAGAATAAAAGAAATCGAGGATGCTGGTTTCTTAATCTATCCGGCAAATAAGAACGTTAAGGACGGTATTGACTTTTTAAAAAAATATAAATTATACTCTTTGCTAGAAAATGTTAATGTGAATAGGGAGTTTCCTAGATATAAATATCGCAAGGATAGGAATAATATAGTTTTAGATGAGCCAGTTAAATTTGATGATCATACTCCAGACGCTGTAAGGTATGGGATATATACGCACTGCATGAAGGGAGAAGATTTTGCTGGATTCTATGGTGAAGATTGGCGATGAATATAAAAAAGATTTTTAAGAACATAGCGAATGTCCAATTTATGAGGGCAAAGGTTGCCAGCCAAAAGGGACGGGTTACAAAACTAGAGAATCAGGTCCATAAACTCCAGATGTTAATTAAAGATGATATTCTGAGTTTGGTCGAGAAAACGACAACATACAAAGGCAACGAATATACTTCCTATTCCCAGGCAATCACAGAAATAAATAATAAATATAATGGAACTGCCGACTGGGGAGTTTTGCAAACGGGGGCTATCATTGATTTGAGGGCTGCATTTATCATAGGGGAAGGGATTAAGGTTGTTCAAAAGGGTGAAGAAGATGCAAGCATTGAAATAGCATGGGCAAATAAGTTTCTTGAATATAATCAACTTGATAAGGAAATGGCCCAGGAGTTTGCAAAGGAAGCAGAAATAGAAGGGAAGATTGCGATTAAATTGGCATCTGAAGAAACCGAGATTATAGAAAATGGAAGAGCAATTCCAGATGTAAAAATATCTTCTCGTTATATTAGTTGGCTGGATAAAGGATATACAATAAAAACAAGTCCTCAAGATTATATGGATTATCAGCAATTGACATGGAAGCCAAAGGATAAAGATAAGCCTGAAATTCTTGAGGCTAACGAATTTGTTTATAAGAAATTTGGCGGGCGGATTAGCGATCCGAATCAGGCAGCTCCCAAGATATTAAAATGTTTAACAGAGATCGATTCATTAAGCAAGGCACTTAGGGATTGGCGGGAAATAGACAGGATATTTGCATCGCCTATTCTAGCGGTAGAATGCCCAGATACAGAAGCAGTCAAATCTACGAAAGAAGCTTTAACTGATAAGAATTGGAAAGTAAAAAAGATGTTCATTGCCAGAGGAAAACTCTATTATGCCCAGTTTGATATGGGTGGGGTAACTTCGATTGAGAAAGAAATCTTAACACTTGCCAAGATGATTAGCGGAACGACCGGGATTCCTGTTTCAGCTTTAGGATTGCCTGAATTAATGAGCAATCGGGCTACAGCTGAAAACCTCATGGAATTTGTTTTATCTGCCACGACAAAGGAACGCCAAATTTGGAAGGGTGCATATGAGGAGATAATCAGAAAAGCGATGGTCATGTATAATGAACTTATCTATCAAGGCTTGAGTCAAGAGAGGAAGTTAAATCCAGATAGAATTAAGGTTGAGATTCCGCAGATAACAAAAGATCAGTGGGAACATCTTGAAAGGATATTCCTTCCTGGGTGCATAGCGGGCAAGATATCGGATGAACTTTTCCTTGAGAAGATACCGGGCGTGAATGCGGAAAAAGAATTAGAAAGGAAACAAGCAAAGGAAGGAAGTGAGTTTGAGAGAATAAAAGCTGAGAATGAGGATTTAAAAAACAAGAACATAGAGAAAGATTTATTTGGAGGTAATCAAAATGTCCCCGTTTCCAAATGAGCATTCATGTGAGCTTCCCTTCCCTGAAAAGCCTATTAGGATAACAAGTGGGGAATTGAAACATAATGGAAAAATATTTAGAATACTTTATGGCTTTCTTAAAGGTGGAAGCTCAAAGGCATATGCCTATCGCTATCCTAAAGAGTCGTGGACTGTATCCGAGGCAAGGGTGCATTGTCAAGAGCATGATGGTAAATTTATAGCAGCAAAGGAGGATTAATGAAACAAGATTCTGAGAAACGATCTATTGCAGGTTATGGTGATAGTCTATTTATTTTAGATTATCATTTGGGTTATTTATCGACTATTACTATTTCTCCAAAAGTATGGGTTTTATCAGAACAAGAAAGAGATGCTGAATTGGCTTTATTAATCAGACTTCTTTTAACAGAGAAAATAAAATATTAAGGAGGATTGAATGATAACAACAGCAAAACAGAAACCATTGGATAGACTGAATCCGAAAACGCCTTTCAAGATGATAACGACAAAGAGCATTAATGTTGTCCCGAAGATAATAAAACCACCCATTCGAGAAGGCAAGAAGCCATTCATGTCCACGAATATAATGGATCCTGAAAAATTGACAAGAATGGAAAAATATGCTCAAGTAATGGAGGAGAAGAAGGCATTTAAAGAACAGAAGGAAAAAGAGAAAGAAATAATAGAGAAAAAAGCGATTGAGGAAAGGATGGCAAAGGCAAGGGCGGCAAAGAAAAAGAAATGAAAAAGCGATATCTTGATTGGCTTATGAAACGGAGAATAAAACAAACGATTAAGATATTACGGAGAGTAGATAAATTAATGGTTGCTATGAATATGCCTCATTGGAAAAGAAAGCAGATATGGCGGGATTTTATTAAATCACAGACGGGGCGTAATGTCATTATAAATTTTCTTAATGGAACTACCACATGAGAATATTGGCAAAGTTACAGAATATGGCATCCTCCGAGATATTGAATATTATCCCATATGATATTTATGCAGAAATAAAACAGCGAGATCCAAAGCCTTTATTTCGAGCCTATGTAATAGGACATGAAGGCGACGCGAAAGGAAAAATTGTCGGTGCAGGCTCTAAAATCCTCACTTGGTTTTCTTCGGCAATAAATAAATTATTTAATAAACTTCAATATGGAACGAAAATATTGTTAGGCCATAATGTTGATAATACGCTTGAAGGCCGGAATCCGATAGGCGAACTTGTAGGGAAAACAATTAAAACAATCAAGGACAAAATAAATGCCATAGCAATAACATATATTTATCCTGAGTTTAGGAACTTACCTTTGGATGTAGCCTCAATAGAGGCAGATATAACATTAAATCAAGATGGCAGCGTCCATGATGTTGACGTTGGCGATATAACGGGAATTGCATTAGGCAATTCAGCGATAGATAAACCGGGATTTCCTGGAGCCACTCTATTGAGTCAGCTTCAGGCGTTCGCGGATAGAGACACTACTCAATTCAATGAGGGAGGAAAAATGCCGACTTTGCAAGAGATAAGGGATTTTGTTAGCAAAGAGGGGATAAGTCCATCCGATGTATTCGGAAGGGAAAAATTAACTGATGATCCTATTGTTAAAGGTTATGTTGAGGAAGAAAGAAAAATAGCCTCTACTGGCGAATGGGTTCATCGAGACAGGACAGATAAAGCATTCGATAAAGCCAGGAAAGAATGGGAAGAGAAGGAAAAGGAATACAAGAAGGAAATTCAGACAGGAAAAATTGAAGCATCAAAGATTAAAGCGGGTGAACTTTTTGTCTCAAAAATTAAAGAGAGAAAATTAGATGATAAGCAAATTAAATTCATCGAGAAAAAGAAAGCATCGTTCATTCCAATTGAACCAGAAAAGCTCGATAAGGAAGTTGACAAGTTCATGGATTCAACGCTTGAGGAGTATAAAGAGACCGCCGAAATCTTCGGACAAAAAATAGAACCAAAGCCTGAAAGAAAGGGCGGTGGCGAACCGTCTGAAGGTACGACCGAAGAAAATCCTTTCATTCCCTAATTAGAAAAAACTTCACGGCGAGTAGCTTGGTCAATTACTCGAGCGGAAAAAATTTAATTGACCAGGAATTCTAAGATGGGACAGTTTTTTAGAACATCGACGCCGATGGCAGATTGGCGCAGTTTTAAGTTCACCCATGCGGAGCAAGGTGTCACCTATTATGAAGGATACCTCTATAAAATCCATGACACAGTTGGCGTGCTTTTCCTGGATATCCAATATGATACGGCTGGTAATAAGAAAGATAAAGAGATTGTTGAAGGTGACGAGGGAGTGTTGGTCTATCATATTGAGAAGGTTATGGTTTATAAAGAACATGCTACAGGTGATGCGTTTCTTCCGGGTGACAAGGTTTATTGGGATGGCGTACAGGGAAATCCTGTTACTCCAAATTATGCGGCTGGATATTACTGGATTGGAATTTGCGTAAAAGCAGCAACTCAAGCAGACCTTGATGTCATGATCGATCTTAAGGGCGACAAGGCATCATTGACTCAACCCTTATAAGGAGTAAAAGATGAAAGAACTAATTTTAAATTGGGACAAAACTAATTTTGAAAAGTTGTTTGTAGAGAAAGATAAAAAGCATCAAAAGGATTTAATGCAGGCATTGAGATTTCTTATAGCATTACCAGGAGGGGCATTGCCGGGAGGCAGCATTCCCAAAGAATTTAGGGGTGATGATGATATTTCGCGGAAATTCAAAGAAAAAAGAGCGATAATTGAAAAGGCACAACAAATGCGGTTTTTCACAACCTTAAACGACTTTCCTGCAAGTCCAAAGGAAGTTATCGACAAATTTCATGAATTGGCTATTTATGATAATTTCTGGGAATCTATTTTTGATACGCGTGATTATACTACATCTAGACGGGATGGTTTCTCTATGGTAACGAACCAAAGCGGATTGACTTTCAAAAAGATGCTGACTGGAGAAAAATTAGAAGTTTTCCAGATGTCGGGAGGCATTGAATATGTCTATTTCGATTATTACGGCGGAGCATTGAACTGGGATCGGAAACTTTTTGACAATCAGGACTATTGGACGATTGAAGAGAATGCTATTGAATTCAGGAATGAAGCGGAACGCATAAAAGCAGCAACATTCTATGCTTTGATTGAAGCAGTTTCTGGTGTGAAGGCGGATATAGCATGGCAGGCCGCCACTCCTGCAGGCTTGCCAGTAACTTCTCTTGGATATAATGCTGTTAGGGATGCGAATACACTGAATTTTGCAGCTCAGACAATCCTTTTGGCTTGCCAAACAAAAGGTTATGGGGTTACTGCAATCGGGACTCCGTTAATTGTTTTATGTCCAGTTCAACTTCGTGGACGTTTACGACAAGCTCTTGATGTTACACTTGCTAGTTATGGAGGCTCAGAAAAGCATATCGATTACAGTTTCCAATTGATAACCTCATTATTGTTGACAAACACAACTCATTACTGGGTTATTCTACCAAAGAGAAAGGCAAAAGCAGGAAATAGAATGGACCTAACCACATTCCAAGATTTCGATATGCTTTCGTATGTTGATACAGCTGCTGGTTGGATGGCATTTGGTGGGGCAATTGGGGATACTGATCAATTCGAGCGTTGCGATATAATTTAATAATTGCAAGAGGCAATTTACTTATTTGAATAGATAGATTTCTATATAGAGGGGAGGGTCTGGAAATCCTCCCCAAGCCTCTTAATTCATGCAAAGAAACGAGATGATTATTACTACGCGAAATAAAATTGTTAGTAATAATGTAGAGAGGACCGGCAGGAAAGTGAATAAACAACAGATTAAAGCCTGGAATTTTATTCGAGCGAAAAAGTTGGGAGAAACAACCGTAAAATATACGATGATCCCATATCCGCATACGAATGGGCGATATTTACACGAGGTATTAAAAGATGGCGAGTGGAAAGGGTTTAGATGCTTTATAATCGGAGGGGGCAAAAGTCTAAAGGATTTTGATTTTTCAAAACTTGACAATGAATTAACAATTGGGATTAATCGAGCTTACGAGAAACTTGATTGTAATATTTTAGTGTGTTCAGATGAACGACTTTATGGCTGGATAAAAGCTGGGAAATTCGGTGATGAATCAAGACGGAAGTTTGAATGTTTTAAAGGCCTTAAAGTTTGGGTAAACAACGATAATGAGATTCAGGACAAAGATATTTATACCGTTACAAGATTAAGTGATGCTTGGATTTCTGAGTCAATAAAACATGGATTATATCTGGGTGATAATACGGGTTTTGCAGCACTAAATCTAGCCATCTGTTTGAAGGCAAATCCTATTTATCTTCTTGGTTTTGACATGAAAGGCGCGAATGGTAAACAAGCAAATTGGCATGACGGTTATCCAGTCGAACAGGGAAGTGGAGTATATTCTAAATTTATAAAGAGCTTTGAAACGATTGCACCATTGATAAAAACAGACCTCAGGAATTTGCAGGTGATTAATCTTAATCCAGAATCAGAATTGAAATGTTTTGACTTTGGAAAGATTGAGGACATAACAGACTTCGGAAGCAAAGATCTATTGATAGATGGGCCTTATGGATTTGGGGATACGTTTTATTTACGTTCGCTTGTTCGGCACTTAGCAAAGAAGCATAGGGATATTTATGTTAGGACTACGTTGCCGGAAGTATTTTGGGACTTAAAGAATATTAAGTGTGTGCGCCCGGACTACAACAAAATGAGGACACAGCAAGAGCATATTGAGAAAATGGATAAAGAAAATAAATGGTCAAAGCGTCCCAAAGGCAAAGCGTTTTGTTCTTGGCAAGCATTAATTCAACCTTGGACTGTCAACGATGCTGGTTATAAATCATTAAGCAAGCGTGGGAATGAAAGCACAAGTGAATTTATAGAGAATGAATATTCGATAGGTGACTACGATTTTTCGTTTCCGGTAAAACGAGAATGGTTAAAAGAGGCTAGAAAAGAGCTTGATTTATTGAATACGAAAGGAAAGAAAATCTGCATTATCAGGCAACCGACGACAAGAAAGGAATGGAATTGTTCTTCCAGGAACCCAAAGATAGAATATTTTCAGATGCTTATTGATAAGCATAAAGACGATTACTATTTTATTTCGATAGCAAATAATAAGGAAGGAGAGGAATGGTTTGAGACAGAACTCAAGGGCATAAACAAGCGGTTCGATAAAGGGGAATTATCCTTAACAACAATATTTGGGCTGATAAAGTTATCGGACATGATGATTACTTACCCGGGTTTTTTCTCGGTTGTGGCTGCGGCTGTTAAATCAAAATGCTTTTGCATGTTCGGCGGATGCACAGGTCCAGAGGTTATTTTTCACAAAAACATGGGTCTAGAAAACTTTGAGATTGTTTCGCCAGACCCATTTTGTCATTGTATGCTTATGGAACATAATTGTTATAAAGAAATTCCAGAAAGTGTAATATTAGAAAAGTTTGCCAAACTAAAAGATAGAGGAAAGAAACTAAAGAAAGTGATTGTCGGCGTGCCACCCGGCATTGGTGACATTCATTGGATTATGACAATCCTGGAATCATTCAAGGAAAAGAACTGCATTGATAAATTAAAAATAGTAGCTAACTTGGCAGCAAAGCCAGACCACAGTTATACATTGGAATATTTAAAATTAATTCCTTTTATAGATTCGGCTGAAAGAATTGATGAACGAATTCCATTTAAGTTCTCAATAATAGGTGGAGATGGGACGCCTCTGCAAAAAGATAAAGCCGGGTGTGATTATGTTATCGAATTTAATTCACCACTTGAGACTAATACAGAACTTAAAAATATCCTTCCGGAGTATGATGTTGACTTCAATTATCCGATTGTTTATCCTTCCGAATCAAAGAAGTTTGCTGAGGAAATCAAGAAAAAGGTTGGTGGAAAATTATATCTTCTCTATACTTCTTCAATAGAAGGGAATGTGCGCTGGGCGGATAACTGGAAAATAGAAAGTTGGATAAATTTGGCTACGAAGATTTACAATTCAACAGGTTGTCAGCCTGTTCTTGTCGGTGCTGATTGGGATAAGGATTATGCGCAATTACTTATAGAGGCAGATACGAAAAAGATAATCTATGATTTAACAGCAAAGACAACTTTACCTCAGACTTTAGCATTAATAAGAGAATCAAATTTTCTGGTAGGCTTTTTGAGTGGGTTGACAATGATGGCGGTTAGATTCCAAAAGCCTATTGTTTCGTTCTGGATGATAAAAGGAATTACACAGAAAGGTCATGTAAATAAGGCCTTCATGCGCACATGGACGCCTCCGGATGTAGATGAACATGGATATATGCCCTACGTTTATGGAGAAGAGAGAACGAATCCCGATAATATTTTCAAGGCATTGGGGAAATATCTATGAACGCTCAAGGTGAAACTGTAATCGGATTGCCTCCTGGAATAGGCGATATTCATTGGGTGATGATTAAAATGGAATCATTCAAGAAGAAAAATAATATAACAAAAATAAAGGCAGTGATGAATTTAGATATGAAAGGGCGAATGCCAGAACATCCAATGTTTCTATCTGGTTCAAAGCACGACTATTCGTTGGAGTTTTTAAAATTAGTGCCATTCATTAATTCAGCGGAAACAACAGAGGAAAAAATTCCATTCGAATATGCGCTTGCGGGCGGCTCTGGCAATCCGCTAATTATAGGAAAAGATGGTTATGATTATCTCATTGAATTTAATTCTAGTCTTGAGAACTGCATAAAGCTTGCAGACATTTTGCCTGAATATGAACCGAATTGGGATTATCCATTATTCGAGCCGATTGATTCAAAAAGAAGGGCAGAGAATTTGAGGGACAATATAGGTGGAAAGATTGTATTATTATTTACTTCGAGCAAAGGTGGGAACGAGAATTGGGCAAAACAATATTGGACAATAAACGATTGGATGGCTCTGGCACGAAAGATATATGAGGAAACGAAATGCAAGCCGGTTTTAGTTGGGGCTACTTGGGATGATGATTATACAAATCAACTATTTGAACTAGATAAAGAAAGAATACTTTATAACATAGTTGGCAAAACTACAGTGGCGGATTTGTTTGCAATCATAAGAGAGGCGAGTGTTTTGGTTTCTTTTAATTGTGGGCTGGTAAATATGGCAACAAAATTCAAAGTGCCGGTTGCTTGTTTTTGGTCGATTAAAAGCGAGACGGCTAAAGATGGAGTGTTTAAAAGAGATTTCACAAAGTCTTGGCTACCACCTTGGGCTGAGGATGTCGGATATACAGCATTTGGGTTTGGGGATGAAGACGCAACGCCTGATGGGTTGTTTTCCACTATAAGGAAATATTTATGAGGAAACGACATGAAAACTGCTTTTGGTTTTATTGGCCTTGCGTTCAATACGAGAAAGATAAAGTGCCAACAAGAAAGCACGGTTTATGTAATCATAAAAAAAGACCAGCCAGATATGAAGCTGTTCATTCAAAAGGAAAGCCTTGTAAGTTTTGGGAAAGGCAGAGATTTGCTGAAGAGTCAAAAGGAATAGAATTATAATGGAAGAGATAATAAAAGAATTAATGGATAAGGATTTTATGTGGTTTCCTAAATATCAGATTGGCTATAGCCCAATGACTAATTGCAGAATGTATGATGATGATTATTTCAATATCTATGTGGAAAGGGAATCGACAGAATTAGGTAAAAAACTCAATACTTTTAGAATAAATCTGGTGAATGAATATATCAAAGGGAAAGTGTTAGATATCGGGATAGGCAGTGGGTTTTTCGTGCGCGCGCGAGGCAATTGTTTAGGATATGATGTTTGCCCAAAAGCTATAGACCAACTTAAATCAAATGGACTTTGGTATGATCCTTATAAAGTCAAACAGATAGACCATAATATTGAAGGAATAACTTTTTTTGATAGCCTTGAACATATAAGCAAACCAGGCCTTCTATTAAGTAGGATGAATAATCAACATGTTTTCATATCAATGCCAATATTTGAAAATCTTGATCATATCCTCAAGTCTAGGCATTTCAAACCGAAGGAGCATTGCTATTATTTTACTATGCAGTCACTTCTTAATTATATGAAAATGTATAGTTATAAAGCAATAAGAATCCAGGATGATGAGACAAGGTTAGGAAGGGAAAATATTATGAGTTTTGTTTTCAGGAGAGCAGAATGACAGGAGAAAAAAAGACAGTTCATTATAAAAGGAGAAAATAAATGCCAGTAGCAGAATTGGGTTGGTCAACCTTGGCTGAGGCTGTGGCATATTTTGCCAATGAAAGATATGTCACTACTCATTGGGATGCAACAACAACAAATGATTTAAAAAATAAAGTCTTAAATATGGCTTATAATAGAATTCATTATTGCCCGGATTATGATACGCCCGCGAAGGCTGACGCAACAGCGGCGCAAAAAATATTTCTGATTAAAGCTCAGGCAGAGATGGCATATTATTTTTGTCTGCATTTGGCGGACGAGGATAGGCGCATGGGACTTCAGTCTCAAAATGTTATCAAAGCTGGAATCGTTAAAGAAGATTACTATGCAGAAATGCTTAATAACTTACCTATTCCAGCAATAGTTGACAATCTATTGGCGGATTTTAAGACTGAGATATCAATGGCAATGATTGACATCGATAGGGATGAAGATGAAAGTGTGGATACGGAGGTTGATGAATTCTAATGGCTAAAGGATTAGGGCTTATCCCTGAGCGAGCAGAGGTAACCGAGATAAGCAAATACTATGGTGTTATGGGCAAGATGATTAAAGAAGAACTTGTGAAATTGATCGCTGATGATTATCAAGAATTGAAAGCAATTGCTGTGCAGAAAAAGGTTGATACTATCGTAAACAATATGAATAAGTTTGTCTTTAAATGGTCAAAGCGGGCAATACCTAAAGCCTATAAGGATTCATTCGTAAAATCTAAAATTGCTTTGAATATTTTAGGCGCCCAAAAGAATAATTTTTATAATCCAAAGAAACATCTGGCGACGATTGAGCGTTTCCAGGAAGCCACAGCAAAGGATTATGTTAAGGCAAATCTAAGTATTAAGACAAATATTGCAACGTATATCTATTTATTGAGACAGGCATCGAAGCAGATGGTTCAAGTCCAAGCTTTCGATTTGAGAGACGAAGAGGTTATTTCGAGATTGCTTGATGAATCAATTAAAGTAGGAGAATCTAGGCAAAGTTTAATGGCTTTAATCAGAAAGCATTTTGGGCGGGAACTTTATGAGCAGAAATTTATCAATATAAATGGACGGAATTATAATCTGATTTCCTATGCTGAAAATGTGGCAAGAACAAGGTTGAGGGTTATCCAATCTGAGGCTACTAAAAACTTATGCGAAGAATACGATAATGATCTTATTGAAGTAAGTGATCACGGGACAATCTGTGAAATATGTAAACCATTTGAAGGGAACGTTTATTCTATAAGTGGTTCGACTCCTGGATATGATACTCTTTCAGAAGATCCGCCTTTTCATCCTCAATGTGAGCATAGTATAAGACCGACATCTGAGATAGCAATAAAATGGAGGGAATCGCATTAATGTTAGGAGTATATGCGGTTGATAATTTTTACATTGTCCGTTCGAGCGGAGATGATATCTGGGGCGAACCGTTACCCGTAACCTTAGAGGCTGTAAGTGGATATATTGAATGGGAGACAAAGCTTGTCAGAAACTTTGCCGGTGAGGAAGTAGCATCCAGGGCAAGTATTTTATTGACTTATGACGGGACGATTGGACATCTTGATAAGGTTAGAATAAGCGGAATTGATTATCCGATAATCGGCCTAGCTCCGGACAAAGATTTTTCTAATGTCGGGATAACGATTTTTATAGCGTGAAATAAAATGGCAGAAGAAAATTTCAAGTTAGACACGAGGGATTTTGACATCAAGTTTGATGACTTGATTAAAAATGCCATTCCTGGGGCTGTATCTAAAGGTTTATTTATCGCGGGAAGTGAATTACTGAGGATGGCCATAGAAGAAGCGCCTCAATGTCCGAAGGATATTGGTGATTTGTGGGGATCGGGAGGCGTGAAAGTAATTGATGATGAAAGCGTTCAGACTTATTTCAATAGTGTATATGCGGCATACCAGCATGAGCAGGAGCCCGGGAAATTTAATTATACAACGAATAAGGGAGCATCGCATCCTGGGCCAAAGTTCTTATCATCAAAAATGATTAGGCACAAAAATGATCTTATGAATCTAATCGCAGAGGCAATTAGGAAATTATCGAAATGATCAAGGAAATTTCAAGTTTCATTTCTACAAAGGCTGTCCTAACAATAGGGGCAAATTTGCATGTTGGCCATCGGCCTTTAGATGCGCCAGACAGATGTTCTGTAGTTTTAGAAACAGGCGGAGGGGAAACTTTCTTCAGTTTAACAGATAGAATAGATAAGCATATTCAAATATTAACCAGGGCATTGACTTATTTTACAGCCCGGGATGATGCCTGGATAATCTATAAAGCATTGATAACTAATTTTGCTTATGGATCGGCTAACTGGGATTTACCAATTATTATTGCAGGCAAGAAATATACGGCAATGGTAATTGAGGCAACGTCCGATCCTACTTATATTGGACAAGATGAAAAGGGAAGGTTCGAATTTACTATGAACCTAATCTTTCGCTTAAAAAATACAGATTTATGAGTTCTTAGGAACTCAGGAGGTAGAAAATGCCAGTATCACCAAATTTTGATTTAGGACCATGTTCGGTAGTTTGGGACCCGACAGGTGCGAATTGTGAACTCAATCCAACGTTTGGGGCAGTTAAATTCCATTGGGAAGAAAAAGATGCAGATATTTTTGAAGATGAACAAGGATTGACACCAGTTGATAGCGTAACGACAGGTGCAGTTTGTGAACTCACGATTCCTATGACTAGAAATACTTTACACAAATTACAGTATGTTTTCCAGCGGGCGGTTTATGCGGCAGACCACATTTACGTTTCTAATCCAGTGGGGGAAAGCAAGTTTGCCAATTCAAAGTTGATGCTTGTAAAGCCAATAGTCAATGGAGTTGTTTCAGTTCTTACGAAAGAATGGCTCTATATTCTTAGGGCTTCTCCAAAGGTTAGCCTTGACCAAGTTTATGACAATTCCACACAACGAATAGTTAATGTTGTTTTTAAGGGTTATCCAGACACGGTTACCGGACAAATCGGCTTGATGTGGAGATTTGGTTTATAATTCAGGAGGGATTATGGACAGATTTGTTTTAGACACTAGGAAAAGTCTTTATGCCCCAGTGGAAGTTGAAATTGATGGGAAAGTTTTTCAGACAGTAAAAATCACACATGCAGTAAAAGCCGAACTGAGAAAGTTAGAACTTGAAATTCCCAAAGGAAATGAAAAAGCACTTTTTGAATGGGTAAGTTTTATGTTCAATCTCGAAAAGGCAATTCTTGAGAAGTTAGACGTTCGAGAAGTTGAAGACATTTATCTTTATACAGTAAAGAAGTTAAGGGAGACTGAATCAGAAAGAATGAAGCGGGAATTTAATGTCATGGAAAAGCAGATTGAAAAGTTGGGGATTAAGAAACAAGAGCCAGAATTAAAAAACCTGAAGAGGCCTGGAAGAAAAAAGTAATCTTGATTGCTGAGGAATTCCCAGGCCAATTCCCCGCTGAAGAACTTTACAATCTTGACTACAGAGATGAGGATAGGTGGTGGATAGAGGCTAGAAAGAAAAAACTGAGGGGAGAAATCTCTCAAATTTATTTAACTAATTTGGCTTTTTCTGGTGGTGAGATGGCCAATGAAAAGTTGCGAGAATTAAATGATGAACTCGCAGCATGGGAGGGAAAGGATTTGAAAGAGGAGAGGGCTGTGTCTGCATGGGAATGGTTAGGAATTAAGGGGAGAGGATAAAATGGACGTAGGGAATATCGTTGCTACACTTACACTAAAAAAAGGCGAATGGGATTCGTCTATCGCCGCTGCCAAAAAAGATAATAAAGATTTAGGCGGATTCGTCTTAAATAACGAGGCTTCTTTCAAGAAGATGGGGACCGCCATGACCGTTGCTGGAGCAGCTGTAGTTGGAAGCATTGGTATGATGATAAAAAGTTATGTTACTGCCGGTGATGAAATAGATAAGATGTCAAAACGGACTTCGTTCTCTGCAACCTCTCTAAGTGAACTTAAATATGCCTTAGATATAGCAGGTGGAAGCATTGAAGGTTTAGAGACGGGCATAAAAATAATGTCCAATACGATTGTTGATGCAGACAGGGGATTAGCTACCGCAAAACTTGCCTTTGATGATTTAGGGATTTCAATAGAAGATTTGAAGGGGTTAAGTCCAGAAGAACAATTTTTTACTATTGCTAATGCCATAGCTGGAGTAGAAAATCCTGCTCTGCAATCTGCCTTGGCTGTCGATATGTTTGGGCGCTCGGGAACTCAATTGTTACCACTTTTGAAGGAAGGAAGTGTTGAAATAGATAGGTTGCGGAAAGAGGCACATACTTTAGGAATTGTATTTGATACAGAAGCAGCAGCAAAGGCAGCCAAACTAAAAGATGCACAAGAAAAATTAAGTGCATCAATAAAAGGAGTGGGATTTACAATAGCCCAAACCTTAGTGCCACCACTTACCTCTTTAGTTGGTAAAGTATCAGATGTTATTGTCAAGGTTCAAGAATGGACAAAAGCTCATCTAGAATTGACTAGTTGGATAACCAAAGGGGCGTTAGCTATAGGCGGATTAATGATGGTTTTAGGGCCGCTTATGATAGCGTTACCGACATTAGTTAAAAGTTTTGGATTATTAAAGGTTGCTTTGCTTCCAGTAGGGACTGCTGCAATGGTAGTAGGGTCGGCTATTGGGGGATGGAATTTAGGAAAATTGATTGGTGAAATGCAATTATTTGGAACATCAATCAATACTTACATGACAGATAATTTCAATAAATTATTTAATGTTATGGGTTTATATAAAGGGTCGGCAGAGAAGGCGACGGACGCTGAGGTTTTATTAGCTACTGCCACAAAAATTGCTGGCGAGGAAGTAACGAATAAAGCCAAAGCGATGGAAATAATCAAGCAGAAGTATGCGGAAACTGGAACTGTTGGGAATAAAATGCTTGATGATTGGGCAAAAGGAGCAACAGAAGCAGACAAAACACATTCAGCTCTTATGATGACAGTTGCTCAACAGACAGAAAAAATCATAGACAATAAAGAAGCAATAAAAGCTGCCAAAGAAGAAACCGAGAGGCTAACAAAAGAACTCGGATTAACTTTCGCCTCAGATATTCGAAACAAAATAAGTGATATAGAAAAGGGTTTAGCATTATTTGGGGATGCACTTCCAGTAGATAAAGTACAAGAATTAAGAAAAGAATTAATTGAGCTTAGGAACAGTCTAATTAAAGAGTCTGACCTTCCGCCTTCAAGGGAATGGATAGATTTAATTGAGAATGCTCCTTCTCAGTTAGAGACGGCGATTTCAGCTCAGACAAGTTTAGGGCAATCTATATGGGATATGCAGATGCCCCTTTTGGCTGTCTCTGAACTTCATAGTGATGTTTATAAAGGAATAGGAGAGGAAACCAAAGAAATCGGGTTTGATTGGGAAGGCGTGTCAGAAGACATCTCTAGATATTGGCAAACAGGTATTGCCGATATGATTGCTGGCACTTCCTCATTCGGGGATTTTGTTAAAAATAGCATAAATATTGTTGGTGCTGGAGTTGGATCAACGTTGGGAAAAGCTGCCACCTCGGCTCTATCTGGATTAGGAGCGATTGCTGGCCCAATCGGCAGTGTTGTGGCTGGCGTTGCAAGCGCTGTTTTGCCTGCGGTAGGCAGTCTTTTAGGAATAAAATCTAAAGCTGAAAAGCAAGCCGAAAGTTTGGCTAATCAACAGAAGGCTTGGAATGATGCCATTGGTCATACACAAGATTTGCTTAGTGACTTAGGGCCGATATCAAAAAAAACGTCCGAACAGATTAATGAAATGGCCAAAAACATGGCTGGATATATTGCCGTAGATTTAATGTTTTCATCGATAATAAAAGACGTTGGCGTAAATCAAGAAAATGTAAATGAATTATGGTCAAGAGCTACGGACATCATCGGCCACATGACCAATGGAGAAATCTCGGCTGTAGACGCAACAAAATCCTTAGATGCAAGTTTTGGGTTGTTATTGGAAGGTACGAAAGAGCTTGGAGAAGAAGGCTCAGCCGCAATGGTGCAATTTATTCTTAAAGTTAGAGAATCGGGAATTGAAGTAAAAAGTGTGACCGAGTATGTAATTTCTGAACTCGATCGCATTCCAAAATCTCTTGAAAGTTTAATCCTCACACAAGAAAAAACAGGAGATTCTATTGAAGGATTAGAATTAAAAACACTTGCAGCATTCAATGCAATGCAAGCTTCTGGAATGAATTGGACAGATATTGTCCACAATATGAGTCCTGCAATTAATGCTCTTCGAGATCGAATGGAAGCGACGGGAAATACCGGATCGGAAGCTATACAGAAATTATTTAAAATCGCAGAAGTTACAGATAAAAATAAAGAACTTTTTGATGCTATTCAAGCAGAAAATGAAATTATGGAAGCACTAGGAAATACGGGTTTTATGACTCAAGAAATATTTACTTCTTTTACGGATACAGCACAAGATCAATTTAAAAAACTTCAAATTGAATTTGGAAATAATGATGATGCTTTGCGTGCAATGGGTCCAACGCTTCAAAATATTTATGATTATGCTAAAACCTATGGAATTCAAATTGACGATAATACAGCTAGTCTTATAGATCAGGCAAATGAACTCGGAATAGTAAAAGATGTTCAAAAAGAAAATATTGAAGAACAAGAAAAACTATTTGATAATCTTGGTGATCGTATAGCATCCATAATGGATGACGTCGGAACAAAAATAAGTTCTTCAATAACCGATGCTTTTAAAAATGCTTTTAGGGCTGCCGAAAAATCAGCAGAATCTTCAGTGAGTACTTTAAATAATGTTTTTAGTGAATTCAATCCAATTATAGACATAGAATATGATTATCCAGATTTGACTTTACCAAAAGGAAAAGGATCTGTTTCTTATGAACAACATGGATTTGAGGAATTAGTCACGCGCCCAACTTATTATAATTTTATTGCTGGTGAAGCTGGACCTGAATTGGTAAGTGTTAAAAATAGAAGTCAGATGCAAGAAGCAGGAATGATACCTCAACAGAATAAACCTACAAATGTCATAAATCTATATCTTTCAAGTTGGGATAGTAGAGATACGGAACGATGGGTAAGAGGAGAAGGGAAAAATATGATAGTTGATTTATTCAGACAGAATACTGGGGGCATTTCAGAAAAAACGGAAACATATCTTAAAACATATAGGAAATAATAATGGGCAATATAGCATATTTTCCTCTGGAAGATGACTGGTTTGAAGACCTGGGAGCAGCTGCAATAACCGTTTTAACTGAAGATACTGATTATCCAAAGACCAAATTGCAGTCAATCGAGATGGCGGATACCGCCAGAGCAATCGATCCAGGAGGGGGAGTAAAGATACGTTTTGACCTCGGTTCAAATAGGATCCCTGGCTATGTGGCATTATTAAACCATAATCTTTTGGTTGGTTCGCCAACGATAAGAAGTTATAATGATGCTTATACAACGTTATCCGGAGAAAGCCAATTGATTGCCTTTAGGAAATATGACATGGATTTGAGGTATATGCTTTGGACAGCAAAACGATATTGGGAAATAATCTTTAGTAATTGCACTTATATTTCTCCATTGGAAATAGGCAAGTTAGTTGTCGGTGCATCGATAACGGTTTTCACAAAGAATTTTTCACCCGGGGTTGATCGAGGTCACGAATCAAGGAATATCTATAATGAAACAGCCTTTGGTGTGGCTTGGGTTCATCTTATTCAAGAAAAAATAAATCACATCGGGTTCAAGTGGGATCCGCATTTGAAAACTCCACTTATCCCAGAACTTATTGATTTCATGGAAAGCAATCATGGAGGGGGTTATCCAGTGATAATCATTCCGGATAGAGACGCTGCGGAATTTTATTATTGCCGATGTCAGGATTTGACCAGTTGGAATGAAGCTATGGCGAGAGGACTCGTGAGCGGCCTCACCTTGAGTTTCAAGGAATTATCCAGAGGAAAGGCGCAAACTTAAAATGGCATGGATAGACGAAGCTGGAAAATATGTTTCCTCTCCTTCGGTATGGGTTGAATTAGATTTCACGATTGCTGGAACAAAAAAATATTCCTCTGATTATATAAGACCGACAAGCGAAGCGGCTTTCAAAGGGAATCTTTTAAGTCTCTCTAGAATATATCAAAGTATTGGTGACATAAAACGTTCGTTTGAATTATCAAATATTACTATTGTTTTTTCAGATATTGATAAGGAATTTAGAACACTTATCGAAACTGAAACAATTAAGGACATAGCAGTTAGAATCAAAGCAAGTTTCACAAATGCAAATATGACAACAAACACATTGACATTATTTACCGGCTGGCTTTATGGGTGGAAATTTCTTGATAATATGCAGTTTCAAATAGAATGCGAACAGAAGATTAAAAGTATTGATAATTTATACCCTGATAAACGCGTACTTTTAACTGACTATCCCAATGCCGATCCTTCGGCCATAGACTGGGTTATTCCAGTGCCTTATGGAACTATTTCTGATTTAGGACTTGGGGGACGTGGAGCTTTTGGTTATCCGTCACTAGATTTTGAGGGGAAAGGTGGAATGTTGTTTGTTGATACTACTTTAAATACGGAAAAACATCTTGTCGGACTTCAGACAGCTGCCATAACCGTTGATAGAGTCTATCTAGATGATATTTTAAAAACGGTAGTTACTCATTACAATATCACGACACAAGTTATTGATGGAAAAACTCATACGCTAATAAGTTGGGTAGCCGGGGTAAATCCAACAGCACAGAATAGGGTAAGTTGTGATATCACGTTTGGAACTATGCGACCGGTAGAAGGTATAAGAGACTTTCTTATAAATTTCTGTGGTTATGTAGCAGGTGATTTTAATGCCGCAAGTTACGCTGCGGCAGTAACGCTTGAGACATCAAGAGGATATACTCTTGATGGGGCATTATGGGAATCACAAAAAAATTTGCGTTCTATCCTTGATGATTGGCGAGATGAATTTGAACTTGATTATTTCCACAATAAAGCAGG